>ERZ791822.924-NODE-924-length-15097-cov-2.608363_pt1 | contig 15097 bp, 10 predicted proteins | sample MGYA00510299_ERZ791822 | MGnify/ENA primary metagenome ERZ791822 (study PRJEB30046, sample SAMN00791945) | human gut metagenome | study: EMG produced TPA metagenomics assembly of the A metagenome-wide association study of gut microbiota in type 2...
TGGGTGTCCTTCCGACACCGATTCCGATGTGAATAGATAGTTCATCTTTCCATTTTGTTTTAAAGTGGAAAAGCTAAATTGGCTGGAAATCTGAGGGGGGATTTGCAGTTTTAGCATTTTTTAATGTGGTTGCAAGCATCCAAATTTTTCCACAGGGTTAATACTTTATTTTCCAGACTGCAAAGATAGTGCAAGTTGAGAGAACTGCCAAGCGAAAAACGCAGTTTTTAAGATAGCCAGTTCCGAAACGCCGCCTATCTTATGGAAAGATAGTGCAAGTTGCCAAATGAAAAAACGCAGTTTTTCGGATTTGGGGTGTCCGGAGCTCAGCCTTTGCATGCTTTACAGCCCTGTTCGTGTTTACAACAAGTGATGGTGTCTCTTTGTTCGACGCTTTCCGGCATTATATGTTTTATAGCAGAAAATTGTTGCTAAAAAGCCCCTAAAACCCGTTGTTTTTCAAATAAAAAGCGAAAAAAAAGAATAGTTTTTGTATTATTAATGAATTTTGGTATCTTTGCGTGCTACTTTGTAGAAGTATATATGTGAGTGTTCGTGTTGCTTCTGCAATTATTTTAATGCGTAAAAAATTAAAAACTACAAAAATAAATGGCAACATTAGAGAAAATCAGGAGTAAATCCGTATTGTTACTCGTAGTTATCGGTGTAGCCCTTTTGGCATTTATCATCGGTGACTTCTTGAACTCAGGCCGCTCATTCTTTGGTAGCGGCACTACCGTAGCGAACGTTGACGGTACTAAAATCAGTATTATCGATTTCCAACGTCGCAATGAAGAGTACAACCAGCGTTTGCAGCAGTCAAACCAGAAATTTGACGGTGCTGTAGTTCAAATGCAGGTGCTCAACGAAATGATCAACGAGCAACTGTTGAACGACGAAGTGGAAGCGTTGGGTATTCAAGTTACCAACAAGGAGCTTACAGAAGCAATGACAGGTGCAACTGCTATTCCGGCAGTAGCTCAGTTCGCAGCACAGATGGGTGCCGATTCTCCTGCAATGCTTCACGATATGCTTTTCAACCCAGGCAAATATGGCTTGAATCCGCAGGATGTTGATCCGTTGAAGGCACAGTGGTTGGAAATGGAACGCAATATCGACCAACAGTTGAAATATCAGAAATTCGGTGCGTTGCTTGCCGGTGCAATTCAGGCCAACGACCTCGACAAGGAAGCGCTTGCCGCTGAAATGTCGACTGCTTCAACTATCGACCTCGTAAACGTTCCTTACACATCTCTCGACAACAAGGACTATCCTGTTAGCGAAGAAGAACTGAAGGCTCGCTACAACGAAGAAAAATATCAGTTTGAAACTGAAGAAGAACTTCGCAAAATCCACTATATTGCAGTCAACATCGCTCCGTCGGCAGCCGACTTGGCTACTGCACAGACTTTGATGGATACAGTGGTTGCAAAATTGAAAGCTAACGAAGGCGTGAACGCTATCCGCAACATTTCAGAAGTTTCTATCGCTGAACGCACAGTTCGTGCTTCTGACGTTGACGCAGCTACCAAGAGCTTCCTTGCTGAAGCTGCTGTAGGTGCTGTTTCTACTCCGGCTTTCCGTGCCGATGTTCACAGCGTCACTAAACTTTTGAACAAGAAGATGGATGTTGACACAATCACAGTCAACATGGTTCAGGTTCAAGGCAACAAGACTGCTCAGGATTCTGTGCTCAATCTTCTTAACTCCGGCAAGGCTTTCGCTGAAGTAGTGAACGGTCAGACTGTAGCCGGTCAGGAAAACTTTGCCCTCAACACATTGCAGATGGGCAACAACGAACAGGCTGAAACTGCCAAGAAGAAATTGATGGAAGCCGGTGCCGACTATTTCGTGCTCGACAGCAACGAATACGGTGCACTTATCTATAAGGTGGTGAAAAAAGCAGCTCCGAAGCAGATGTACGACATCGCCGAAGTTACTTACCACGTTTATCCGAGCGACAAGACTGTAGACGACCTTCGTGCCGGTTTGCAGGAATTCGTAAACAAGAACAACGTAAACAAGTCATTCATAGAAAACGCTATCGCAGCAGGCTATCAGCCGCTCGAAGCTACTATCACTGCCAACGACCCGCAAATCAACCGCATCGAGTCAACTCGTAAGATGATTCAATGGGCATTCGGTGCTGAAGCAGGTTCCGTATCTCCGGTATTCGACAAGGAAGGCAACGACAAGATGATTGCCCTTACAGTTGACGAAATCATCCCGGCAGGATATATGCCGCTGAGCGACGCAGGTGTCCGCACTATCGTTGAAACTCGCGTGCGCAACGACAAGAAGGCTGAAGCATTGATGGCTAAGTTCGAAGCAGGCAAGGGTAAAGGTCTTCAGGGCTATGCAGCCGCTGTAAATGTACCGGTTGACTCAGCCGTAGTCGTTACTTTCTCTCAGGACTTCATCATGCCGCTCCGCGCAATGGAAAAATGCCTGACTGCTCAAGCTCCTTATGCTAAGCAAGGTTCGCTCAATGGTCCGGTGAAAGGTGAGCAGGGCGTATTTGTTTACGAAGTGAAGAAAGTTGAGAAATCAAGCTCAAGCCTGACTCCGCAACAGTTGGCTGACCGTTACTCTTCAATCATGGGAGCACGTGCGGTTTCACAAATGGCTTTGGATATCTTGAAAGAAAACAAGGATATTGAAAACAATTCATTGACTTTCTTTTAATTAAAGCAGATAACAATCAATTCCTTTAAATAAAGTTTTCATAATATGCTTATCAAGGGGCAATGCCGTGAGGCACCGCCCCTTGCTTGTTTTTATACGGTACCGCGGAGCGTTGCTCCTGACAGAAGAACATATTTTTGAAGGCGCTATCAAGTGGCGTCCTCCTCTTAGAAAGAGGAGGAGGGCGGAGCCCGGAGGAGTATGAACGCCAACATAGGGGGTAGCGTAGCTCTGTAAACTGTAAGCCAACTAACCTATTTGATATATTGTAAGAAAATTCTATATTTGTAGTACAGTGTCATAACGCCGTTATTTAACCTGAAACTATGAAAAAACTGCTATATGTTTTCTTGCTGTTTGCGTTGTGTGTTGTCGGATGTTCGCGAAAGGTCGACAGCCGTCTGGTGTTGGCCGACAGTCTGGTAGAAAACCGACCCGACAGCGCTTATGTCATACTGCGTTCCGTCAATCCCGACAGCCTTTCCGGCGGGGAGAACCGCGCGCTCTACAGTTTGCTGATGTCGCAAGCAATGTATAAATGTAATGTCCGTGCAAAAAATGATTCGCTAATCAATATAGCCGTGGACTATTATAAATCAACGGATAACAGGGCTAACTATGCACGTTCCCTTCTGTTTAAGGGAGCAGTTCTCTACGAAATGGGGGATAAAAAGGAGGCGTTGCGTTTCTACAAGCAGGCAGAGTCAGTGGCTGATACGTCCAACTATGATTTTATCGGCTATGTCAATCTCCGCATAGCCGAGGTATATACAAATTCACACATTCAAAATCGGGAAGATGCTCCTAAATTGAGGAAGGCATTATTTAATTTTAAAAGGTCAGGTAATGTTAAATACCAGTTGTTTTCTCTTGCTGGATTATCGTCAATTTATAGAAATATTGATATGGACAGTGCTTACTATTATATGGACGTAATGGCGGATTTGGCTAAAAAGGTTGGAGATAGCATTCATTTTTATCAGGCATTGTCGACAAAGGTAAGGGCTTATGAGTTCGAAGATAAGAATCGGGAGGCAATAGCGATAGGACGTCCGGTAAGCCGGTTTCAGGAAAAAACGCCGTTGGTAGAAAATGTTAACTACGACTTGTGCCGTGCCTATGCTAAAATTGGGAATCTTGATTCTTCCTTATATTTTTTCCGCAAGTTGCCGACGGAAAATCTCTCGGATCGCGAACGGTTGTTTAGGCTGATGGCAGAAACCAAAATCGCCTTAGCTCAAGAAGATTATAAAAAAGCATACCAGTGTAAGGACCATTCAAGTAAATTGGCAGATTCAATTATTGACAGAGCCCGACAGGTGGAACTGTTTGAAACAGAGAAGCGTTTCGACCGTCAGCAACTTTTGCTGCAGAACGTCAGCCTTAAAAAGGAAAAGACAGTTGCCTATTTCATTGTTGCCGTTATTGCTATCATTCTATTGCTCGGATGGATTTATTGGCTGAAACGCAAAGCCAAGCTTCGCGAGCAACAGTTGCTTATCGAACAGCTACAAACGGTTGTTTCCACATCGCAAAATATTATTAACGACAAGTCGCAGGATGCCATGATGTTGCAAGGCATTTTGTCGCAAGTGATTGACAATATCCGATATTTTATAGACCTTTCCTATCGCTACAATCAGCAGCCGGGCATTTTTTTTAATAAATTCAAGGAGCGTATACAGAAAACCCGACTTCCTGATGATTTCTGGAAGGATTTTCAGTATTTTGTCAACTCAAAATACGGCAATATTTTGTCCCGACTCAAGAAGCGGTGCCCCGATTTGTCGGACGACGAACTGCACATTGTCGGCTTGATGTGTTGCGGTTATTCCTATATTGAAATAGCCATTTGTATGGGATATACAAATCCGAACTATGTCAGCACGAAAAAACTGCGTATTTCAAAAAAATTGGGAATCTCAGAGCCGTTAAAAGAATTCATCGCCCATTTTGTGGACAATGCCGAATCTTCAACCCCTGAAAAATAGCTTGATTTGTATAAGTGTAAAAATATTTTCTTAATCTGTTGGTTGTTAGTATTATAACGACAAAATGATTTATGCCGATTTGTGGCCTTTTATAGGCAAGTTTGGTATATTTGTAGTGCATTGGGTACAACTGGACATTGTCAGGTTGAGATAATGTGTTTCTGTTTGTCATGTGTTTGTATCTCTTATGTTTGCATGATATTGTCCGTGTGCGTTTTAACTTTAATATTATTACTATGAGAAAAGTCATAACTTTATTACTGTTTTTATTTGTCATCAATTTACATTCTTTTGCAGAAGATGAACAGATATTGTTTTTTGATCAATATGGTTTTGGTAAAATTGAAGTTCCAAACCCAATAGGCTTCTATGAAAATGCAAGTAAAACATTAACCATCCAGTTCACTTCAGCAGACGGTTATTTTGTGTTTGTTACAGATCCAACTGGTGATATTGTGCTTCGCGAGCCGTTAAAAACTGACGGAAGTCGAAATACCATAAAACTGACAACATTGGATAGTGGTCTGTATTTTGTGTTTTTAGAAAGCACAACAAACCGCTTTATTGGAAAAATTTTCATTGATTAAGTTTTTATAAACTTTATCAGTAGTAATCTATGTATCGGCTAATCACATTTAATACTCTAAAATACAATGAAAAACGTGAGATTCTTAATGCTGTTCGTATTTGCTCTTATAGGGCTGGCAGCTAATGGTGAGAGTTCGGAAACAAAAACTTTCCGAGAAGAAATTGATGAAATCTTCAGTGAGTTTGACAAAGAACAAGTGCCTACGGGCATTCTTTCGGAGTATGGAGTAGCATTGGTCTATCCTGATAATTTTGACGGCGGAGAGCCAAACGACTCCAACTGGGTGGACGCGAAAACCTGGGAGTTGCTGTATGACGGTTTGTACGATTCTCAAATCAATTCAAAAAGCAGTCTTCCGGCTACGGAGACTGTTATAAATACAATCCAACAGAAGGGAGCTGCTATTATGTGTATCCGATACAATACAATCGTGCCGGATGCCGTAGAAAAAGGGTTGGTTACAATCGACAATGACCGAATTAAAATTGTACCGGGAAAGAATCCTTTTGAAGAACAGGTCTGCTTTGCTGTTAACCCGAATTTGTCCGGCTCACGTTTGGTGTTTGACAAAGAAAATTTCTATACGAATATGTCGGAGAACATCAGTAAAATTGAGTACAGCACCGATAAAGGACAAACTTACAGCATGATTGGGTGGGGAAATGAAATTACATTGCCAGTTTGTGAATCTGATAGAATACTGGTATTTCGCATGACCTTTTCTGATGGTAGTGTCAGAATGTGTCGTTGCATAGTGCCTTACAACGAGCCAATTGCACCACCAACAGTGGCTAATCCTTGGAGAAAGCCTGTTGCTAATTTTGCTGAAATTCCGGCTGACGAAGATCAGAGTGGAGGAACTATACAAGTGATGTATATGACAGACGACATCAAACAATTCATTCGTCCGCTGATAATTGTCGGCGATATTGATGTGGCTGCAATTGCTGGAGGTACCGGCGTGGATTTGAACATTTTAGGCAATGCCTTGGGTGAGGATTTGGAACTTCTGCAACAGGCGTTCGACATTATATACATTAAATATAATAATAGCTTTGACGATTTGCTTAGAAATGGTGAATTCTTGCGGCGTGCATTAAAGGAAATAAACAGTAATCGTTTTCTTCTTTCGGACGATAGCTATATCATAGGTATGGGCATGGGAGGTGTCGTGGCACGTATTGCCTTGAACAAAATGGAAGAAGCAGGTGAGGACCACCAAGTTCAGAAATTCATTGCATTGAATTCTCCGTTCCGCGGATTCAATATCCCGGTCAGTTTGCAGACGATGATTTTTCAAGCCACTGATTTTATGACCATGGCGGTTGATAAGTATCGTCTGAAGAGAATAAAAAATGCGTTGGCTCCTATAAGGGATAAATTGCGGAACATATGTGATTTTTTTACCTCCAAAAAGGCGATACGGCAGCTCTGTGTATATAGTATAGATTATAGAAGGGAACAAACAACTTTTAACAATGAAGAACACGTGGAGTTGTTTGCAAACGAATTGGTAAATAAAAATCCAACTCAATGTGAAACAGTTGCCATATCATTCGGTAATCTGAGCTATGAATTATATCTTTCAAATTCTAAGATTTTAGAACTGAATTTTGATAAAATTCTACCAGAAAATTTTTGGCAGAACTTGGGTAATTTTACTTTAGATGTGAAGACTAATTGCTTTGCTTTACCTGATAACGGCAGATCTAATTTAATCTATCAGGGAAAGTTCTGTACTTGTTTGAAATTATTCTCATTCATTAAAATTAGTAATACCGAAAGCAATATATATTTAAGCAATCTGCCGGACATGTATCCTGTGGATAGTGAATCAGGCGCATTTTTGGATTTGAATATGATAAAGCCATATTTGCAATCTTTTAATGGAGTTCTTTCTGTTGACGATATTTTCAAAAAAAATAAATTCTGCTTTGTGCCTTTGACAAGTGCGCTTGATATTCCTTATGATATTCAATCTCTTTCTTACGTAGATGTCCCCTTTGACCGTTATTATACGATGAACAACAATTATGCCTATACCGACTTTGCTCGTATTGTAGCACCGTTGGCATCGGAGTTGGCACCGGTGGTGATGGCGGAAAAGACATCCGACATATTTGGCGACATTAAGGTGTTTGTCGACAATGTCCCTGCCATTCCTGGCATCAGTTGTACATGGCATTTTGACGAAAACAAATTCAGGATAGTTTCTCAGCAAGGACTACAGGCTACTATCCGACCATTGGAATATGGAACAACCGACAAGATTTCAGCAACGGTTAAGCTGCCGTCGTATATTCTTGATTTTTCTTACACAACACCTAAACAAGAACTGGCAACAAAGCATATCTATATAAATGGGTCGGACTATATTTCGGAAGAAGCCGAGCTTTACACATTGTCGGAACAGCTACCCGACAGTAGAGTTGAATGGATATCGTCTTCTAATATTGAAATTGAAGCAATTTCAGAAACTGAAGTCACAGCCAAAATAATTGGCAATCATGACGAACCTTGGCTTGAAGCGCAAATGATTGTGGAGGAAACGGATACTTGCCGCATCCACAAGGATTTGTACTCTCCGGAATTGGAACGGGTAGAGTTTGAAATCGTGCAAAGTTATTGGGACCAGGAAGCGCTCACAGAAAATTATCTGCTAAAAATACACCACTATCCAGAAAATATCCCGGAAGTGTCGTTGTCTTACTGCTGGAACAATAATGTGACGGATCCAAATATCACAGGGCTAGTAAGTAAGTTTGGAGGGTCTGCTAAAATTGAGACTGAAGGTGATGTGGGTTTTTGTGGTCCGATACTTCATTTAGATACTACTAATATTAGAGGCGATTTGTATCCTCCTATTGTCAAACCTGCATCAGTGAATAATGATGGCCTTATTTTAGGTGCTGTAGGCCCGTCAATGGCATGGATTCGTATGCCAAGTGTTGATGTAGGGCAGGTTGCGAAAGGTTTTGTATGGTGTACAGTTAGAGATTTAAACGACATTAGTAAAAGGGATTCAGTTTATGTGGAAGCTAAATGGTCGGCAGTGCCCTATTCTGTTTCTCCCAATCCGGCAAGCACCGTGCTGACGGTTTCTGAAGCAACTGTGCCGGATGGAATGATGAGGTCGGCAAGCTACGCTATCTCTAATGAATCGCAAATCCGGATGGAACTTTACAACGGTCAGACGCTTGTCAAGTCGTTAGCGTTTGATGGCAGACAGTCGTCAATGAGCATTGATGTCGCTGACCTTCCCGAAGACATATATTATCTTGTCATCATCAAAAATGGTGAAGCGGTTCAGCGTGAAAAAATTGTGATTGAACGATAGAAATAGTTTTGCTTCCTGCATACTGATAGTCGGTATGCGGGGAGCAAAACAATGATTCAAAATAATCATAAAAAGAAAAACTATGAAAACAAGAATTTTATTATTGCTGTTAGCGGTATTGGCTTCGCTACCGGCAGTGGCATACGAGCCAGCGGACAACGCAGGTTTGAGCAAGAAGGAGCAACGCCGCACGCTGCGGGGGTACAACTGTTTTGTTGATATGGGGCATGCCTATGATATGGATGGCATTACGGAAGATTGGGTTAGCGGTGACTGGGTAAGCGTGTCGACGACGCATGGCTATCAGTTTAACGATTATTTCTTTTTGGGAGGCGGACTGGCGTTGGGAGTCTGTCCAGAATATGATTATTGGCATTTGCCGGTATTTGCGGAGGCCCGGGTTAATTTTTTAGACAGACGCGTTACTCCATTTTTTGTATACCGGATAGGCAGTTCTTTTGTTAACATTGAGGATATTTCTGCCTATGAAATGATGATGTTGGGATTGCGTATAGCGTTGACTGAACAAAGTGCTTTGAATTTGTCTTTCGGTTTGGAAGCAAATTTAGGTGCGTATTATTGGTCTGGAGGATATGCCCTGCACATCGGCTATGAGTTTTAGCTGCTGGCTATTCAAACGATTTGATTGAAGTTTAAAGATAAGTTGCAAAATTAGCGGCAAGAGTAATTGGGAAATTGCTCTTGCCGCTGATTCTATGTTGTTTATGATTTGTTGTTGCAATCTTGTCTGGCGTTTTGGGCTGATATCACATCCGGCATCTGTTTTTGCCGGGAAGGGCGGAAGTTGAAAGGGGAAATAAACAAAAAACGACTCAACATTGCTGTTAAGTCGTTCATTGTCGGGGTACCAAGATTCGAACTTGGGACCCCCTGCTCCCAAAGCAGGTGCGCTAACCGGACTGCGCTACACCCCGAAGACATTTGCTTTCTCAAATGCTTTGCAAAGGTAGGACGTTTTTATGTAACTGCCAAATTTTTCGGCAACTTTTTTCGTAAAAAGATGAAAAAAGTGGATATTTGAGTGTTTTTGTCCATTTTTGAGGGACTGCTTGCCTGAATTGTCGGCAGTTATGATTAATTTTAGGGCATAAAAAGAATAATAGCTGCAATATGAAAAAAGTATTGGTGACCGGTGCCGACGGTTTTATCGGCTCACACCTCACGGAGATGCTCCTTGCAGAGGGTTGTGAAGTGAAGGCTTTGAGTGTTTACAACTCGTTCAACTATTGGGGTTGGCTCGACGGCATGAAGCATGAGAACCTGGAAGTGCTGAACGGCGATGTGCGCGACCCGAATTTCTGTCGTGAGGCGGCTCGTGGCTGTGACACGATTTTCCACCTTGCCGCACTGATTGCCATTCCTTACAGCTATGTGGCTCCCGACAGCTACGTGGACACAAATATCAAGGGCACGCTCAATATCTGTCAGGCGGCTCGTGATGCCGGAGTGGAACGGCTGATTGTCACCTCTACATCCGAAGTCTACGGCACTGCCCGTTATGTGCCTATCGACGAGAAACATCCGAAGCAGCCGCAGTCGCCTTATTCGGCTACGAAAATCGGGGCGGATGCGATTGCCGAGAGCTTCTACAATGCGTTCAATCTGCCGGTAGTGGTGGCCCGTCCGTTCAACACCTACGGTCCGCGCCAGTCGGCCCGTGCCATTATCCCTACCATTATTACGCAGATTGCCAACGGCGTGCGCGAAATAAAGGTGGGCGACCTGACACCGACACGCGATTTCAACTATGTGAAGGACACTTGCCGCGGCTTTATCGCTCTTGCCCGTACCGCAGGAATCGAAGGTCAGGAAATCAACATTTGCAGCAAAAGTGAGATTTCGATGCAGGACACACTGAACCTCATAGCCGAACTGATGGGTGCCGACATTACCTGGGTGCAGGACCCGGCACGTATCCGTCCGAAAAATTCGGAAGTGTTCCGCCTGTTCGGCGACAATACGAAAATCTGTAGCCTGACCGACTGGCGGCCGCAGTTCTCACTTGCCGACGGACTGAAGGAAACCATTGAATGGTTCTCCAATCCGGAAAATCTTGCCAAATACAAATACGACATCTACAACCGATGAAAAAGAAGGTCACGATATTGATGCTGGGCGGTGCGAAGCGCGTTTCGCTGGCGCGGCTGCTGAAAGAAGCAGGACGTCGGCGGGGCGTGGAAGTCGTTATCCTCAGCTATGAAATTATCCCGACAGTGCCTATCGCCTGTGAAGGACGCATTATTGCGGGCCGCCGCTGGCGTGATGCCGATGCGCTCGACCATCTGGTACGGACGGTGGCCGACGAGGCAGTTGACATCGTTCTGCCGTTTGTCGACGGTGCCATCGAGGTGACTTCCCAACTAAAGGAACGCTGTCCGCAGGTGTTTGTTCCTGTGTCACCGTTCGAGGTGGCGCATGCCATGTTCGACAAGACAGTGGCAGCCGAACTCTTTGCCGAAGAAGGCATCTGCATACCGACAACCTATACTCTCGACAATTGCCGCTTCCCGGCCATTATGAAGCCGCGTGAAGGGTCGGCTTCAAAGGGTATTGTGGTGGTAAACAGCCGCGAGGAACTGGAGAAAGTGGGAAATTTCGACCGTTATCTGATTCAGGAATACATTGCCGACAGCGAAGAATATACGGTGGACTGCTATGTGTCGACGGCCGACGGCGAAGTGCTGTGCGCCGTTCCGCGTATCCGTCTTTCCACATCCGGCGGTGAAGTCGACCGTACGGAGACACGCCGCATCGACGAACTTCTGGAGGCGTCCGACTCTATTTTGCGCCGGTTGGGCTTCCGTGGACCTGTCACGTTGCAGTTCCTTTTCGACAAGGCTACGGGCCGCTATCTGCTGATGGAAATCAATCCACGGTTGGGCGGCGGTGTGGTATGTTCCATTCTTGCCGGTGCCGACATCCCGTCGATGCTGCTTGCCGAAGCAGCCGGCGAAAAGGCAGAGCCGTGCCGCAACTGGCGCGACCGTGCGCTCATGGCACGCTATTTCAGTGAAGTAATGTTTTTCAACGATGAACAATAAGAAAGTAATCATCATAGCCGAAGCCGGTGTGAACCATAACGGCAGCTATGAACTGGCAATAAAGATGGTCGACGAGGCAAAGCGTGCCGGCGCCGACTATGTGAAATTTCAAACCGCAAAACCCGAGCTGGTGATTTCCACTTTTGCTCCGAAAGCGGAATATCAGAAGGAAACGACAGGTGCTGCCGAGAGTCAGCTGGAGATGTGCAAGGCCATCCACCTGCCGCTTACCGACTACAAGCCGCTGAAGGAATATTGCGACAAGGTGGGTATCGGTTTCATGAGTACGCCGTTCGACCTCGTTTCGATTGACGTGCTGGAGCCGCTCGACATGGACTATTACAAGATTCCTTCGGGCGAAATCACCAATCTGCCGTATCTCCGTAAAATCGCTTCAAAACATCGTCCGGTGATTCTGTCTACCGGCATGTGTGAGGTGGAAGAAGTGGAAGCGGCATTGCAGGTGCTGGAGCTGGGCGGAGTAAAGCGTAGCGACATCATCGTGCTGCATTGCAATACGGAGTACCCTACACCGATGGACGATGTCAATCTGCGTGCCATGGACGACTTGCGCCGTTCGTTGGGCGTGGAAGTAGGCTATTCCGACCACACGAAGGGCATTGAAGTGCCGATTGCCGCCGTGGCTTTGGGGGCAACGGTGATTGAAAAGCACTTTACGCTCGACAAAACGATGGAAGGCCCTGACCACAAGGCTTCGCTTGAACCTGACGAACTGAAGGCGATGGTCGATGCCATCCGCAACATTGAGCAGGCGTTGGGCGACGGACACAAGCATGTCAGCCCTTCGGAACGGAAGAATATGGACATTGCCCGCAAGAGCATCGTGGCGGCGCGCGATATCCGTAAAGGGGAAGTGTTGACCGAAGAGAACATCACCACAAAACGCCCCGGCAACGGTATCAGTCCTATGCGCTGGGACAGCGTCATCGGCACAACCGCCATCCGCGATTTCGGCTACGACGAACTGATAGAAATATAGAGAATCGGATTATTCGGAATATAACTCAATGGCTGCCTCTGTCAGGAGGTGGCCATTGTTGTTTTTATATTTAATATTTTGATTTATAAGTGTTTGTTGTGGCGTGATGTGTTGCTGTAGTAGGGCTTGTGTTGACCTGAAAGATTTTGATGTGTGGGGAAATTTGCAGAAAAAATTATTGAGATTGTAACTTGCGGCCGAATTAAAAACCTAATATTATAAAACTATGAGAAAACTAATACTTTTATTTGTCGTTTGCTTGCTGGCTTTGACCTCTTATGCTCAGCAGGTTGATAACGTGAAGATTCAGGCTTCGAAAATGTCGAAGCAGGTTGAAAATGTAATTATAAAGCCGGCAGACTATACGGAAACGGTTGATTATCCAGTATTGTATTTGCTTCATGGTTACGGAGGCAGTCAAAACGATTGGCCAAACAATGTTCCAGAACTGAAGGAAATGGCTACTCTTTATCAAATGTTGATTGTCTGTCCTGATGGTGAAAACAGTTGGTATCTTGACAGCCCGATCAATGAAGAATTCCAATATGAAACCTACATTACTAAAGATCTTGTTTCGTATGTGGACGCAAACTATAGCACAATTGCCAATCGTTATGGCCGTGCTATTGCGGGTCTAAGTATGGGCGGTCAGGGTGCGCTTTATTTGGCTGCACGTCATTTGGATACATATTCAACTTCATGCTTGATGTCAGGTGGTATTGATTTAACAAAAACATCTCAGCCTTCAAAGCTCGCATTGATCCTTGGATCGAAGGAAGAAAATGAAGCATTGTGGATTGAAGAATCTGCGTTGACACAAGCCAACAAACTGAAAAACGGTGACCTTTGCTTAATGGTAGATTGCGGTCTTTCCGATATGTTCTTTGAAGCTAATCTTGAATTGCATGAAAAATTGCTGAAAAATGGTGTTCAGCACGATTATATTGTTCGTCCTGGCAATCACGATTGGACTTATTGGAAAAATGCTATACACTATAATGTTCTTTTCGTATCGCGTGCATTTTCTCAGTTCCAAAACACAGTCGTAGACGGAGGTAAAGTGTTCTTCTCCGATGCGCCGGTTGCAGATATCTATTCGTCAAGTTTTGTGAACCTGACAGCTCCGAGCGAACTTCCGGAAATGACAGAAAAAAAGATTGTTGTTGATAGCCAAGTGAAATATAGTGGCAAAAACAGTTTGCGTTTGACTTGGATTTCTAAGGAAAAAGGAAACTGGAAAGTGGGTTTTGGTGCTTCATCTGGTTGGCAGGGTGTTGATATGTCAAAATCTTTGGAATTAAGAATGTGGGTATATTCTCCGGAAACAATTGCCAATAATGCATTGCCTTTAGTTTATTTCCAGAATGAACAATATGCACTTTGTGACAAAGTGAAAATGGGTGCTTATATTGAAGGCGATTTGGAAGCCGGAAAATGGACAGAAGTGGTAATTCCTATTGCTGATTTCAAGAAAGAGGCAACTGGCTTCAATATGGCTACTGCCAAAACTTTGTTCCTTGCACAGGATTTGGTTGACGATGCCAAACATACACTCAATATCGACTATGTGACCGTGATGGACGACCCGAACTATCAGCCGCCGACAGAAATGGTGCTTTTTGCCGACAGTAAGGACAATACCTATTACGACCCGAGCTGGGTGAACCTCACTGCTCCGAGTACGGTAGACGTGCCGGAAGGCCATGCTGAAAAACTGCCGGTGGTAACGGATATCAAGCAGGAAGGCGAAAATGCTCTCCGTCTGACTTACACTTCTATGGAAGGCGGTGTGTGGAAAACTCTCGTAGCCGGTTTGGGCTGGAATCTTTTTGATTTGACAGAAGCTGACTATGAATTGCGTTTCTGGGTACGCGCTACTGAAACATTGTCGGGCGATGTGCTTCCGGTAATGTACTTTGAAGGAAACGGTGGCGGTACAACCGGAAAACTTAAATTGAGCGACTATGTTTCAGCTTTGAATGCTGATGAATGGACAGAAGTGGTTGTTCCGATTGAGGACTTCCGCAAGGCTGACCCTGCCTTCTCAAAATGGGATATTGTAAAAGGTTTGTTCTTCTCTCAGAATGCAGCTGACGGTAAGGCTCATACGCTCTATCTCGACAATATGAAATTTCAGATTGTAGGCGGTTCTTCAGTTGAAGAAGTCGGTTTGGCTGATAACGGCATGAATTTGTTCTACAGCAACGGCTCGATTTGCTACGACGGCATCGAAGGCAATGTTGCGGTTTATAATCTTGCCGGAATAAAATGCGTAGAGTTTGCCGCTTCTCAAAAGGGTGAATTCAAATGCTCGTTGGAAAATGGCGTGTATGTGGCTGTTGCCGAAAACGCAAGCCGGAAATTTATCGTGAAATAGAGACTGTAAACATATTATTGCTGTCCGATAAACTCGATTAAATATAAAAATGTAGT
>ERZ791822.927-NODE-927-length-15069-cov-3.359464_pt1 | contig 15069 bp, 8 predicted proteins | sample MGYA00510299_ERZ791822 | MGnify/ENA primary metagenome ERZ791822 (study PRJEB30046, sample SAMN00791945) | human gut metagenome | study: EMG produced TPA metagenomics assembly of the A metagenome-wide association study of gut microbiota in type 2...
CTTCTCCTGCTATTCTTATCACTATCTGTGAACGGTTAATCTCTACTTGAAAATTATCTTCTGTAAGTTCCACGTATTTGGAAAGGGTTTGATATAAGTCCATATCAAATATGCCGTCATGCCAACTCAGCTTTTTGATTAACGGCTGGTACTGTTCATACAGTACGGTTGCCGCAGCAGTATCACCGCTTTGCGCGGCTTTCAGAAGATCAATATAAGCACCCATCAGGTATTTTCCTCCATTGCCTTGCGAATTTTCTGCAAGGCGTTTTTCTTGTGCCGGCGAACAGTTTCCGGCGACAGGTTCATCTTTTCGGCGGTATCTGCTGTGCTGAGCTGGTTTACATACAAGCATAAAACGACCTCACATTCTTTTGCAGTCAACAATGGAAGATAGTTTTTCACCATATCCCATGCGAGCATTTGCTCAATCCTCTCCTCAAAAGAACTATCTTCTGGCTCAAAATCCGGTTTCAAATCTTCGATAGAGGACTCAAAATCACGGATTTTTCCATATTTTTTCAGGTATTTACTGCGCTCATTCCGGAGCGAAACAGACAAATATGCTGTTAATTCCGCGATGATCTGTTCATCTTCGGCGGGAATCAAAGCGCCATTCTGAATATACTTTTTCGTCATTTGGTTTGACCTCCGTTGTTTTTGACTTCATTTCATGCAAAAACAGGCGGAGGTGCGCGAGCATAGTAATGTATCGCTTTTACGATACATTTTCTGATATGGAGACAAAAAAATATGCCAGATGGTCGATTTGACCATCTGGCATATTGCGGTTTTATCGGTTTGGCGCAAAGCGTCGAACTAATGTATATATAATGCTTATTCAGCAGAATCCTCTGACGAGGATGCAGTTAAATCTGGTATCGCATCAATAACAGAATCAAGTATGGCAAAGACCGCCTTGCGCTGATGTGGTTCGAGCGCCCTTATACGCTGATCCAGTTCTTCGTCCACAACACAGCTTACAGATTCTACTTCGTCACACAGCAAAACATCTGCGGAAATATGCAGACTGTTTACAATTTTAATGAGTGTAGCCATACTGGGAAGTTTCCGGCCGCGCTCTATCAAGCTGACATAATTTTTAGAAAGACCAATCATTTCAGCCAATTGTTCAATCGTCAGCCCTCTTTTTTTTCGTTGCTGGCGAAGCCGCTGTCCTAATAAAGCATTTGTCATAGCATTCTCCCAGAAATATATCTAATAGTGATACCAAATTACTATTAGTATAGGAGCGATGCTTTTTATGATAAACAAATCAATAGTGCTGTTTGTTCCTAACGGTTTGACTTTTTGCAAAAATAGTGTTATCGTAAAATATACGGATGAGTTCAATGACTTTATGCGTACACAAAAAAAGTATCCGCTATTATTTGAATGGCGGATACCAAGAAAACAATATCTTTAATTCCTTAGATTATCACAAGATTATCACAGCCTTTCTTTAATATCAAGGATTGATTTGTTGATTTCGCACAAATTAAGTGAAAAATAGCAAACTGATGGTTTTTTACATATCATGCGCTACTATTTCGTCCATATTGTTACCCAAAACAAATACTGCTATTGTTTAGGTTGTCAAATCATAGTCAATGAATGGAGGCTGCAACAATGGCAAGACATGGAGAAAATATCCATAAGCGAAAAGATGGCCGCTGGGAAGGGCGCTACATTAAAGGGCGAAGTGAAACCGGAAAAGCAATTTGGGGCTATGTGTATGCGTACAGCTATGTCGATGCAAAATCAGCATTGATTCGGAAAAAGGTAAAAACAGCTGATTACACGGTTCCGCTTGGGGCACAAGAACTTACATTTTCGGTTCTTTCGGAGCTATGGCTTTCCACGCTGAACGACTTAGAGGAGTCTTCCATAGCGCATTATCGTTATTCCATTGAGCATTATATTTTGCCGATTATCGGGGATCTACGAATTTCACAGCTTTCCGGCGCAAAATTGGAATTATGCGTTTTACAGATTATTTCTCCGGTTGGTGGAGAGCATAAACCTTTTGGAGCAAGCCTTTCACGGGAATGCATCAGCCTTGTCCGCAGGCTATGTAAATACGCATACAAACTGCATTTAATGCCCACGATTGAGCTGTCAATCAAGCCCGTGAAAGAAACGAACGAGTTTCCAGAAGCACTTTCTCTTGAAGAGCAAGCGGCAGTCAACCGATTTGTTTTCAAGAATCCGACCCCACGAAAGGCGGGCATATTATTTATGCTCCAGCTTGGTCTTCGGATCAGCGAGGTATGCGGCTTGCAGTGGGGCGATATTGACCTCGTGCATAAGGAAGTCCGTATACGCCGCGGTGTTCGGCGTATTGCCATTGGAACGGGGAAAACCTCGGTTGTGGTACGAGCACCCAAAACAGAAAGTTCCAAGCGAGTATTACCAATCCCGCCAAAGCTTTCGGTTCTACTCCAAATGCTGTACCAGAAAAACACATTCGGCAGTGATGTGTGGTTCTTATCATGCAGCAGTAAACCGGTAGAGCCTCGTTGCTACAGAAAGAGCATTCATGGTTATCTTGCGAAGGCCGGTGTACATGATGTAAATCCACATATGTTACGCCATACTTTTGCTACCACCTGCCTACAGGCAGGTTGCGACATCAAAACACTCAGCGAGCTTATGGGGCACTCTAATCCCAACATCACATTACAGCGCTATGTTCATACCAACATGGATCGGAAGCGGTTTGCGATTGAGCAAACTTTTGGCAACGAATAGAATTCATGGTCAATTATCCGTCTGCTTTTGCCACCTTATGCCCATTGCTGGGGGATTTATTGCAAGGGTATCTGCTATTCAAATAATGGCAGATACTTTTCGCAATAAAGCCTAGTAAATCCGTAGGAAAAATACGATACGAATTTACGCAAGTAGCCTTTAGGGGGTAAAGGAAATTCCCATGCGCCATCACTCTTTTATGAGATGGGCATCTGCTGCGATGGCGGCGCTGATGTTCTTTCAATGCACAACACCAGTCGCTTTTGCAACGGATGATACTATCTTGGCTGAAAGCAGTATAGCCGTTTCCAGCGCCGACTCTGAAAGTGTACATGTAGACAGTGATGCAGGTTACATCCCGGAGCGACCTCCGGAAAATACATCGGTCGATTCTTCAAGCAATGATGCGGCTTCTTCTGAGCCTTTGACTGAGGATTCTTCGGCCTCTTCCGATTTGCCAGAAGATGCCTCGTCAAATGGCTCAGTAGAGAGTCAGCCGGAATCTGACACAGATCAGATTTCCACCTCGGACGAGACAACAGATTCAGAGCTTGCTGAATCTTCATCTGAGAACACGGATGAATCGGCCAAATCTCTTTATCAGGACGGAAAAATCCTGATTTACACTTGCGACCAGTTAGCCGAAATCGGCAGTGGGCAAACACTTACCGATGCAAGCGGGCTTGCCGTGACCGATGAAAACGGCGCGGAAATCACCTACGCTTTGGATGCACAATATGCCATTGCTGAGGACATTGAGCTGACGGGCGATATGCTGCAATGGCAGATGCCGGAAGGCTTTACCGGCAGCATCACACCGCTTGCCGAAAGCAGCGATGACCTTACGCTGTATGATGCGCAAAGCGACACCATCTATCTTTACAACCCGTATCAGATGGCGGTGCTGCACGGGGAAAACCCAGACACCGAGCCGGTCATGGATGGCGATGCACAAGCTGAGACCTTTGGCAGCGGTCAGCTGATCTACCCCAACGGGGAAGATGAGCCGTATCTGACATACAGCCTAAATCATCGCTATGTGCTCTCTACGCAGTTCAGTTCGGATACCTCTGTACAGCCGTACTCCAGGGTCACGGATGGTAAGGCAGACGGACGCGACTTTCCGGGGCAGGTAGTAAAAACAATCGGGGATAAGACCTATATCCTGATCGGCAATGAGCAGCAGCTACGGAAAATCGGCAGCGGAGATACCGTTTACGGTGCCGTTTATCAGGCTATTCATCACAATGCGAAGTGGACGATTGACCATGACAGCAGCGGAAATCTCATTATTCTGTATGGCGGCGATGCGGATCTGACGAAAGAACAGAACGGTACTGACAACTATACTCTTGGAAAAGACGGTATCCATGCAGCTGACAAAAATTTAAGCGATAAAGCAAATAACCTTTTGTACGTTTATACTGTTGGCCGTTGCGGTGTAAACCAGACAACCGGTGAAATTGACCCCAATCTGGACATTGATAAAGCTGCGAACCAGACCTATGCCTCCAATGCCAATTACATCATCTTCCGTGACATCGACTTGAGCAGCGCCAACTGGACGCCTCTTACTTTCCAAGGAACAATGATTGGTGCAAAGTCGGCCAACGGCGAAAAAATATGGAATGATGACTCTTCCGCCATCAACACATCCACAAAGCCTACAATTTCAAATGTCAGCGTAATGCAGACTGATAAACTGAATGTTGGCGAGCAGATGGGCGTTGGCTTCTTCTCTACTGTATCAAGTGAAGTCAGTGAGAAAGACATTGGCCTGAGTAAAGGGCTGGTGCAGGTATCCAACCTGAAATTTGAGAAAATCAATGTTCATACCACAACAAACGAAACCTACTATCCCTCTACTCTGGTCAGCACACTGACTAGCACTCTGGGCAAGCTGCTGGGTGGCGTGTTAAGCGGTTTGACCTTCATTCTGACCTTTGGACAGGTGAAAATCGACTTAGGTAAAACTCTGGGAGATGTTCTCGATGCCCGAAAGAAAGACCCCACGGCCTTGGCAACCGGTGCCATCGCCGGACGAGTGGAGGGGCAGGTGCTGTTCTCCGGCATTGAAGTGGTCAATGCCGATGTGAAGAATGTGAACAACAACACCGGCGGATTTGTTGGGTATACCATTGGCGTGACCCAGTACGATGGACTTTCAAAAGCATTGGGCGACCTGGTCAAGCTGCTGACCAATATTCTGAATGTGATTCCCGGCTTGGGATTGGGTGATTTGATCACCATTTTGCTGGGCAATGCCATTCCCTTAGGCAAGCTGATCCCTACGGGCTATATCAATGCACAATTTGCCGATTGCAGCATTGACGGTCTGAACATTTCCGCATCGAGCGAAAAGGACTACGCAGGCGGCTTTGTGGGGCAGCAGTCCGGCAGTATCATAAAAAACTGCACTGTCAAAAACAGCAGCCTTACCCTGCAGGGGAAAAATTTTGTGGGCGGCTTCGTGGGCCTTGCCCGAGACAGCATCATTAAAGGCACCTTGTCCGGTGCGCTGGATATTGAAACCAAGCTGCCCAATATGAATCCCGAAAGCCTGCTTCTCAACTGCACATTAGACAATAAGGCCATAAACATTCAGGGCGAAAACTATGTGGGCGGCTTTGCCGGCGGTCTTGCCAATACTTCGGCTGTCAACTGTTCGGCCAAAGTGAGTGAATCGCTGACGGTTCATGCCACAGGAGCCAATGCAGGCGGCTTTGCAGGTATTGCAACCCTAGGCTGGGCGGCCAATCTTGGCAAAGACGATAATAAAGATGACCTTCTGGGCGGTGTGGTTGATTTGGTGGTCAAGCTGCTCAGCAGCAACCCGGGTGCGGCATCTTCACTGCTTTCTCTGGCAGGCGTGAACCCTTCGTACATCTTAGGGTGTACGGTGGATGCACCGCTTACAGTCAACGGCACCGACTATGTGGGCGGCGTTACCGGGCGCGGTGATGGCGCATATATTGCACCGTCCAGTGCTGATTATCTCAGCAAGGTATCGTACTGGAGAAACGGAGTGTATGACCCAGCGACCGTTGAGCAACGAAACACGACAGTGTCCGGCCTGCAAAGCGTTTCTGGTCATGATTATACCGGCGGCATTGCGGGCTCTCTTGGAACCGCCAGCGTAGCAGGCTTATTAAACACGACCCTCGGCGTTGCCTCTTATCTTGCGTTTACTGTAGACGGAGTAACGCTGAACGGTATAACCGATGGCTTTTCCGTAAGCGGAAATGAGCGTGTGGGCGGCGGCTTTGGCGATGCTATTGGCGGTACCATCAACAATGTTTCCGTTAATAATCTAAAATCTGTCGAAGGCAAAAACTATGCAGGCGGCTTTATTGGTTTGTCCGGTCCCGGCGAATTGGTTGGAACCGACGGCGGTTTGACCGTCAACCTGCTTGGCCTGAATTATCTTTTGAAACTCAACAATCTGCTCTCTTTGGGGCAGGCGGTGGAGGTTACTATCACAAATGCCAATGTGAAAGGCATTGAGAGTGGCTTTACGGTTGAGGCCACCGGCGTTCGTGAAGGAAACTCAGTGCGGGATTATACGGCTTCAGGCTTTATAGCCCGCAGCAACAGCACCAAGGTGGAAAATGCCCATGTCACCAACCTGAAAACCGTAACAGCGACTAATGACGGCGGCTATGCGGCAGGCTTTGTGGCGATTTCCAAAACAGGCGGTCTGGCGGAGGTTGGCGATGATAACTCCGTGAAATCACTGCTCGAAGCCAAAGGATTGGTTAATGCCATCGGCTACCTGATTCCCAGCTACACAAACTGTACGGTTTCTTATGTGAACGGCGGCAGCGTGACCGGTGATGTTGCCGGCGGCTTTGCAGCCGACTTCCAGAGTGGAACGGTGAACAACCAAAGCCGCGGGGAAAACGATTACTACGCTGTCTATAATCTCGGCTCCGTAAAAGGTCAATCTTATGCAGGCGGTTTTGCCGGGCGGGTATACTCCGGTGCTTTGGTAGATGCCTCTAAGGGTATCAGTATCCTGGGCGACTTTACCGGGCTGAACATCAATTTGACCGATCTGCTCAGCGTGATAAACGCCTATGTGCCTTACATTAAATATGCTGGTGTCAAATCGAACAACGGATTCACCGTAAAAGCCAATAAGTTGACCACCGACCCGACCGTAGGCAGTGCAGGCGGCTTTGTAGGTTATGCCAGCGGCGCACAGATCTCCTACTCGGATGTAACTAAGCTGAAACATACAATCGTTACTCCTCCGGATAATCTGGAAGATACATCCGCGCCTACCTACTATGACAATACAAAAAGCACCTATGCCGTCACAGGCGGCCGCTATGCAGGCGGTTATGTAGGCGACATGGACATCGGCAGTGCGGCCTCTGTGGGCGGCGGTTTGAATATTCTGGGCAATAGTATTGAAGTTACCGGTATTCTCGACGCCCTCTCTGTGGTCGTAACTACCATTGAACATTCCGATGTTACCGGCGGACCCGGTGGGTATGCCGTTCTGGCAACCGGTGATTTGGATAACAGCAAAGGCAAAGTAGGTATGGCTGGCGGCTACGCTGGCGGCATATACGGCGGTCACATTCAGGACAGCCAGGCGGTCAACTTCTCGTACATTATCGGCGAGATAGTCGCAGGCGGCTATGTTGGTGAAATGCAGCCCGGCGATGTTGCCAAACTGCTGGACAATGCCAGCGTTTTGAGCAAGGTGCTGAACATTGACACAGTGCTTGCCTCTGTCTTACAAAGCTTCGTTCCGTCCATCCGCAATAGTTCCACCAACTGTGTGCCCTGCGGCGGCGCAGTATGCGCCAATGCTGCTTCGGATACTACTGTGCAGCGCGGCATGGCTGGTGGCTATGTGGGCCACAACATGGGCGGCACCATCCACGGCTTTGACACCTCCCGTTGGAAAGACGAATATGCCGAGAATGACACCGACAAGACCTACAACGGTCCTATGAGCCTGTGCAAAGCCGAGCGTATCCGTTCGGTATACGGGCATGAGTACGCGGGCGGTTATACGGGTCTTATGGAACCCGCAGACACCGCGAAGGTCGGCGGCTTAAAGGTGCTGGGTGGTCTGATAAAAGTCAACAACATTCTCGGCGCATTGGGCGTCATCTACCCGGTACAAACCAACACAGCAGTGTATGGCCCCTTGGCTGGTCTGGATGTGGACACTTGGAACAGCTGGGTGGAATATGTGGGCAAATATGGCGGCTACGGCTATGAATTGGCAAAGGCCGAAACCGTAAACACGCAGGAAGAACTGGAAGCTAAACTTGCCGATTATATCTACGGCTACAATGTCGTAGCGGGACGCGGGAAGTTCGACAGCCAACTTTACGGCGGCGATGCAGGCGGCTATGTGGGCTGCATGAATAGCGGCACCTTAACCAACTGCATGGCTTACGATGCCAAGCAGATCAGTGCTATGCATAGTGCGGGCGGCTTTGCCGGGCAGATGAAAACCGGCGGCGCAGTAGAACTCGGCACGGTCAACATTCTTGGATTGAAACTCAATGCAGGACAACTGCTGAACATTGCGCAGTTGTTTGTTCCGGCAGTTCGCAATTCGTCGGTGCAGGGCTACAAGTCAGGTCTTACGGTACAGGCAACCGGCTTGCCGGAAAACCATTGCGGATATTCGGGTGGCTTTGTGGGCAGCGCTTATGGTGCCCAGATACAGCTGAACGGCGAAGAGAAACTTCCCACTACGGATCAATGGTCGTCTACCGACAAGTATGCCGCGCCCGTGGCTTCCTGCAATGCTACCAACCTGCGCCGTGTTACAGGTCGCATTGCGGTAGGCGGTTATGTAGGTCTTGCCTCAGCAGGCAGCGTGGCGGGGGTGAATACCAATGCCTCCAACGGTCTGCTGCAGGGCATTTTAGATCATTTGATCGCCACACCCAGTGATTTGGCCACCGTGCTGAAAGCCACCGCCACCACCATCCATGCGGCAAAAGTTTCTGCGGCTGACAGCCAGTGGGGTTTTGTTGTGGATGGTGCCTACAAAGAGGGCGACAGCGTAAAGTATGCTGCTTATGCAGGCGGCTTTGCCGGTTCTCTGGAAGCCAGCGCAGTAGGCGAAAAAGATTCTGCAATCGGAAAAATTCAGGTAGAAAATCTGCGCAGTGTAGACGGCGGCAAGTATGCCGGTGGCTTCTTCGGTCTGGCCGATGTAGCCGGTGTGGCACAGGTTTCCGGCAAAGATCCGAAGGGCTCCGAAACTAAGCTGCTCAGCGGTTTGATTAAGCTGGGCAACACCTCGGTGCTGGACGCATTCCGTACTTACATTTATGATTCCAAGGTTACAGGCGTTCAAAGCGGCCTGACCGTACAGGCGCACAGCGGCAGCCAAGAAGCTACGCAAAGCGAAACCCGATACACAGGCTGCGCAGGCGGCTTTGGCGGCGGCATGATGGATGGCAGCGTGAAATACAGTGCTGTTTCCAATCTTGCTAACGTAGAAGGACTTAACTACACAGGCGGCTTTATCGGGCACCTTGGCAAGAGCGGCGTAGCAGATATTGACGATGTGAATGTACTGGATAAGCTGCTTTCCGGCACAGTTGGAGCGCTCGATTTGTTCGGCTCTCATGTGGATAACTGCTCTGTGACAGGCTTTGGGCTTGGCACGGTGATCAAGGCTCAGGGCGGCCAGCAGCCCATTGCGGGCGGCTTTGCCGGGTATGCAGACCTTGCCAAAATCAATGGCTGCAGCACCACGGCACTTAAACAGGTCACCAGCGGCAAAATCGCAGGCGGCTTTATCGGCAAGACCGATATGAACTATGTGGTTTCTGCTGAATTGCAGTCCAAACTGCTGAACACTGTCTTTGAGATTGTCAATAAGCTGCTGAGCATCCTATATGTGGGTAAGTTGCAAAACCTAGGTGTACTGAATGTTGATTTGGGCTGGGTGCTTACAGTTAAACTCTTGGCCGATGGCAAAACGCTTGCCGTTTCTTTGCTTGGTTTGCAAATCGGCGTTGCACTCAACCAGAAGGCGGGACCCGGTCAAAGCGACCTTGCCATTATCACTATCGGTGACTCGGTCATTGAACTGCCCTGTACGGAAAAAGGCGGCATAGATAAAGACAAAATCTCCAATGTAAAAATCAACCTTATCAAGGGCAACCGCACAGACATTGACGGCTGCAGCGTTACAGGCATTTCTTCCGGATACGATGTATTTGCAGGTGGTGCCGGAAATGCAGCAGACGGCACAGACAAGGAAGGTTATTCCGGCGGCTTTATTGGCCTGAACCATGAAGGTCAGGTCAAGAACAGCACCATGACCCTCTGCGATGTGGTGCGCGGCACAAAAAATCTGGTCGGACCCTTTACCGGCGTCAATGATTTGAAGTCGGTTTACAGCTTCAATACCATCAAGTCGATTGAGGGTAACAAGAACCACTATTCGATTTACCGCGCTTATAACGCACTGCTCGATAAGGTTGCCAAGGCAAACAAGGATGTATTCGGCAGCGCAGTCAAAGATACTTCCACCGGCACGGACTATAACCGATACGATGTGCTGCATTTGGACAAAATCACCGAGTTTTCGGATTTGAAAGATGCAAAGATGGAAGATGCCGCAGCGAATACTACCGCAGATCTGGCAGCCTATGCAAGCCCCGCCAAGGCGGTGCTGATGCTGGACACTGCCAACACCGACAATCCGGACAGTACAATTACAGAACCGGCTGACACCGCAGACCCCTGCAAGAAATATGTGGATTTAACCATCAGCAAAATCTGGAAGGACTTTGCGAATATCGATGGCAAACGCCCCAATGAAATCAAGGTCAACATTTATCAGCAGGAGTTTAAGCCGGATGGCACGGCTGGTGACAAGACCCTTTACAAAGCCATTATCATGACCAAGGACGATGTAGAGTCCGGCCATGCTTCTACTTGGCGAACGGTGCTGAAAAATGCCCCCGTGCTGAAGTATCAGAAGGCTGCCGATGGCACCGTAACGGATACGATTGAAGCCTACTATGTCTATTTGTTTGAGGAAGAAACCGTTCCGGGTTATACCCTGACGGATTCCACCTATGACGAAAAGACTTATCATGCAACTATCACCAACACCCATCACCCCATGCTGCCGGATACCGGCAGTACGGGCGACTGGCTGTATGTGGTAGTTGGTGTAGGGATTCTGCTGCTTGCGCTTTCTGTACCACGCAAGCGCAAGGGCAGAAGGGAGGCGCACTGAGTAAAGAGGTATGGACGAACGCTACAAACCATGTATAAACTGAAAGGAAGTTTCGTATGAAACACATTAAACGCGCAGCCGCATTGGTGCTGGCTGTTATGTTGTCTCTGTGCCTGTCTTTGACGGCATTTGCTGCTACTGAAACCTCTGGTACCCTGACCGTAACCGGCAAGGGCTTAACCGGGAAAACCGTGACCGCCATTCGTATGTTTACTGCCAATGTCAATGATGGTGATGAAGGGAAACTCAACGGATTTGACAGCTATTCTCTGGAGAATGCTTGGCTTGGTTTCTTCAAGGATAGTTCTCGAATTGACGCTGTCAAAACTGCTGGCAAGATCACTGATCCTAATCCGTCGGATCAGGATATGAAAGATGCTGCTGTTGCGTATGTAAATGGTTTGAGTGACGCGCAGCTTGCCTCTTTGGCACACGATGCTCAGAAATGGGTGCGTGATACTCAGCACAAGGACTCTTTCTCGGATCTGACTAGAACCTCTGCAGCAGCCATTGCAGATACTACCGACAGCACCAAGGGTGTTGCAACCATTACCAACCTGACTTCCGGCTACTATCTGGTTTTCCCCGAAATGGGTTCTACCGGCGACACCAATCGTGGCACGGATGCAATGCTGGTAAATATCCCCAAGAATAAGGGCAACACTGCTGCAACCATCAAGAGCACCTATCCCACGGTTGATAAGAAAGTACAGACTACTGAGGGCGGCGAATTCAAAACTGATGGCAACGCTCAGATTGGCGATAAAGTGACTTATCAGCTGACTGCGACCGTTCCTGATATGACGGATTACACCAAGTACACCTTCAAATTCGTCGATACGCTGACAAAGGGTCTTTCTTATGTTGAAAACTCCGTGAGTGTTAAAGTTGCCGATGCCGCAATCACTACTGGCTATACCGCAACCTATGCTGCTGAGTCTAAAACCCTGACGGTTACATTTGATAACTTGAAAACCACAAATAAAGGTGAGAATGCTACCGTTGCCGCAGGCGATGTGATTACTGTAACCTACAATGCTTATATCACTGCAGACGCAGCCGTTACTGACCCCGCAACCAACACTGTGCATCTGGAATACAGCACCAACCCTGATGGAAGCGGCAACGGTGAATCCACTCCTTCCGAAAGCAAAGTCTATACCTATCCCATCGAGATTTTCAAGTTCTATAAAGATGGCGAAACTGAAAAAGGCTTGGCAAACGCAACCTTCAAAGTGAGCACCAGCGAGGATTCTACCACGGCAGGAATTGAACTTGTAAAAGATACAACTGCTGAAAATTCTTACCATGTAAAGGGCGAAGGCGAGACATCTACGGCTACTGAGGTTACTACCCCGGAAGGCGGTAAAATCACCATCAGAGGTCTGAAAGCCGGCACTTACTATCTGCACGAAATTACCGCACCTACCGGCTTTAACAAACTGACTCACCCTGTCAAAATCGAAATCACCGCCGATGAAAATGACCAGAGCAAGGCAACCTATAAAATCAATAATGTGGCAAATACCGGAGCGAATAGCCATCAGGTCAAAGTTGAGAATATGAAGGGCACCATGCTGCCTGAAACCGGTAGCTTTGGTACCATCGGCCTGACCATCTTGGGCGTTGCCGTGGTTCTGCTGGGTGTGTTTGCCCCCAAAAAGAAGAAGGAAAACCGCTAAATGAAAGACAGGCTGCGCGGGCTTGCCCGTCTGCTGGTCATTCTGGTGGGCATCGGCATTCTCGTTTATCCATCATTAAGTGAATATCTGGCAGAGATCCACGGCAGCCGCACAACCGCCTCTTACGACGATTCGGTCAGCAAGCTCCAACAGCAGCAGCTGGACGAGCTTCTGGCCGAAGCGCAGGAATACAATCGGCAGCTGGCGCAGCAGAGCGATGGCGTAGATATTATCGATAATACCGAGGACGGCGACAAAAGCGGCCCCTATTGGAAGCTGCTGAACATCGACAACACCGGTATGATGGGTTATATCATAATTCCTCGCCTGAACACGACCATTCCCATTTATCACGGCACCTCAGAATCTGTCTTGCAGGTGGGTGTTGGGCACATGGAAACTACCTCACTGCCTGTTGGCGGTGAAAGCACCCATGCGGCGCTTTCCGGGCATCGTGGATTGCCTACGGCGAGCCTTTTTACCGACCTTGACCAAATGCAGGTTGGCGACCAGTTCTATATCAAAGTGCTGGGGCACACGCTGGCTTATCAGGTTGATCAGATCCTTACGGTTCTGCCGGACGAAACACAGCCGCTGGCTATTGTTCCCGGTGAGGACTATGTAACACTGATTACCTGTACACCTTACGGTGTCAACTCACACCGGCTGCTGGTGCGGGGAACAAGAATCCCCTATTCAGAGCAGGAGATGGAGCAGGCAGCCGCCGATCAAAGCCCCAAGAACTGGTTTTACACTTTGCCGATTCAATTCCGGCATGGCCTGATTGGTGCGGCGGTAATTCTTGCCATTATCATACTACGGTGGCTTGTGATGCTGATATGGCACAAAGCCCAAAAGAGGAGATGAGAACATGAGCTTACCAAAAGTCCGCAGGCTTTGCGCTTTGCTGTTTGCTGTTGTACTCGCGTTCTCTTTTCAGCTGGTTGCCTATGCAGCGCATAACCGCTACGACGATGATGACTATTCCATTACGCTGGATGCACATTACCGTGAGGACGATGGTTCCATTTACTTTCTGGCTGGGGATACTTATGAGCTGACCCTGATTGCTCACAAGTCGATTGACGATGATACGCTGGATGTGACCTACAACATTGTAGACACTTACCGCGATTACGATTGTGATTGGCCTACAACCTCGGCTTCCGAGAGGCTTGCTATCGCTAAAGAGCTCGCGAAAGTCGCTGTGCCGGATGAAACCGGCGTGACCAATAAATATGGTAAGCTGACTTTTTCGAATTTGAAGCCGGGACTTTATCTTGTGGCTCGCACGCAGGTTGCGCCTGCCAATCAGGAGTACATCCTCGACCCCTACCTTGTAACATTGCCCATCATTGAAGATGGCGAGGTATTCAAGGATATTGAGGTAGATGAAAAGTTCGCCCATATTGACGGGCCGCGGCCTTCGCCTACGCCCAGTGCAAGCCCAACACCGGAATCTTCTCCGGTGCCTACGCCTACAGTCACACCGGAAACGCCTAAAGCCAAGCTGCCGCAGACAGGGCAGCTGAACTGGCCAATACCGATTCTGATTGCAATGGGCCTGAGCTTGATTCTGTTGGGCGGCTGGCTACAAAGGAAGTCTGACCATGAGAAATAAGCTTGGCCATTATTGCACAGTGCTTGGCATTTTGCTTCTGCTTGCGGCAATCGGTTTGTGGGGTTACAACTACTACGATGCAAACCGTGCTGACGAAGCAGCACAAAATCTGCTGACCGAAGTGACCATGCAGCAATCGCAGCAGACACAGGAGTCGGCTATCGCCAAAGCTGCAGACGATGAAACCTTCCTCGGAACGCTTTCTATTCCCGCTTTAGGGCTGGAACTGCCTGTGTATAATCGCTTTGACGATAATCTGATGAAGGATACTGTCTGCCGATATTCCGGTGCTGTAGATACAGAAGATCTCGTGATTGCAGGCCATAATTACAGGCGGCATTTCGGGAAATTGAGTGATTTACAGCAAGGCGATGAAGTCATGCTGAAAACCATGGACGGAAACACTTATACTTATCAGGTTCTGGCTTTGGAAACGCTGAATGCTACGGCTGTAGATGAAATGACATCCGGCGAATATGCCTTAACGCTTTTCACCTGTGACTACAGCGGCAATGCGCGCATCGCGGTTCGTTGTCAGCCAATATTCTAAATCTAGGGCTGCAAGTTGACGAAAGTTGCTTGTGGCCCTATTTTTGATTGTGTAAAACAGGACCGATTACTTCAGCAACAAAAAGGCTTTCAATCAAAATCGCAAAATACGCATCTTTTTTATTGGGGATTCACTACACTCAGCGGATTACAGCGCGCACCGTTTTGCATAACCTCAAAATGCAGATGGTTGCCGGTGCTGTCGCCCGTGCTGCCTACATACCCGATCA
>ERZ791822.931-NODE-931-length-15023-cov-8.610235_pt1 | contig 15023 bp, 10 predicted proteins | sample MGYA00510299_ERZ791822 | MGnify/ENA primary metagenome ERZ791822 (study PRJEB30046, sample SAMN00791945) | human gut metagenome | study: EMG produced TPA metagenomics assembly of the A metagenome-wide association study of gut microbiota in type 2...
TTGTGGCTGCGTAAAAGGAACACAGGCAGCGAACCCAAAACACTACTGACACAAATAGCCCAATGTTACGATGCAGTAGGGAACAAGCAACTGGCATATATATACATGGACAGCGCACGTATGTGGACAGACACGCTAGCGCAGCATAATCTGACTCAGAAAATGGCAGAACTTAATGTCAAGTTCCAAACTCAGGAAAAAGAGCTGCAAATCAGCAAACTGGAACAAGAGAAACTGGCACATCAAGCTTTCCTGCTCAAAGCCTCCGTATGCGTCGGATGCCTGCTGGTTATCGTATTGATAGTTATACTGACATTACACTACAAAAAACGAATGGCAGAAAGAAAAATCAAACTGCTCCAGCAGGAAAATGAGCTGAATGCAGCGCGACGCTACATAGAAGGCCTGGAAGAAGAATGTAAATATTTTGCCAAAGAGTTGCACGACGGCATTGCCAACGATTTGTTAGGATTACAAATGAAAATAGAGAATACCACAAATTCTGACAACGTACAGGAACTAGGTACGCTCATCAAAGAGGTAAGAAACAATGTACGTAATATTTCCCATGAGCTGATGCCTCCCGAATTTGAGCATTTAAGTCTGGATGAAATATTATATCAATATGCCGACAAGTTAAGTGAAAACACAGGCATACAAGTCACATATACATCCGGTTCGTGCAACCCGATACCGAATGAAACAGCATACGAATTATACCGTATAGTTCAGGAAATCACCATGAATATTGTCAAACACGCCAATGCACACTGTATTTCCGTCAGCCTTTATGCTGAGCACGAAAAGCAATATACATTGAAAATAACCGACGATGGTACTGTAACTACCCCTCATAAAGCCAACAGCAGAGGAATAGGACTTCGGACTGTAAACGACCGTGCCAAAGCAATCGACGGTACTATCCAAAAAGAATCGTCTGAGAACAACAATATATTCACACTACAATTTAAAGTAAAATGAATCCAGATATATACAAGTTACTGATTGTCGACGATCATCCGATTGTAGCAGAAGGCATTGTGAGCATCGCTTCACAGCAAAACAACATACTATGCAAAAGCATAACCCGCATGGAGAATCTGCTGCCAACAATATCCGCCGAAAGTTTCGATCTCTGCATTATCGATCTGGAACTTCCTGAAATAAACGGCTTTCAGCTTATTCATCTTTTGCAGGAACAAATGTCCGACTGCAAGATTCTGATTTATACCATGCATGAAGAGCCATGGGTTATAGCTAAATTAGCAGAAGAAGAAATATCAGGAGCCGTATCAAAAAATGCAAGTACAAGCGAACTGAAGCAAGCTATCAATCAAATCAGACTTGGGCATAAATATTTCAGCGAAGTATTCTCCATTCTTCATAAAAAACAGATAAATATTGACTTACATAAAATACCAGAATTGTCAAAACGCGAAAAGAGGTGCTCACCTATCTCTCCGAAGGTCTCAGCACTTCCGAGATATCAGACCTGCTGTGCCTCAGCACAAATACGATACAAACATACCGGAAACGTCTGATGGAAAAACTGGAAGCAAAGAATGTAGCAGAGCTCGTATATAAAGGAAAAGAAATATTCTAACTGCATCTTTCCACACCCTTCACATATCATAAAATATTATTTGCTGACTCATGTTTGCAAGACTTTGTGAAGGGTGCGAAAGGGAAAATTCCTAATAAACTTTATTTCTAAAAAAATATCAGCATCTTTTGCCCAAATCTTCGAGAATTTTTCTAAAAATTTGTACAAAAATAATCCATAATAAGGCGTTATTTTAGGAGGATTTGTTAGTCGCTCATTTTCAGGAGAATACAAAAAAATAGCATATAAAAAAATAGTAAATCAATATTATTGAAGGGTTCTCATTGTTTCGTCAACATCATCCTTTTTTCAACTTCATTAATAATTCTTTGTCGGCTAATTATCACCTATTGTTCCCTCCGAAAAATTCACCATCATTAATATGAATATTATCAATGACGGATGATTTAGTATTTTCTAATCTTATATCACGTTATGTTAAATATGACCTAGATAATGAATATTCAATTAAGGAACAAAAGAAAGAATTTATTTCATTTGTTTTACATTTTCTGTTTATTATCCAATACAAATCAATCTTTTTCCAGGTATGGAGAGGAAACATTTTGTTTTTGTCGTAAGTTTATTAGTAACTTTGTGTTCCGTAAACAGAAGAAAGGCACAAATTTTATGGAGCAATTAACAAGGACTTCTTTTCAAGATATTTATTCATTATATTATAAAAAAGCATTTTATTTTGCCAAATCCTATGTACACGACGATTTGGTAGCTGAAGATATTGCTTCCGAATCACTTATCGCATTATGGGAAAAAACGAAAGAAAATCCAATAGATTATGTTGCTCCTCTATTGCTTACTATTTTAAAAAATAAATCACTAGATTACCTAAAACATGAAGAAGTTCAACTAGCAGCAGTCGAAATGATAGCAGACTGGAAGCGCCAGGAACTTTCACTTCGTATTTCTGCACTTGAAGCTTGTATCCCCAATGATATTTTTTCAGAAGAAATAACAAAAATCATCCATCAAACATTGGCACAGCTACCAGAGCAAACCCGTAAAGTATTTATAATGAGTCGATTTTATGATAAATCAAACAAAGAAATAGCCGAAAAGCTAGGCATTTCGGTTAAGGGCGTAGAGTACCACATCTCTAAAGCACTAAAATTTCTGAGAGTTGCCCTAAAAGATTATCTTCCCTTTTTATATTTTTTACTAGGACATTAGTTTGATTGATATAAATATAAGATCTTTAAAAAGCATCATTTTTTCTGAATATATTGTTCTTCTATAATTTATCAAGAAACATCTGCACAAAATAGATTTTTTTTACAACTTCCACTAGGGTTAATGTCTAGTGAATCGTTATATTAACAAAAGGCAGAAAAAATGAAAAATGATTTATTACAAAAATATATATCAGGAGAGGCTTCCGAAGCTGAAAAAAAGCAAGTAACAGAGTGGGTACAGGAATCTCCTGACAATATGCGTGAGTATTTGGCACAACGTAAGTTATATGATATAGCCTTATGGCAAAGTAAAACAATGGAAGAAAAGCCACAGAACAAGAGAAAAATATTCACTTTGCGTTCTGCGGTATATAACATGACAAAAATTGCTGCAATGATAGCAATTGTTTTTCTTATTGCTCATTATTGGAAAAATAAAGATACTGAAAAAATATCCTACCAATCGATTTATGTTCCAGCAGGGCAACGTGCCGAATTGACACTGGCAGATGGGACAAAGGTATGGCTGAATTCACGTAGTAGCCTCAAATTTCCTACAAATTTTCAAGGAAAGTCTCGTAATGTGATACTAGATGGAGAAGGATTTTTTACAGTTGCCAAAAATAAAGAAGTTCCTTTTATTGTAAAGACCAAGAAATATGATGTAAAGGTACTCGGCACAGAGTTTAATATATTAGCTTACTCAACAGACAGTATATGGGAAACCTCTTTGTTAGAAGGCTCTGTAGAAATTCAGACAAATGGAAAAAGGAAATTACGCTTGGAGCCAAATACAATGGTCAGACTACAAGGAAATAGTTTGGTGAAACAGCATATCAAGAAAATGGAATATTTCCGTTGGCGTGAAGGATTGATTTGCTTCGATAACATTTCAGTAAAAGAAATGATAGAAAAATTAAAGCTATATTATGGGGTTGACATCGTAATAAATAATCAGGAAATTCTAGGCAATCGTTATACGGGAAAATTCCGTGCCGGAGATGGAATTGAACATGTACTGAAAGTACTACGACTAAACAACCGATTTACTTATGAAAAAGACGATGAAACAAACAAAATCATAATAAATTAATTCTAATTCTTTAAACTTATCTAAAACAGCTTATGACATAATATATTTCTTTTACCAAAAAAATGGGATGATGCGGCAACATCATCCCATGAATGTCAAGAAAGAAGTAAGTTCTTTCTGACTAAACTCAAAATTATTTTAAGTATAATAACCTAAAATTAATGTTACAAAAATATGAAAAATATTTTGTATAAGGAATCTATTGTCCACATTAAACATGCATTCCGTATGATGAAGAACACTTTTTTGGCATTATTTATCTTTGCCGGAACTGCTTATGCAACGAATTCTTACTCTCAGAATATGAAGGTTACGGTAGTTTCCAATTCTATTTCGGCAGAAAAAGTCATCAGTGAAATAGAGAGTCAAACAGATTATCTATTCGTATATGACGTGAATAATGTAAATCTTAAAAAGAAAGTCAAAGTTAATGCCCACAATAAGCCGGTAGCGGAAGTTCTTGACCAAATATTTACAGGAACTAATATTGCTTATGCCATGGAGGGTAAAAATATCATGTTGATGAAGAAAAAAGAAGAGGTAGTAACACCTCAACAAGTAGACAACATGGTAACAGGTATTGTCAAAGACTCCAAAGGTGAATCAATCATCGGAGCCAATATTAAGATAAAAGGCCAAACCAGTGGTACTATTACTGATTTTGACGGTCGTTTTACACTGGAGGTTTCTGAAAACTCTATTTTACAGGTTTCTTATATTGGGTATATTACTCAAGAAATTAAGGTTGGTACTCAGAAAAATTTAACTATCACTCTGAAAGAGGATACAGAAACGTTAGACGAAGTTGTTGTAGTTGGATATGGTAGTCAAAGAAAAATTAATTTAACAGGTTCTGTTGCATCAGTATCAAATAAAGAGCTACAAAATCGTCCTATTACAGCTGTATCTACCGCTATTCAAGGATTAATGCCGGGAGTTACTATTACATCAAGCGATGGACAGCCTGGTGCTGATGGGGCTTCAATTCGTGTACGCGGACAAGGCACATTGAATAATGCTGACCCTTATATCTTAGTAGATGGTGTTGAAGAAGGCTCTATTAATCAGATTGATGCAAATGATATAGAATCAATATCTGTTTTGAAAGATGCTGCCGCAGCTGCTATCTATGGTTCAAAAGCTTCAAATGGAGTTATTTTGATAACAACCAAGCGAGGTAGTGAAGGAAAACCCGTAGTAAGCTATAATGCAAGTGTTGGCTTTCAATCTCCTACGGCAAAAGTAGAACGAATGGATTCATGGGAAGCAGCAGACTTTTATAATCGTGCTTTAGAAAACAGTGGAAAGGCCACTCGTTTTGAGCAGGAAGATATTGAATTATTTAAAAATGGTACCGACCCCTATGGGCATCCTAATACAGACTGGTATGATCTTGCCTACAATTCAGGCTTTATACATAAGCACAATATCAGTGTATCAGGTGGAACAAAAACTGTTCGTTACATGAACTCTATTGGTTTTTTAGGACAGGATGGTGTTCTTCGCAACAGTGGTAGAAAACAATTTAACGTACGTTCTAATGTAGATATTAAAGTTTCCGATAGATTGAATATGCGGTCTAACCTGTCATATATCAATAATTATTATTGGGAACCTAATAATAGTCGTTATGGAGATGGACCCAGACAGGTTATTAATCTGGTAAATACCTTTGCTCCATGGATACCTTATAAAAATGAGGATGGTTCTTACGGGGGCAATGGAGATGGTAATCCAATTGCTTGGCTAGATATGAATGAACGATGTTTACATAAAGGCCAGAAGTTTACAGGAATTATGGTTACTGACTATAAATTAATTGATGGCCTAGTTCTGACAGCACAAGGTTCCTACACAATGAATTTATCTGACTATAAGGCATTCATGAAAGATATTCAATTGAACGAAGATGTTTATCAAGGGCCCAATGAGTTGACAGAAACAATGAGTGTAAGCAACCGTATGGCATTCGACGGTCTATTGAATTATAATAAAATCTTTGGCAAGCATCATGTGAAAGGATTAGCAGGTTATCGTGTTGAAAAATATAATTATAAGACTTTGACCGGAAATCGTACAGGATTTCCTACCAATGAGCAAACAGATTTGGGAGCAGGACAAGATGATTCTCAGACAAATGATGGATACTCACGTGAATTGGCATTAATGTCGTATTTTGCTCGTATAAACTATGACTACATGGGCAAATTCCTATTGGAAGTTAATTTCCGTGCAGATGCTTCTTCCCGCTTCAATAAAGATAACCGCTGGGGATATTTTCCAGGGATTTCTGCCGGATGGAGAATATCGGAAGAAAACTTCATGAAAAGAACAAAAGGGTGGTTACAATCATTGAAACTTCGTGTGTCATGGGGACAATTAGGTAACCAGGAAGCTATTGATGACTATTATCCAGCTCTTTCTACTTATAGTATAGGAAAGAATTTTGTATTCGATGGTGTAGTGCATACAGGTATATGTCAAGTGGGATATAAACAGGCTGATATTACATGGGAAACTACTACAACTACAGGAATTGGTATTGATATGAGTTTTCTTGACCATTTTAATGTATCATTAGACTATTATTATCGTAAGACAACTGATATGTTGATGGATGTACAAGTACCTGCAACTTTCGGATTTGGAGCTTACATGGCTAATATTGGTTCAATGGAGAATGAAGGTGTAGAACTGAGTACAAGTTGGCAACAGAAATTTGGAAATTGGACTTTAGGAGCTACTGGAAACTTTGCTTACAACCGTAATGAAATTTTAAGTTTAGGTGAAGTAACAGAAATGATCAATGATTATTATATCAATCGGGTTGGCTCTCCGTACAACTCGTATTATACTTATGTGGTAGATGGCATTTTCCGCAGTGACGAAGAAGCTGCTGCATATCAAGAACAATATGGCAATCCGTTTAATTCTGATTTCAAAGCTGGTGATTTAAAATTTAAGGATGTAAATGGTGATGGTGCTTTAACTTCTGATGATAAAGATCTGATAGGAACCAATCAGCCTAAATTTACTTATGGATTAAGTTTTAATGCAGCTTGGAAGAATATTGATCTTTCTATTATGGGACAAGGAGTAACAGGTACACGCCGATATTTTACACAAGAAGTTGTCGGTGATTTTAAGGGTGATGCCTCTCATCCATCCACAGCATGGCGAGATGCATGGTCGAAAGATAATCCTAATGGTAGTTTCCCTCGCCCAACAGAAGGTACAGCTTCCCACAACCATCAGTCTACACGGTCTAGCTTTTGGTGTTTTGACACAGATTACTTCCGTATTAAAAATTTACAGATTGGATACACTTTCCCTAAATCATGGTTAACTAGGATAGGAGTAGATCGAGCCCGACTTTATTATTCAGGAGAAAACTTGTTCACATTTGATAATCTCCCAGTAGATATCGATCCTGAAAGTGGAAATGGAAGTGTACGTACATTCCCTAACCTAAAGACTCATTCAATAGGTATTAATTTAACATTTTAATCCCATAAAATATATAATTATGATACGATTTATTAAAGCTTCAAAATATATAATCTGTGTAGGTTTATTTTCGTATATAGTATCGTCTTGTGACAATTTTTTTAATACAGCACCTCATGATGCAATTACTCCGGCTACATTCTGGAAAACAGAACAAGATGCGGATGCTGCTCTGACGGCTTGTTATAATTGGTGGTTTGATCAGTGTACAGGTCCTAACTATATCTTTTTTAATGATTGTATGTCAGATATATCTTTCAACCGTACAGGTTCATCTAGTTACAAACAAGTTGCTACAGGAGAATTGAACCCTAATAAGGTTCCTAATTATTATAAATATGAATCTATAGCACGTTGTAATGTTTTCCTTGCTAATATACATAGACCCGCCTTTGGAAATGAGGAGGACCGCAAGAATATGATTGCGCAAGTACGTGTGATTCGTGCATGGGAATATTTGGTTATCAATTTTTGGTTTGGCGGTATTCCATTGATTACTGAACCTACTGCAACAGCAGAAGAAGCTCAAGTAGCTCGTTCCTCGGAAGAGGAAGTAAAAAACTTCATTTACAAAGAATTGGATGAAGCTATCCCTGATCTTCCAGATGAACCGAGTGAGAAAGGACGTATTGCCAAGGGAACAGCTCTTGCTATTAAAATGCGTGCTCATCTTTATTACGATGACTGGAAAGAAGCCAGACAGGCAGCTTATGATATTCAGAAATTGAATTTATATGAGCTGGATAAGGATTTTATTAAAATGTTCAGTTTAGAGGGACAAGATTCCAAAGAAATTATTTATGCAGACCAACATATAGAAGACTTATATAAATTTAGTGATGTCGTTCGTTTATATAATAACCAAGATGGAGGTTGGGCTTCATTCGTTCCGACACAGAATCTGGTTGACATGTTTGAAATGGAAAATGGCTTAATGCCAAGTGAAGCAAATTCAGGTTATGATGAACGCCATCCTTTTGCTAATCGTGACCCTCGCCTGTATAATACTATTATTTATCCTGGCATGGATTGGGAAGGTAAAAATGGGAAACGTATCATTAACACATTGGATAAAACTATCGATGGTAAAGCAAATAAGGATTATTACAGTACTGCAACCAATGCTTCTGCAACAGGATTACTTTATGCAAAATATACTTTGCCTTCTATTAAACAGTATTCACCTTCATTGAATAATGACCGGTTATGTCCTATATTGTTCCGCTATGCAGAAGTATTACTTACAATAGCTGAATGCAATATAGAATTAAATGAAAACTTAAATACAGCATTAGACTTAATTGATGAATTGCGTATTCGTGGTGGTCATATCGCTGTGGATCGCACAAAATATAATACTCAGGACAAAATCCGTGAACTGGTCCGTCGAGAACGAACCATCGAATTGGCAGGTGAAGGACTTCGCCGCCAAGATATTCTTCGTTGGAAAGATAAAGATGGTAAGATGGTGGCCGAAACTGTAATGAATAAGCCGTTGTATCATATGGTAGGTACTATAAATTATGATGAGCCGGATCCTACTCGCCGAGCAGTCATCACTCCTCCTAGTGAGGTTTCTGAAAAAGACCGTTTAATAGAGCAACGTAAATTCGAACCTTATATGCGTTATTGGCCTATTCCTTACACGCAAATGGAGAAAAACCCCAAACTAGTACAGAATCCAGGTTATAAATAAAAAAGTAAATTATAACAATATAAATAATGAAAAGGGGGAAACATAAAACTCCCCCATTTGTTTTTTCAAATAAAAAATTTTTTATGTAATGAAAATAAAACTATTATTTGTTCTGATTTGCCTTCACTGCTTCACTTGCATAATGGCACAAGATATAAAAATTACCCATGGGCCTTATTTATGTAATATGACTCAACACGAAGTCAATATTATCTGGACCACAAATAAGCCAGCATTATCATGGATAGAACTGGCACCTGGTAATGACCAGTCATTTTATGCAACTGAACACCCAAGATATTATGAAACGGTTGCAGGAAGACGTTTATCTACTTCCACTTTCCATTGTATTAAATTAAAAAAACTAAATCCGAATACACGATATAATTATCGTATATTTTCTAAAGAAGTACGTTCTTGGAATGGAAGTGGAAAAATTTTATACGGCAATACAGTTGCTAGTAATGTTTTTAAGCAAAAGCCGTTAAGTTTTTCTACTTTTCCAACCAATGGTATAGATAGTGTTTCATTTGTCATGTTTAATGACATTCATGAGAGACATGAGATGTTTGAAAAACTATGTAAAAATACAGATTTTAAAAAGACTAACTTCGTCGTATTTAATGGAGATATGAGTAGTTATCTGGTTGATGAAGCACAACTTTTTCGTGGATATTTAGATGTAGCAGTAAAGAAATTTGCCAAAGAAACACCTATTCTGTTCGCTAAAGGAAATCATGAAAATAGAGGCGTTTATGCGGATAATCTTTGCAGATATTACCCAACTTCAAATAATCACTTCTACCAGTTTTATAAATATGGAGATGTATGTTTAATTGTGCTTGATTGTGGTGAAGATAAACCAGATTCGGATATTGAATATGCAGGTCTAGCCGATTATGACAGATACCGCGAAGAAGAAGCTCATTGGTTACAACAAATTTTGAAAACCAAGGAATTTACTCAATCTCGTGTACGTATCGTTATTAGTCATATACCTTTCATTATCGGGGATTGGCATGGCAATCAGCATTTGAGAAAGTTATTCTTACCTTTACTCAATTCTGCTAAAATAGATCTGATGCTCTCTGGACATACACATACCTATTCTTTCCATTCTTCGAATGACCACTGTTCATTCCCTACCGTTATTAATGATGATGAAACTTTTTTGAGTTGTGAGGTTAGCCCTGAAAATATTAAAGTAAGAATTATAAATCAAGATAATAAGCTTGTTGCAGAACACTTTATAAAAATAAAATCAAAACCATAATACTACTTACTATGAACAAACGAATTTTATTAGGAATTACACTAATATTGGGAGTATGTAATTTATCATCACAAACAATTATCCCTATTCATACAGATCGTACAAGTTTGATTTTCAGCGTTGAGCCCGATAGTACTCTTTCCTTTCAATACTATGGTAATAAAATTCAGGATTGCTCGTACTTTATTGGTAAGCAAACTTATAGAAGAAGCGACTACGGAACAGATCCGCTAGCATATCCTACTGCCGGTGGGCGTTTCTTTAATGAACCGGCTCTTTCGGTTGTTTTCCCTGATGGAGATTTAAATACAGAACTTAAATATATTGGACATAAGGACAGTATAATTGTACCCAATGAAGTATACCAGACTACAATTAACTTAGTAGACAAAAAACAGAAGCTTAATGTAAGTCTTGTATTTAAATCATATTGTGAGAATGATATTTTTACTGCATCCACGATTATTGAAAACCTGAATAAAAAAGACATTCGTCTGACACGTTTTTATTCTTCTTTCCTTCCAGTAAAAGCAAACCGCTACTACCTTAATACTTTTTATGGAGCATGGGCACAAGAAATGAATATGGAACAATCTTTGCTCACTCACGGTATCAAAAGTATTGAAAGTAAAAAAGGGGTAAGAACAACTCATACAGAGAACCCTTCATTTATGCTTGCTCTTGATGAACCGTTACAAGAAGAAACAGGATGTGTCATAGCAGGTGCTTTGGCATGGAGTGGAAACTATAAAATCAATTTTCAGTTAGATGAATTCAATTTGCTTAGCATAAGCTCTGGCATCAATCCTTATTTGTCCGATTATAAATTGGGGCACAAGGAACGGTTCGTTACTCCTGAAATGATATATACTTACAGTGATAAAGGCGCAGGTCAGGCAAGCCGTAATTTACATGATTATGCCAGAAAGTATGTGGTATATGATACTCCACATGAATTACCTACATTGCTGAACAGCTGGGAGGGAGCTTATTTCGATTTTGATGAAAACGTCATAAAAAAAATGATTGACGACGCTGCTGAAATCGGTCTTGAAATGTTTGTTCTCGATGACGGATGGTTTGGCAATAAATATCCAAGAAATAGCAGTAAGCAGGGTTTGGGTGATTGGCAAGTTACTCAAAGTAAACTTCCTAATGGCATTGGAGCTTTAGTGGACTATGCTACTCAAAAAGGCTTGAAATTTGGACTTTGGATAGAACCGGAAATGGTCAACCCACAAAGCGAACTTGCAGAAAAACATCCAGAGTGGATTGTAAAAGCTAAAGGCCGTAAAATAACCACAATGAGAAATCAGTGGCTTCTGGATTTAAGTAATCCTGAAGTACAAGATTTCATTGTAGAAACTTTCAAACGTATTATGAGTGAAAACCCCAATATCGCTTATATTAAATGGGATGCTAACCGACATGTAGAATCTGTGGGCTCTGATTATCTTTCTGTAGATAAACAATCACATTTTTGGATAGACTATACCAAAGGCCTTTACAATGTTTATAGCCGAATTCGTTCTTTATATCCACATCTCCTTATGCAAGCCTGCTCTTCAGGAGGGGGACGAGTAGATTACGGAGCATTAAAATACCATCAGGAAGTATGGACTAGTGATAACACAGATGCATTAAGCCGTATCTTTATCCAATATGGTACAAATATGATTTACCCAGCCTCTGTTACAGGATCTCATGTATCTGCTACCCCCAATCACCAGACAGGAAATCAAACTTCTCTTAAATTCAGATTTGATGTAGCTATGGGAGGGAGATTAGGAATGGAATTACAACCACAAGCATTGAAACCTTCAGAAGTCACGTTTGCCCGTAATGCTATATCTCAATATAAAACCCTAGTTCGTCCTCTTGTATTTAAAGGTGATCTTTATCGCTTGCTTTCTCCTTATGAAGAGCATGGCTTTTGTGCTTATATGTACACTTCTAAGAATAAATCTACAGCGATTACTTATGTTTATAACCTGAAATACCAAGGACGGACTCATTTCCCGCAAATTAAACTATCAGGACTTTCTCCTCAAAAAAAATATAAAGTAAAAGAAATAAATACGATGGATGAAAAATCTGTTTTTTGGGGCAACAATCAAACCTTCTCAGGGGAATATTTAATGAACGAAGGAATGAATATTAAATTAACCCAGTGTAATTCAAGTGCAGTTTTTTATTTAGAAGAAGTTAATCAGTAACAATCCTAAGTTCTACAAAAAATTTTAAAATAGCCAGCCCGTCATTGACAAAATTCACACCAATGACGGGTTTATTTTTTGATGATTCCAGTTTATAAAGTAGTGCAACCACACAAAACAAAAATCGCAACCATTTGTCATCTAAATGATTGCGATTTTTATTTCGTACTCGAAGCGGGACTTGAACCCGCACAGCCGCAATGGCCAAGGGATTTTAAGTCCCTCGTGTCTACCGATTCCACCATTCGAGCAGCCTTTCAAAGAAGAGCGGAAAACGAGACTCGAACTCGCGACCCTAACCTTGGCAAGGTTATGCTCTACCAACTGAGCTATTTCCGCGTTTACGGGTGCAAATGTAGGGAGTTTTATAATAAGCTCCAAACATTTCTCCCGTTTTCTTTACAAAAAAATATATTTTATCGACCTAAAAGGCTTTTTTCAGCTTGTTCTACTGCTGAGAAGTTAAACCCTTTCGATATTTCTTCCATTAAACCGACTATTTTATCATTGCATAAATTACCTATACTTCCAGCATGGGTATGATGCACCTGTTTGTTATGAGTAAATTTGCCGGCTTCAATATCCAATCCTACTTTCTTATAAGCATCACGGAAAGGCATACCTTCTGCTGCCAGACGGTTAACTTCTTCCACACTGAATATATACAGATATTTATCATCGTCCAATATATGCTCATTTACCTTTATCTTATCCATAATGTAAGCAGACATACGCAGACAATCTTTCAATTCTTCGAATGCGGGAAGGAAAACCTCTTTGATAATTTGCAAATCACGGAAATATCCGGAAGGAAGATTATTCATTATCATCATAATCTGCTGAGGGAGTGACTGCAACTTGTTACATTTTGCACGGGTCAACTCAAATACATCCGGATTCTTTTTATGAGGCATAATGCTGGAGCCTGTGGTACATTCGTCGGGGAGCTTCACAAAGCCAAAGTTCTGGCTGCTGAACATACAAGCATCAAAAGCCATTTTCGAAATGGTTCCGGCGATAGAAGCCAATGCAAATGCCACATTGCGCTCCATCTTTCCACGTCCCATCTGAGCATAAACCACATTATAATTCATTGAATCGAATCCCAAAAGGCGGGTCGTCATTTCGCGATCGAGCGGGAAAGATGAACCATAACCGGCTGCTGAACCTAAAGGATTGCGGTTACACATTTTATATGCTGCCTGCAAAAACATCATGTCGTCAACCAGGCTCTCGGCATAAGCACCAAACCACAAGCCAAATGAAGAAGGCATAGCTATCTGCAAATGGGTATACCCCGGCATCAATACACCTTTATATTTATTGCTCTGAGAAATCAATACATGGAACAAATCTTCCACAGCCTCAGCAATCTGCTTAAGTTGCTCGCGAGTAAAGAGTTTCAAATCGACCAGTACCTGATCATTTCGCGAGCGCCCGCTATGTATCTTTTTTCCAGCATCTCCCAACTTACGAGTCAGCATCAGCTCTACTTGTGAATGTACATCTTCTATTCCGTCTTCGATGACAAACTCGCCACGTTCGGCAGAAGCGTAAATATTCTTCAGTTCTGCCAATAAAACCTGCAACTCATCTGCCGACAACAGACCAATACTTTCAAGCATAGTAATATGAGCCATCGAACCTAAAACATCATGCTTAGCCAGATAAAGGTCCAGCTCACGGTCTTTTCCTACGGTAAAACGGTCTATTTCCTCATTTACCTGAACGCTTTTTTCCCAAAGTTTCTGAGCCATAGTTCTATTTTTTAATAAGGTATCATAGCTAACATATCCGCCAGTCTTTCTACTCCTTCCTGCAACGGTTTAGAAATCATAGCTTTCATAAACATATTCACTTCGGCACGAATGGTTACTTTAATTTTAGCCTCTGCTTCTGTTACCGGAAGTATTTGTATCCATAAATTCAATGGAACAGGAGTTTTGTCGCCTTCGAACTTAACACACTTCATCGGTTCACGTTCGATGATACGCAATGTCAAATTGATACCTTGTACTTTTAATGTTAATGAATCACGGTCGAAAGACAAGTCCTCTATTTTACCACCCAACTTATCTTTCATCATATCCAGACGGTCGCGCACTGATTCCAGATTGCTTAAATCCGACAATTTATTATATACCCGCTCTTGGCTATAAGGTATATGTTTTACTGTGCTTTCAAATTGTACCATAATCTTTTATAAAAAAAGAGCACGGATTACACAGAAAACACGGTTTGCTGACAAAAACCGTGCACTCCGTGTAATCCGTGCTCAGTATAATTATTTAATTTCAATTATTTTCCAGTCCAGTGTGCAGGATCTTCTCTCCAAGCCTGAAGAACCGGTATATCCTGTTCGTCAATATAATCAGTCTTCAAAGCTGCATCCAACACTGCATTGTAGTTGGTCAATGTAACCAGCTCTACTTTTGCATTCTTGAA
>ERZ791822.950-NODE-950-length-14899-cov-1.800121_pt1 | contig 14899 bp, 12 predicted proteins | sample MGYA00510299_ERZ791822 | MGnify/ENA primary metagenome ERZ791822 (study PRJEB30046, sample SAMN00791945) | human gut metagenome | study: EMG produced TPA metagenomics assembly of the A metagenome-wide association study of gut microbiota in type 2...
GTTCATGGCGATCTCGATCGGGATCGTGATAAACTTCTCGATCTCCTCGGCGCTCCTGCCCGGCCATTGGGTGATAATCGTCACCTTCGTATTCGTCACATCCGGAAACGCATCGATCGGCGTATGGATAAAGCTGGTGATACCGGCGATTACGGCGATCGTGGTACAGAAGAAGATAAAGAATTTGTTCCGGAGGGAGAACGTTATGATATTATCTATGAATGTGTGCATATCGTCCGGTTACTTTAATTCGTTATACACCAAGAGAGCGTTCCGATCTACGATCCGATCCCCATCCTTCAAGCCGGATCGCAGGTAACAGAACTTCTCGGTTTGCTTATACACCGAGATCTCACGCATTTGCAAATATCCCTCCTTCGAGACATAGACAACGTATTCTTTGCCATCCTCGAAAATAACGGCATGGGCGTTTACGCAAGGCATACTTTCTCCTTTTACCGCGCTCTGTACATATACGTTCGTAAACATTCCGGGTTTAAGCATATACTTCTCGTTCCTTAATTTGACTCTTACGCTCATGGTCTTACTTTCTCGGTCTAGCATATGATAGACCTTATCGATCGTTCCCGTAAACTCCATATCCTTATAGGCCAAAGTGGTGATACGAACGGTTGCCCCCTCTTTTACCTTGCTGATATCTCCCTCATAGACATCGGCCATCACCCAGACATCGTCGAGACCGGAAATGGTAAACATCTCCTCCCCTTGATCAGAACGGATCTGCATATCCCTGTTTATATTCTTATCGATGATAAAGCCGGAGACCGGCGCTTTCACCACATAGGTAGATGGGTCTGTTATGTTATAAATGGAATACATTTCTTGAATACGTTTGGTCTCGGCATCGGCATCGGCTTGCTCTTGCTGGGCTTGCAGGAAGTCCCGGTCGGAAGCCATACCGCTCCGGGCCATATCTTGGGTAGCCTCCAAGTTACGGTTAGCGATAGCCAGTTGATGCTCGGCCTCCTTTCGCTGCTTGTCGATATCAGCGATCTCGCCGCTCCGGATCACTGCTAGGACATCTCCTTTCCCTACGTAATCGCCAACTTCCGCATGAACGGAGGTGACATTTCCACCAAACATCGGATACACATGGGCCACTCGCTCCGGATTGAAACTGACACGGCCATTGAGCAACAACTCGTTGGTTAATGGTGTGTCACGAACCGTATCCAGTGTTATAATCTCCTGTAAACTGTCATTTAATAGTAAAGGTTCCCGGGTATCGACCGAGGTGGTCGCCTGTTTCCCGCAGGAACATACCAAGGGTACTAAAAGGATGCATGTGATTAGATGCTTATTCATATCGTTTGATTTGCTTTTAATAGTTGAATACATGGCTACCCGTTACGGTATTTACCTCCTCCAAGGCCAGTAACACTTCTTTTTGAGTTTGGTAAAGTTGCAGGCAGGTTGTTTTGTAGGTCTCATAATAATCGATAAACTCAAGGAGACTGATATTCCGTTTTTGGAAATTCGAGTTCACGCCTTTGATAATCAAGGCGAAATCCTTCTCCAACCCATAGTTCGAGGAACGATAGGGCATAGCTGGTGAATAATTCATTCTCGGCTTGTCGACGGGTGTATTCTTCCTTATGTGCCTTTTGAGCGACAGATATTTTCGCCGCCCTGATATTCCCTTGATTCCGATTAAATATAGGGAGAGAGACGCTCAAGCCGATCGCCCAATAATCATTGATAAAGTTACCCGCCTTATCATACGTACCCTTTACACTCACTTCCGGGAAAGCGAGGGAACGTTGTAATCTCACGTCCGCCTCCGAAGCCTTGACGCTTGCTTGCGCCAACTTAAGATCCGGACGTTCGTATAATAAAGAGGTCAATTCAGAGAAAGGAACGGAGTCCATATCGATCTGGTTCAACACAGACTCATCGAATATCGGCTCGAAGGTATCATTGCCGGATATTCCTAGTAAAAGCCGCATGTCTCCTTGAAGGGAGATAACTTGGTTGGCGATATCATTCCGCTCTTGCCGTAAAGAGAGTAATAGGGCCTCGATACGGGACTTCTCTAATAAAGAAACATTCCCTTTCTCATTCTGCTCCTTGAGAACCACCAACAGATGAGCCAATGAATCAATCTCACGATCGTAAATAGATTGGGATTTCCGGGTGAAATAAAGCGCTATGAATTTCTCCTTCAACTCGCTCCGGAGGGTTCTCAATACCTCTTCGAATTGGTAAAGGGCCATTTCCTTATTGATTTTCTCCAAACGGACACGTTTGTTTCGCTGACCGGCAATATAGATCAACTGTTCCACCTCTACGATCGTTTCCCCTTGTTTCCCGAAATCAAAGTAACGTCCGTTCAATCGGTTATAAACATTTTGCTCCAAAGAGACCACGGGATTCTCGAAAAGTTTGGCCTGTACCACCTGAGCCTCGGCTATATCGATATTATACCGTTCGGCTATCACTTCCAGATTGTGTTCAGAGAAACGTTGCTCGGACTCTTTCAAGGAGAGGGAGACAACAGAGGCTTTCGCCCCAGAGAAAAGAAGAGATAAAAAAAGTAAAAGAGTGACTCGTCTGTCCATTTGCGTTAAATTTTACGCAAAGGTAGAAGTCACTCTTTTATCGCTTATGAATATTTAGTTAGAATACTCTTAGGCCAAATTAGAAATTTATTAGAGAGATTTAAAGTATAATATCGTTTTCTTTAATCCTTCCTCCAAACAAACCGTAGGTTCCCACCCATCTAATTTCTCTTTGGCCAACGTAATATCGGGCTTACGTTGCTTGGGATCGTCTCCCGGCAACGGGCGGTATACGATCTTAGAGGAGGAGTTTGTCAAACGGATCACGATCTTGGCCAACTCGTTCATCGAGAACTCTCCCTGATTTCCGATATTTACCGGGCCGGTAAAATCATCCGAGGTATTCATCATGCGAATCATCCCCTCGATCAAATCGTCTACATATTGGAAACTACGAGTTTGGTTTCCATCCCCATAAATCGTAATGTCCTTATTTTGTAATGCCTGTATAATGAAATTAGAGACGACACGGCCATCGTTCGTACTCATATTAGGCCCATACGTATTAAAGATGCGGATGATTTTAATGCGAACCTTGTTTTGGCGATGGTAATCCATAAATAAGGTCTCGGCGCAACGCTTGCCCTCGTCATAACAAGAGCGAGGCCCTATCGGGTTGACATTTCCCCAATAGCTTTCCGGCTGCGGGTGTATCATGGGATCTCCATACACCTCACTGGTAGATGCTTGTAATATCTTAGCGTTCACCCGTTTTGCCAGACCTAACATATTGACCGCTCCTAACACGGATGTCTTGATCGTCTGTATCGGATCTATTTGATAATAAACTGGAGATGCGGGACATGCCAAATTATAAATCTCATCGACCTCGGCTTGGAACGGTATAGAAACATCATGCCTGATCAACTCGAAATGTGGATTTTTCAGCAGAGGAATCACATTCTCCTTACTTCCCGTAAAATAGTTATCCAGACAAATTACTTCATTTCCTTCTTCTAAAAGACGGGCACATAAATGAGAACCGATAAAGCCGGCGCCCCCGGTGATAAGTATTTGCTTCATTATATTAAATTTATTTCGTGAATTTCACCCTATAAGGTGGATCCGGACGTAAATAATCTATATCCAGATAAGGAATCTTAGGATAGATCAAGTCCAGATAGCGGAGGTCTAAGGGGCCGGGAACGACTTCTATCCGTACCTTAGCGACACCTTTATCGATAAAATCCAATATCTCGGCGGCGCTCGCTGATACATCAATGATTCGTTTTCTATAACGAGGTCCACGATCCGTTACGCATACAATGGTACTTTTCATATTCTCCAAGTTCGTGACTCTTAAAAAAGTACCAAAAGGATACGTACGATGCGCGGCGACTAATTCTTCTTTATCATGAACCCTTCCACTGGATGATTTCCTGCCGTGGAAACGATGATGGTAATACGAAGCAAGTCCTTCCTCCTGTGCCCATATTCCTTCTCCACACTTAACTGCGGCAAATATAAGTAATATGTAGAACAAGCGGAAGGACATGTACCTTTTTTAATCAATTATTGAAGCATTTTTCCATTATATTCTCCGTTCAAAGTTCCTAGAAAAACAACGATTTTTTCAACTTCTACATCATTGATCTCCTTTCCGATCTGGAACTCATGCATGATACGGATCGCATCCTCCACGGAGGCTACGGTTCCGTCGTGCATGTACGGATAAGTCAGCATCACGTTACGAAGTGTCGGGGTTTTGAACTTATGACGATCGGATTCTTTCTTAGTCACGGCATAGCGTCCGTTATCACCGTCCGTCAACCCTGTATTCCGGTAATCGAAATAGCTGTTCTTGATACCCATGAACTCGTAAGATTGACCACCGACATTTACACCAACGTGGCAAGTAGCGCATTTATTGTCCTTGAATAGTTGATAGCCCTCTAATTCTTCCGCTGTAAGCGCGTTTTTATCTCCCATCAAGTATTTGTCGAAACGACTCGGCGTAAGCAAGGTCTTCTCAAACTCAGCGATAGCGTCCGTGATCGTGGATTGAGAATAACCTTCCGGATACACTTCCGTGAATTTCTTCGTGAAATCCTTATCTTGCGCTAAAGCCTCGCAAATCTGGTCGAATGAGGTACAACCCATTTCCACTGGGTTCAATGGAGGACCAGCCGCTTGCTCTTTTAGGTCTGCCGCACGTCCGTCCCAAAATTGAACGAAATTAAGCGCCGCATTATATACGGTCGGAGCGTTAACACCACCGAACTGTCCATTAATACCTTCCGAATATTGCTTACGGTCTACACCACCTGTGTTCAATCCGTGGCAAGTAGCGCAAGAGATCGTATTGTCCGCAGACAAACGAGTATCATGATACAGGGCAAAACCCAACTCTACCTTCGCCGGATCTGTAGGCAAGCTCTTCATTAGAGGCTGAAGAGGCTCATTCTTAAATTCTTCCGCTACGGTTTCGGTCGTGAAACGATCTTTACGGACATTCTTCGCCCATGAGATGATCACCGCTTTCTCATTGTCGTCAAGGCTGGTTCCCCAGTGCATCGGCATATGGGAATACTTAGCCGGGGGCATAGAGCCGCTTAGGGCCGTATTCTCCACCTTCGCCAAATCAACCTCTGAAACGGGCTGCCCGTTCTCCAAGGCTTCCACCATAGCAGTCAAGTCCACATAGTGAACGGCCTCCTTCATGTCTGCCTGTACTACGGGACCGATCAACGGTAAATTACCGTAAAATGGCAGAGGCGCATTTTCAGAGTGGCAGGCCAAACAGTCGTTTTCCCGCAGGATAGAGGCCACTTGCTTACCTTCATTGTCGGCAAATTTCTTGTATTCGGAAGAACCGCACGAGGTAACCGCAAAGGCTAAAGCGCAGAGTCCTACCGGTAATGCCGTCATTTTAGCATAAATTGTTTTACGCATAACTATATTTATTTAGATTTATTAAGTGCAAATATAGAACAATTCACTTACATGTACCCTAAAAGCCTTGGATTTCATTGATCAGTTTTATCTATGGGAAGATAAATAGAATCTATGCGGTGGGCTTCCATCCGCAGCATCGCGGCAAGCTCCTTCCTATAATGCCCAGTATGAGGTTCTAACAATGGGCAATATAAGGATGTTACAATGCCCATTATAAGCAGCTAACAATCGCAGTTATAAGCAACCGCCAATCGCTATGTGGATAATCCGATTTTTTTATATAGCTTTGTCTCATTATGTATAATCAATAAATTATAAGGCAAAGATGTTTAAGAACAAAGTTGTATGGATTATCATCGCTATCGTAGCGATATTATTCTTTTGGGTGAAAGGCGTGTATAATAATATGGTAACTCAAGACGAAGGCGTGAAAACCGCATGGAGCCAAGTTGAGAACCAATATCAACGCCGTATGGATTTGATCCCGAATCTGGTAAATACGGTAAAAGGATACGCCGCGCATGAGAAAGAGACTTTAGAAGGTGTGGTCAACGCTCGTGCCGAGGCGACGAAGACTACGATTGATCCTTCTAACCTTACTGAGGAATCCTTGAAGAAATTCCAGTCTGCACAAGGAGAGTTAGGAAATGCCCTCTCCCGTTTGATGCTTGTTTTAGAGCGTTATCCAGACTTAAAAGCGAATCAAAACTTTATGGAGCTTCAAGCGCAATTGGAAGGGACCGAAAATCGTATCTCGGTAGAGCGTAAACGTTTTAACGAGGTAGCTCAGTCTTATAATACCTATATTCGCCAATTCCCGAACAATATTTTGTCCGGAATGTTCGGCTTCCAATCGAAAGCTTATTTCGCCGCTGAATCCGGTGCGGAAAAGGCTCCTAAGGTAGAATTCTAATAGCCATTCGCTGAATGAGTGAGATAAAGAATATAGGATCTAGGTGCAAGTGTCCGGTAAGCCTTTTATGGATCAGTTTATTGCTGGTTGGTTTTGCCTCTTCTATTTTCGCGGCAAAGGATTATTCGATCGAGACCATTCCGAACGTACGTCTTTCCAACCGGTTGAACCATGTCAGTAATCCGGATGGTATCATTACCCCGGATGATGCGGCACGTATCAATCAATTATTAAATGTAGTGGAAGATAGTCTCGGTATCGAGGTAGCTGTCGTTGCCGTGAATAGCATCGGGGATCAGGATGCCCGGATGTTCGCTACGGATTTATTCAAACATTGGGGATTGGGACAAAAGAGCAAGGATAATGGTTTATTGATCCAGTTGGTGACGGAACCTTCCCAACGTTCGGTCGTTTTCGAGACGGGATATGGTATCGAGGGTGTCCTCCCCGATGCGATTTGCTACCGGCTCCAGCAGCGGTATATGATGCCCGATCTAAAGGCCGGGAATTATAGCGCCGGCATGTTGAAAGGAGTCATGGCGGTTACCAAGTATTTAATGTCCAGCGACTATGAACGGGCAGGCATGACTGGCAACCGTTCTTCTTCCTCGTCCGATGATGATTTTATGTGGATATTCGTGGTGGGGATTATCGGGATGATCGGTTTCTCGGCGTTTATCGCATACTTAAAGTATCGTCCGAAGGCATGTCCCCGTTGTGGAAAGAAAACCTTTGTGTATATGGGGCAGCAGGTGATCCGGGAAGCGACTCGTTTCTCGGAAGGTCTGGCCGAAGATGTATACCGCTGTAAGAGTTGCGGGTATACAGAGAAAAAAAATCGTACCATCGACCGCATACACCGAGGAGGAGGTGGCCCTATTATTATGGGTGGCGGTGGTGGTTTCGGAGGTTTTAGCGGAGGCGGCGGTGGCGGCTCTTGGGGAGGTGGAAGCTCCGGGGGTGGCGGTTCGATCAGTCGTTTCTGAAAATACGATTATTCGCATTATTTTATACAAGCGGTCACGTAAAACCTTATGTGACCGCTTGTGTTTTCGTATCTTATTGCTCTTTCAGATAGTAGTCGGAAAGTATATCCCGTACCTTCTCGGGAGTAACCCTTCCATAGACCTTCCCGCCGATCATGACCACCGGAGCTAATCCGCAAGCACCGACACAGCGTAAGCAATCCAAGGAGAACAAACCGTCCGGTGTAGTCTCTCCTACCTTTATTTCCAATTGACGTTGCATTTCTTCCAGAACATTTTCTGCGCCACGCACGTAACAGGCCGTTCCCAGACAAACAGAGATGGGGTATTTCCCTTTGGGGGTCATCGTAAAGAATGAGTAAAAAGTAACTACGCCATATACCCTTGAGACCGGGATATTCAATTCGGCGGCGATAACCTGTTGGACTTCCGGTGGTAAATATCCGAACAAGCCTTGGGCGGCGTGCAAGATATTGATCAACTCCCCGGGATCGTTGTTGCGTTCAGCGCATATCGCATGTAGCTCCGCTACTTTTGTTTTAGGCAAATGTATCTCATTCATGGCTTATTTACTTTTTTCGGTTTCTATATACATACCGATTACTTCCTTACGATCTATGTAATGGGTATGCAGTAATTTATGGGCTTTCGGTCCGCAAGGCTCTCCCAAGTACTCGCTGTATAATTGCTGGATATACGGATTCTCATGGCTCTTGCGAAGCGGTTTGTTAGCGTCTTCCCGGTAAAGAGCGGCGGCACGCCGGCGAAGTACCTCCATACGGCCTCGGTGGAACGGTTGTCCGCCACCGCCGATACAGCCTCCCGGACAAGCCATCACCTCGATCGCATGATAAGGAGAGGTACCGTTCTTCACCTCCTCGATCAATTTGCGGGCATTCCCCAGACCATGAGCGATACCGATCTTTACCGAAGTCCCATTAAAATCGATCGTAGCGCTACGAATACCTTCCAGCCCGCGTAACTCCTCGAAATCCACTTTATCCAGATTTTTCTTCGTATATAATTCATAAGCAGTACGGCAAGCGGCCTCGATAACACCTCCGGTAGTACCGAAGATCACGCTCGCTCCGGTAGATTCACCCAACGGGCGATCGAACTCACCATCCGGCAGTTCATTGAAATCTATATTCGCATAACGGATTAAACGGGCTAACTCACGGGTATATATCGAATAATCTACATCGGGATTACCTTCCACACTAAACTCCGGGCGGCTAGCCTCATACTTCTTCGCCAAACAAGGCATGATAGATAGGACTACCAAATCCTTACGGTCCACTCCCAACTTCTCGGCGAAATAACTCTTGGCGATCGCTCCGAACATTTGCTGCGGGCTCTTGGCTGTAGATAAATGATCCCGTAACTCGGGGAAATGTTGTTCCACAAAGCTAACCCAACCCGGACAACAGCTCGTCATTAACGGTATTTTCACCTCTTTGTCTCCATTCAGGTAACTACCTAGGCGATGTAATAATTCCGTTCCCTCTTCCATAATGGTCAAGTCGGCGGCAAAGTCCGTATCGAATACATAATCAAAACCCAATTGACGCAAAGCTGAAACCATCTTGCCTGTAACCAATGTACCCGGCTCATACCCGAAATCACGTCCCAACGCTGTGCGAACCGCCGGCGCTGTCTGGGCGATAACAATTTTAGTGGGATCAGCCAAAGCGTCCAAGACCGGCTGTTGCGTATTACGTCCGCTAAGCGCATTAACAGGGCAGACGGATACGCATTGTCCACAATACGAACAGGTACTTCCGGCCATATCCCGTTCAAAAGCAGTCGATACGGCCGCGTTAAATCCACGGTTCACGGCAGTCAAGGCGCCAACTGTCTGTATCGTATTACACATGGTCTCACAGCGGCGGCACATGATACATTTGTTCATGTTCCGCACAATGGAAGGGGAACGGTCTATCGTAAATGTGGACATCTCTCCCTTATACCGGATCTCACGGATTCCTAAGTCATGTGCGATCTTTTGTAACTCGCAATGTCCGTTGCTGCTACATGTCAGACATTCCGCCGGATGATTCGAGAGGATCAGCTCCATCACCGTCCTACGGGCATTCATCACCCGGGGGGTATGTGTCCGTACGACCATGCCTTCCGTACATTCCATCTTACAGGATGGGGCTAGATTTCTACGTCCCTCGATCTCTACGACACAAATACGGCAAGCTCCCGGATTATTCTCGTAGTGCAAGTCCTCCAGTTTCATATAACAGAGTGTCGGGATGTGGATACCTACACTTTTTGCCGCATCTAAAATGGTGGTTCCTCTCGGCACTTCCACCTCTTTATTATCTATGATTAATTGAATTGTTTCCATGCTTATAAATAAATTTAGTGGACATAAATCGCTCCGAACTTACACTTCTCCATACAGGTACCGCAACGGATACAAGCTTGCGGATCGATAATATGAGGAATCTTCCGTCCACCTGTAATCGCATGCACCGGACAAACACGGGCACAGAGCGTACATCCTTTACATTTCTCCGGATTGATGAAATATTGAGTAAGTTCCCGGCATTGATGAGACGGACAACGATGCTCCCGAACATGCGCCAGATATTCATCGTAGAAATTATCCATCGTAGATAAAACCGGATTCGGGGAAGTCTGTCCCAAGCCGCATAAAGCGGTATCCTTAATCACCATCGCCAGATTCCTTAGACGGGTCAAATCCTCTTCGGTTCCGTTTCCACTCGTAATTTTCTGCAATATTTCATGTAAGCGTTTATTACCGATACGGCACGGTGCGCATTTACCGCAAGATTCCTCGACCGTAAAGTCCAGATAGAACTTAGCCATGGCTACCATACAATCATCCTCGTCCATGACGATCATACCTCCGGAACCCATCATGGAACCAGCGGCAAGCAAATTATCATAATCTATAGGAAGATCTAGATGCTTTTCTGTCAAGCAACCTCCTGACGGGCCACCGGTTTGCACAGCCTTAAACTTCTTTCCATCCTTGATACCTCCCCCAATTCCAAAGATAACCTCACGCAAAGTCGTACCCATAGGAACCTCGATCAGCCCCACATTGTTTACCTTTCCAGCCAAGGCGAACACCTTTGTTCCTTTGCTTTTCTCCGTTCCGATACTACTGAACCATTTAGCGCCTCTTAACAAGATCACCGGGATATTCGCATAAGTCTCTACGTTATTTACATTGGTCGGACAACCTTTATACCCGTGTTCACTAGGGAACGGCGGCTTTACGGTAGCCTCGCCTCGCAAACCTTCCATACTGTGGATCAAAGCGGTCTCCTCTCCACAAACAAAAGCTCCGGCACCGTACCGGATCTCGATATCGAATGAGAAATCAGTCCCAAATATATTCTCGCCCAGCAATCCATATTCTTTCGCTTGCCGTATGGCTATTTTCAAACGTTCAACGGCTAGCGGATATTCGGCACGGATATATACCAAACCTTTGCTAGCTCCCGTACAATATCCATTAATCGCCATAGCCTCCACAATCGAATGCGGGTCGCCCTCCAATATGGAGCGATCCATAAAAGCGCCCGGGTCGCCCTCGTCCGCATTACAAACCACGTATTTTTGAGGCGCTTGTACCTTACGGGTAATCTGCCATTTCAAGCCTGTGGGGAAACCACCGCCCCCACGACCCCGTAAACCACTATCCATGATTTCCTTGATTACTTCCTCGGGAGTCATTTCCACAAGGGCTTTTCCTAACGCTACATAGCCGTCACGAGCGATATACTCATCGATATTCTCCGGGTTGATAAAGCCACAATTTCGAAGGGCGATTCGTAGCTGTTTCTTATAGAATCCGATATGCTTGGAGTCCGGAACCAGCTCACGGTTCTCTGGATTCATATAAAGTAACCGTTCCACTTTACGGCCTTTTACCAAATGCTCCCGTACGATCTCGTCCGTATCCGATGGTTGAACTTGTACGTAAAAAGTGTTATCGGGGATCATCTTAACCACCGGACCCTTCTCGCAGAAACCGAAGCATCCGGTACGGATCACTTGTGTATCCTCTAATCCGTATTGCTCGACGGCGGCTCTCAGATTCTCGATGATCTGCTCGCTTTGTGATGCACGGCAACCTGTGCCACCGCACACCAATATATAATTCGTGTATTGTGCCATTTATGTAAGATATTAAATTTCTTATTCGGGTTTTACGGTGGTGTAAGTTACAGGAATGATGCCGTCTACCAAGATACCCTTACGGATATACTTGTCTATGATCTCTTCTACTTTTGCCTTATCGACATAACCGAATACCAACGGCTCCTGACCCGGAAGCTTGATTTCGATAGTCGGTTCCGCATAACAATAGCCCATGCATCCGGTTTGAGTTACCAACGCATCGATTTTCTGCCGGTCTAAAACCTCGATAAAATAACTCATTATCTCCTTGGCTCCGGCAGCTATACCGCAAGTGGCCATAGAAACCTTAATTTGTACGAGCTGATCAGGGGTATTGCTTTTTTCACGCAGATCCAAAGACGCACGAAGAGATTCACGCATTTTCTTGAGATCATCTAATGTCTTTACTTTGTTCATGGTCATATTCTATTATTTAAGGAAAACACCGTAATGTCATTTGCACAAACATACGGAATCTCTTTCAAATAATATCATATTTCCGTGAATTTTTCTTCGACACGTGATTGAGATATCTTGGAATTGGGAGGTACACTATGGGTGAGCCAGATGTTACCCCCGATAATAGATCCTCGGCCAATAGTGATCCGTCCTAATATGGATGCGTTGGAATAAATGGTCACATAATCCTCGATGATCGGATGACGGGGTAAATCTATCGGAAGTCCTTCCTCGTCCAGCGTAAAACTCTTAGCTCCTAACGTCACACCTTGATAAAGGCGGACATGGTGTCCGATAATGGCGGTTTGTCCCACGACAATACCCGTTCCATGATCGATACTGAAATATTCTCCGATCTGCGCCCCGGGATGAATGTCGATCCCGGTTTGCGAGTGTGCCATTTCCGTAATGATACGCGGGAGTACCGGTACGCCTAGCTCGAATAATTCATGAGCGACCCGTTGATGTAAAAGCGCGTAGACCGCCGGATAACAGAATATAATCTCACTCACGCTCTTGGCTGCCGGATCACCATCCAAGATGGCCTTTACATCGGTGGACAGTAAATATTTGATATGAGGAATCCGGTTAATAAAAGCGATCGAGATATCGGAAGCCCGGTCCTTGGAATCACAACAACGCTCTACCTCAAAACAAAGTCCATTATATATTTGCTCTTGCAAGAGATCATAGATCTTTTCCAAATAGACTCCCGTATAATATTGGATAGAGCCTAATTGAGCCTCTTGTTCCGTACCAAAGAATCCGGGGAAGATAACCGTACGTAATAGGCGCATGATCTCATGCAACGTAGCGACTGAAGGCGATGGCTTCTGATGCAACGGGATATATTTGTATTCCGGTAGATCAGGAGCCGACAGCCGTTCTACGTTCTTCTGTATCTGTTCTAAAATCGCTGTTCTATTCATCTTTAATTATCCCAAGTAGGATCGTAACTGATTAATGAGTTAGAGGCATTGCCCAAACCGATATAGATATAATTATCCAAGACATACATGCAATGTACAGACCTGTTAGCCGCTGGTAACTGGGATTTCTGGCTCCAGTTCTGAGAGTCCGGATCATAGCGCCAAATATAACCGTCCCCGTCTACGCCATATACGTAATTACCATAAGCGATAGCACATAAAAGCATCCTTCCGGGGAACGAAGCCTCCTTTTCCCAAGCTACAGCGTTCTTGTCTGTAGACCAAAACTGTGTCGTATATTCCAAAGAAGGATCCGCTTTATTAATAATCCCCAGTCCGGCATATATACGGTCACCAATTACAACGGATATTCCGCCGTATTGTTTAATCGGGAAATTAGATTTCTTGCTCCAAACGAAAGCGCTCGGTTCATAAGTCCAGACTTCATCGATTAGTTCGTTACCTCTACGTCCACCTATGAGGAACGCCTGATCTTCCATTCTGCAACATGCCGCCCGATACATACCTTTAGGCCGTTGCTGGTCTGTTTGTACGGCGCTCCAAGAATTATCGGACGTGGAGTATACATATAAACTGTCACATATCTTTCCCGTGTTATCTAAACCACCAAAAGTCCATAGGCCAAATCCGATACTGAAACATGCTTGGCCCGATAATTTCTCAGGCTGAGACCTTAAGGGCAACCATTCTTTCTTAGAGGTCATATATCCCCAAAACTCATCGGTGTATTCCCTACCCGTGTCACCGCCTAATAAGAATCCCGTGCTATTAGCCAAGGTACAGAAAGAGGTAGATCCCGGTATCCGGAAAGCTCCCTCAAACCTTGCCCCTACTCCAAATATATCCGGAGTTTGGAAGCGAACTTCCTCTCCGTAAGCGATACCATTCTTATTTTTAGCGTAAGCTCTTAAATAATAGCTCGTGCCTCCTCTCAATTCCTTTATCGTACCCGTAAACGCTTGTGTACCGGAAGAAAGAGCTACCGCTCCTTCACAATTACCAAAGGCCGGACTAGGACTAGTTCCCCAACATACACCAGCCTCTGTAACCGGTGAGGCACCTTCGGCTAAGACCTCTCCTCCTACCCATGCGGTACCGTTTTTAATAGTAGACACCTCCTTTGTATTGACTGTAGGCAACTCACTTTCCAGAATCGTATGGATACCTTCGCCTGCGCTATAGGTAGTACCTAAAGCGTTTGTCGCATAAGCACGTACGTAATACCCTTTCTGCTGTTGCATATCATAGATTTTCCCGGCAAATTCTCCGATACCCGCTCCGCAAATAATCGTATCCCCATTTTCTATTGTCGGTGATTTATCAGTACTAAAGCAGAAACCACATGCCGTGATCGGAGAATCTCCCTCGCTTATTATTTCCATGGAGAACTCCGCATAGGTAAACTCTGTCGCTATTTTCTTGAATTTGTTATCATCTAATACAGGACGACCATTCGTAGTCTTAAAGGTCTCGACTTTCGCCCCGTTATACTCACCATATTTACTTTTTGCGTAAGCTCTAACGTAATAGGTAGTTTCCGGTTTTAAATCGGAGATCGTACAATAGAACGAATCGGCTTCCATGTCTATACGAATCGTGGAGTCAGATGCTGAAGGCTCCGGATTCAGCATTAAGTAAATACCCCTTTCCTCGATTTCGGCTTCTCCTTGTTTGGTTATCATACCTCCGCATTGAACGGAAGTAGACATCACGTTGACTGGAAATAAGGTCTTAACGCTTCCTAATCCATCTTTCGTCTTAAAAGGTAAAATCTCTCCATAAGCGGTATCTACCGCATTGATCGCATAGGCCCGGATATAGTAATCCAGATCATTGGTTAAGCCCTCGATCGTAGCCTCATATTTTACCTTACGCTTGGATACGGCTTTTTTATTTTTCTCTATCACAGTAAAGGTAGATTCCGTGCTCCAACAAAAACCGGCCTCTGTCACG
>ERZ791822.954-NODE-954-length-14813-cov-2.160930_pt1 | contig 14813 bp, 10 predicted proteins | sample MGYA00510299_ERZ791822 | MGnify/ENA primary metagenome ERZ791822 (study PRJEB30046, sample SAMN00791945) | human gut metagenome | study: EMG produced TPA metagenomics assembly of the A metagenome-wide association study of gut microbiota in type 2...
GAGGAATAGTTGAGGTTAAAAATAAATTTATGTTTACTAACCTTAATGAGTATGAGCTTCATTGGAGCCAAAGCTCTGACAAGGGTGAATTTTGCAGCGGTACTCTCGTTTTGGATGTTAAGCCGGGTGAAAAAACCGTTATTGACCTTGAACTGAGCAGAATTAAGACAGAGTGCTATCTTAATCTCGAATTAAAAACAAAAGAAGATAATGAATATTGCAAGGCAGGTCACATTGTTGCTGAGGAGCAATTTGTAATAAACGAATTTGAAAATACATACGATGAGCTTGAGGTCGACCAGCCGCTTATTGTTGATGATACATACGGTTCACTCAGAGTAATAAGTGATGACGTAAACGTAAGATTTGAAAGAAGAGAGCGCAATCAGCTTTATTCTATAAAGGTCGGCGGTGAAGAACTTTTGAGTGCTCCTATGCGCCTTAATTTCTGGAGAGCGCTTACCGATAACGACCGTGGCACAAGAGCCGGCTCACGTCTCGGTTGTTGGAGAGATGCAGGCGACACACCGGGTATTTTCAACAATACAAAATGGTCTATTAATAATTATAAGGTGCTTGAGGACGGCAAAAAGGTTATTATTACAGGCGGTGCAACCGTTTGCACACAGCCTGAGTCTAAAGCACAGGTGATTTATACGATTACTTCAAAGGGTATGGAAGTTGACCTTCAGTTTTATCCCGATGCATCGCTTCCTGAAATTCCTGAGGTTTCCGTTCTTTTCGAGCTTCCTAAGGATTTTGAAAATCTTACATATCTCGGCAACGGCCCTGAAGAAAATTATATTGACAGATGCAACGCTGCTAAAATCGGTCTTTATAACACGACTGTAAATGACCTTTGGGTTGACTATCTTAAACCGCAGGAATGCGGCAACAGAACAGGTGTAAGATATGCTACTCTTGTTGGTAACAAAAAAGTATTTTCAGTAGTTGCCGAGCCACAAATGGAGCTTAATGTTTGCCATTATCTTCCTAAGGAAATTGAAGATGTTTGGCACCAAAAGGATATGCCTGAATATAACAAAACCGTTGTAAGGCTTATTGCAAGGCAGCAGGGTATCGGAGGATATGACAGCTGGGGTGCTCATTGCAACGATATGTATAAAAACAAAACAGATAAGACTTACAGGCTTAAATTCCAAATAAGATTTTGATATTTATAAGCCTTAAATCATATATTATATGGTGCATTTTTTGGCAAACTGTTTATTATTGCAAAGTGCAAAACAGACCGTTTGGCTAAAAATAACTTGACTTTTTTAATAAAAGTAATATAATTCAATATTAGGTAACGCATAAAATAACTAATGAAATTAACTATTAAAGTTGGTTAAGAGAGGATTTAATTATGGCTTCTTTCAAGGAAAAGGTTGCGTCGGTAGCGGTTGAACAGGCCGTTAAGTATGCACGCAAGGATTTCAAGAGAAACGCTCCGAGAATTCTCAATCTCGTAGAAAAATTTGACGTTAAAAAGGTAAACCGTTCAACATACGCAGGTCTTCATAAGGTTATGGATGACCCTAATAACAATTGGATGAAGTTTGCAGAGGATTTGATTTGCAACATGGACGAACACGTGCTTACAAAGCTTGTTCCTCCGCTTATGAATGTTGCAATAAACAGTTATACAAAGAGAATGGCAGCTATTGAAAAATACGGCTGTAACGTTCCTTGGGCTATTCTTATGGACCCGACTGCCGCTTGTAACCTTAAATGCACAGGCTGTTGGGCAGCAGAATACGGTCATACAAGCTCACTTTCTTATGATGACCTTGCAAGGATTATAAAAGAAGGTAAAGAGCTTGGTACTTATATGTACCTTTACACAGGCGGTGAGCCTACAATGAGAAGAAAGGACCTTATGCGCCTTTGCCGTGAAAATCCGGATTGCGCATTCCTTTCATTTACAAACGGTACTCTTATTGATGACAGCTTTGCTGACGAAATTAAAGAGGTCGGCAACTTCTATCCTGCATTCTCAATTGAGGGATATGAAGAAGAAAATGACTTTAGAAGAGGTCAGGGCACATTTAAAAAGTGTACTGCCGCTATGCAAAGGCTTAAAGACAGGGGTGTTCCTTTCGGCGCTTCCCTTTGCTACACAAGCAAAAATACAGATGTGCTTGCATCTGACGAATATATGGATTGGCTTATTGAGCGTGGCGTTAAATTTGCTTGGTTCTTTACATATATGCCGACAGGCAACGGTGCTGTAACAGACCTTATGGTTTCTCCTGAGCAGCGTGCTTTGATGTATAAGAAGATGCACGAGTGGCGCCATACCAAGTCTATTTTTGCTCTTGATTTCTGGAACGACGGCGAGTATGTTCAAGGCTGTATCGCAGGCGGTCGCCATTATTTCCATATCAATTCAAACGGTGACTGTGAGCCTTGCGCTTTCGTTCACTATTCTAATGTTAATATTAAAGAACATTCTGTTCTTGAAGCGCTTCAAAGTCCGCTCTTTATGGCTTACAAGCGTAATCAGCCTTTCTCAAACAATATGCTTCGTCCTTGCCCTGTTCTTGATAATCCGGGCGCTATCAGCAAGATGGTTGCAGAAACGGGCGCATATTCAACAGAGATGCAGCATCCTGAATCGGCAAACGAACTCTTTGATAAGACTATTGCCGCTGCTAAGGCTTGGAAGGTTAAGGCAGATGAACTCTTTGACCGTGACGAGTATATTGCAAAGCACGTTAAAGATGAAAATATGTATAATTATGAAAAGCCGGACGAGGAGAGAGAATTCTCTGAGTTTGAAAAGACAGAAGATTAAAAATTAAAACGTCGGAGCGTACATATATTTATTATGTACGCTCTTTTGCCGTATTTGCAGTTGCGGCGCATACGAGGGAATTATATGTTTTTTAGAAAGAAAGAATTTAGCTCAGGTAAATATGATTTTATTATTGCAGGTCTTGGAAATCCCGGTGCTAAATATGAAATGACACGTCATAATGCCGGCTTTCTTTCAATGGATTTGTTGTCTATTGAGGAGGGTGTGGATATAAAAAAATTAAAGCATCACGCTCTTTGCGCAGATATGACCGTTGAGGGTAAAAAATGCCTTGTTATGAAGCCTCAAACTATGATGAATGCAAGCGGTGAGGCTATCGGCGAGGCGGCAAAGTATTATAAAGTTCCGGTTGAAAACGTTATTGTTGTATATGACGATATTTCACTTGATGTCGGCAAAACAAGAATTAGGCGCAAAGGCTCTGCAGGCGGCCATAACGGAATAAAGAGCATTATTGCTCATTTGGGCAGTGAGAATTTTCCGAGAGTTAAGGTCGGAGTAGGCAAAAAGCCAAATCCGGAATATGACTTGGCAGCTTGGGTTTTGGGTAGATTTCCAAAGGAACAGGAGGCTGATTTAAAATCAGCACTTGAGCATGCAACTGCTGCTGTCAGATTAATAGTTTCGGGAAAAATAGATGAGGCTATGAATAAGTATAACTCATAATATAATAATCAATTGAAAGGATAAGGTGATAAGCATTGTCCTGTTTTTCTAATGAATTTAATAAAAGCAAGGAATTTATAAACCTCAGCGAAAGTGTTAATGCCGATAATGCTCCCGTTGGGGTTATAGGTCTTTCCGATGTTTCTAAGTGCTTTGTTGCTCATTCGCTTTGCCAAAAGGGTGAAAAATCATTTATTATTACACCCGATGAGGCGACTGCCGTTAAGGTGCAGGAGTGCTTGAGCGAACTTCAAGACGGAGTTTTGCTTTACCCGACAAGAGAGATGACTTTTGTTGAGGTTGCAGGCGTGAGCAGGGATTTTGAGCATATCAGGCTTGGCGTTTTGTCACGCATACTTCAGGGCGATTATTCGGCTGTTGTTATGTCGGCAGCAGCTGCCTGCCAATATACTATGCCGCCTGAGGAACTTGAAAAAAGAACGTTTAAAATCAGCGTTAACGATGAGATTAATATAGCAGAGCTTGAAAAAAAGCTTGTTTTTGCAGGATATACCCGTTATGACCAGGTTGACGGAACAAGCCAATTTGCTGTGCGTGGCGGAATTATAGATATTTTTCCGACCTATCTTAACGAGCCTGTAAGAATTGAATTTTGGGGCGATACCGTTGATACTATTTCAAGTTTTGATATCGACACTCAAAGGCGAAGCGGCAAGGTTGATTTTATTGAAATTACTCCGGCTAACGAGGTACTTGTTGACGATAATTCTAAATTTGCCGATAAAATCGAGGCACTCTCAAAAGGATTAAAGGGCAAGGCGATTAAGGCAAGGGAAAAGCTTAATAATGATATTGATAAATTAAGGCAGGGGCTTCATCTCAATTGCCTTGATAAGTATTTGCCGCTTATTTATAATTCAAACGGTGTGTTTGATTATGATTTTGACAGGCTTTTTGTAGTTGAAAGCGCAAGAGTTAAGGAAAAAATGATTAAGCAGGAAAAGCTTAATCTTGAAGAACTTAAATGGTTTGTTGAGGACGGTACGCTTTGCAAAGGGCTTGATAAATTTAATCTTAATTTTGATGAGCTTAAATCTGTTTATGAAAAGCATAATGCAATATATATGGATTCTTTACCTCGTGGAAGCTTTGATACACCTGTCGCTCACCTTGCAAACTTCCATGTTCAAAGTTTTAATGCGTGGAGCGGTACTCTTTCTCAGCTTAAGGAGGAGCTTTTTCCTCTTTTCAAGGGCGGATATACGGTTTGCATAATGGCAGGCACTGTCAGGGCAGGCAAAGCTCTTTGCAAAGATATTGAGGATATGGGCTTTATCAATACTGTTTTCTTTGAAAAAAGACCTGAAAAGTTGCAAAATAAGGCTATCAATATTCTTACGGGCACAATTCAGTCGGGTTTCCAAATAAGCGATATGAAGCTTGCGGTTATTACCCATTCAAAGACTAATCAAAGCACCAAAAAGGCAAAAAAAGCGTCATCAAAAAACGCTATTCATTCGCTTGACGAGCTTACCGTCGGCGATTATATTGTTCATAATATTCACGGTATCGGTGTGTTTGAGGGTATTCATGCACTTGAACTTAATAAGGTAAAAAAAGACTATATAAAAATCAGCTATGCAAAGGGCGATACACTTTACGTGCCTGTTACCCAACTTGATTTGGTATCAAAATATATAGGCCCTAAAAACGATACCAATGTTAAAATTAACCGCCTCGGCTCAGGCGAATGGAAAAAGACTAAGGCTAAGGTGCGCTCTTCTGTTAAGGATATGGCTAAGGAACTGATTGCGCTTTATGCTAAGCGAATGAGCACAAAAGGATTTGCTTTTTCTGAGGATTCCGATATGCAGCGTGATTTTGAAATGCGCTTTGAATATGATGAAACGGACGACCAGCTTAGGTGCAGCGAGGAAATTAAGCACGATATGGAAAAAACCGCACCTATGGACAGACTGCTTTGCGGTGACGTTGGCTTTGGCAAAACGGAGGTTGCACTTCGTGCAGTATTTAAATGTATAAGCGACTCAAAGCAATGCGCCATTCTTGTGCCTACAACGGTGCTTGCAATGCAGCATTTTCAAACAGCACTCAAAAGGCTTGAGCCTTATCCTGTAAAGGTGGAGATGATATCTCGCTTTGTATCTCCCAAAAAGCAAAAAGAAATACTTCAAGGGCTTGCCGACGGCTCAACTGATGTTGTGGTAGGTACTCATAAGCTTTTGGGCAAATCAATTAAATTTAAAGATTTAGGGCTTCTTATAGTTGATGAGGAGCAACGATTCGGCGTGGCGCAAAAGGAAAAAATAAAGGAAAAATTTCCTCGTGTTGATGTTCTTACCCTTTCTGCTACCCCTATTCCACGTACGCTCAATATGGCAATGAGCGGTATCAGGGATATGAGCCTTATTGAGGAGGCACCGGGTGAGCGCCATCCTGTTCAAACCTATGTTATCGAATATGACGCTGAAATTTTGCAAGAGGCAATGGAACGTGAAATAAACCGTGGCGGTCAATGCTATTATCTTCACAATAATGTTGAAACGATTGAGCATAAAGCTATGATGATTAAAAAAGCAATTCCTCAGGCAAGGGTGGGTATTGCCCACGGTCAAATGAGTGAGGAGGAACTTTCAAGCGTTTGGCGTGATTTGCTTTCGGGTGATATTGATATTCTTGTGTGCACAACTATTATTGAAACGGGTGTTGACGTGCCTAACTGCAATACTCTTATTATTGAAAATGCAGACAGAATGGGTCTTGCCCAGCTTCACCAAATAAGGGGACGTGTAGGCAGATCATCAAGGCGTGCTTATGCCTATTTCACGTTTACAAGAGGCAAGGAATTGACCGATATTGCAACGAGGCGACTTGAAGCTATCAGGGAATATACTGAGTTTGGTTCGGGCTTTAAAATTGCTATGCGTGACCTTGAAATCAGGGGTGCAGGCTCGCTTTTGGGAAATAGACAGCACGGTCATATGGAAGCAGTTGGATACGATATGTATTTAAAACTTCTTGAAGAAGCCGTTGCTATGGAAAAAGGCGAAATCAGCGAAGAAGAGCCGGAGGAGAGAGAATGTCTTATTGACGTTCAAATTGACGCTCATTTGCCGGAGGAATATATTATTTCCACATCGCAAAGGCTTTCTATGTATAAGCGCATTGCCGCAATTAAAAATGAGGCTGACGCTCAAGATGTTTATGACGAGCTTACAGACCGATTCGGCGCACCGCCGTCATCTGTTTGGGGGCTTATAGAAATTGCCCTTTTGCGAAACAGTGCAAAGGCACTCGGCATAACGGATATTGTTCAGCGAAACGGCTCTGTTTTGTTTTATTCAAGCGAGCCGGATATCAAAACCGTTGCGATACTTAATGCGTTTATGAAAGGCAGAGTTACTCTTTCTGCGGCTAAAAGGCCGTATATCGCAGTTAAGCTTGACCCGACCGAGGCAACGCTTGAAACGATACGTGAAACGCTTAGAATAATGAGCGAAGCCAAAGAGCATTACAATAGCAATAAATAAAATAATAACCGTTGCAGTATTTCTTAATTGAAGCGCTGCAACGGTTTTTTTATATTTGATTTTATTTACTATTCTTCAGGGAACATAACGATAAGAAGCATTTTGAATTGTTCCTTTGCAAAAACAGCGTGAGGCTTTTTGGCAGGCATAACGATTGTTTCGCCCTCGTTTAAAATAAATTCTTCGCCATCAATTGTGATTTTGCCGACTCCGTCAAGAGCAACAATCATAGCGTCACCGCCGGATTCGTGAGTGCTGATTTCTTCGCCCTTGTCAAATGCAAAAAGAGTAAGCGAATGGTGTTCGTTTTGCGAAAGGGTTTTGCTGACGATTTGACCTTTTTGGTATGTCACTTCGTCTTTGATTTTGAGAACTGTTTTGTGTTCAATGTTTTTGATTAATTTATCCATTTGTATCTCCTTGATTATTCTGCTTGTGACGTTTTACAAGTTCTTCAAGCATTTTGTTGTGCGATTTTTTGTCTATTTCATATTTGAGAGTAGGAATAACCGCCAAAAGCATACCGATTGCAGGCGGAATTGAAATAAGAAACCACATAGCTTTTGAATAAGAAGTGTAGTCTGTTGCAAAATTTGCACCGTTTGCAATAGCCTCGTTCATTTTATTTATGTTGATATCCGTATATCCTACTGCGTCAAAAACATAGCCTGAAATAAGGGAACTGATGCCTGCCGAAAATTTGGTGATAAAGCTTTGACCGGAGAAAAAAATTCCGTCAGGTCTGTAACCGTTATGATATTCCTCATAGTCAATGCAATCGCTAATCATAACAGATTGGCAAACGCTTACTCCCCCAAAGCCCATACCTGTGCCAAAGAATAAAATTCCGTCAATAATTACAAAGCCTATTTTAGAAAGGTCGGTCGGAGCTATTAAGTATACGACAAACAAAAGTGCAAATGCAACAGCGCTCAGTCCGCTGAAAAGATTGTATACTTTTTTTGTTTCATATTTTTTCATAAGAGCAGGGGAAATTGCCATTGAAACAAATTGACCTATAAAAAGTCCGCCGGCTAAAATAAGCACGATTATGAATATATCAAGCTTTGTAAACGCATAGGTGAGGTTGCCCTTGCAATAGTAGTATGTCAAAAGCGTCATTGCAATATTCATCATAAGCTGCAACGGTGCACGCAGAAGTCCGCTTATAAGAATACGTCTGAAAGGCTTGCATTTCCACATAAGAGCAAAGCTTTCTTTCATAGTTTTTGTTTCACTGCCGTTAGGTACTCTTTCCTTTGTACCTGCACATTCAAACAGCGCCGAACCTATAATTGTGATTATAATTGCCGCAACGATAAATCCCTTTTGTGCATTTGTGTCTAAGCCAAAAGCGGAGTTTAGCGATTGCGACACTGCAACAATTGAAATCACAACCAAGCCGGCACCGATTGACGCAATAATTCTTGAAAGAGAAATAAGCGAGCTTCTGTCCTTTTCGCTTTCCGTTATACGTGAAATAATGCCCCATAGAGGGATATCGCCAACCGTATAGCTCATTCCCCACAGCACATAGGATATTGCCGCCCAAGCAACAATAAATATCATAGCCGTTTTGTTGCCGTTTGCCTTTGCGTTTGCATAGTTGCCGTTGAAGAATGCCGTTATCGTAATAACGCATATAACAATAGGTGAAAAAATGAGATAAGGTCTGCATTTGCCCCATTTAGTTCTTGTTTTGTCAACTATCGAGCCCATCATCGGGTCATTGATTGCGTCCCAAATTCTCGCTATTGCAAATATCCATCCAAACGCAATAGCCGGCAGGCAAATTACATTTTGAAAGTAATAATAAAGTCCGACGGTAACTACGTTGTAAATCATATTTTGACCGAACATTCCGGTCAAAAACATATTTCTTTCTTTTTTTGAATATGTGTTTACGTTTTCCATAATATTTCCCTTATCAGTCTGTTATAAGTTGTTCATATAAAAGATTTTTAATTTCCTTAGGCAGTTTTGAAATCCTTAACGCCTTTAGCAATTCTTCTCTTGTTTGCGCATTTTTAAACGGTTTATAATATGCTGTTTTTTTAGCCGTTTGCTCCTGCCAGCGTGACATTGAATTGATAACTCTTTCCTTATAGTCAGGCATTTTTATAAGTTTTATATTTGTAAGTTCAATTTCTATATCATCGCTTGAAAAATCCACCTCAATGCTTAAAGCGCTATCTGAATTTGAAATTGTAAATTCCTTATTGAGTTTAATATCTGCGCTTTCGATTTCCTTAAACGTGATTTTATATTTCCTGCCGCTTGGTATAACCTCGCAATCGCCGAAAGGCGCTTTAATCGTTAATTTAATCTTGCGGTATTTTTCGTCAAATGTGTTTAGAATTTTAGTTTTTGCATTATGCTCTTCAAAATTCACTCTGCCGTTATCTTCGTAAAGGGTGAAACTGTTGTTGCCGTTAAATATCCAAAATTCAAGTGCTTTAGGGTTTGCCGAGGAGTTGCCGTCATCGTTAGATAACGGAATAATTGCGCCCTCTTTCGCAAGAACGGGAATATCGTAAAGCTCACGGTTAAGCGTTATATCCATAGGGCCGTGGTATTTTTGAAGAGTGAAAATATCTGTGTAAGTGCCTTTGGGTATCCAAGCTTTTGCCGTTGCCATATTAGTTTTTTTATTTGTTTTCGATGTTATGGGGGCTGCAATAAGCTCGCTTCCGAAAAAGTATTCGTTAGGCACATTAAAAGCGCTTTCTTCGTTTGGATAAGCGTAATACATAGGCTTGCAAAGCGGTGTGCCGTTTTTGTGGCATTTATAATCCATAGTGAAAATATACGCAATAAGCCTGTGCCTGAAATTAAGCCACTTTTTAGCGCTTAAATAAACGTCACGTCTGTATTTCCACGGTTCCTTGCCGAGCAAATCGTTTGACGTTGAATGAAGCCTTAAAATAGGAGAAAATACTCCGAATTCAATCCATCTTAAATACAGTTCATCGTCCTTGTAGCCGAGATAGTGACCGCCGATATCATGACTCCACCAAAAATATGCCGCATTAGCCGCATTTGCAGTAAAATAAGGCTGAAAGTCAAGAACCTTATGATTTATAGCCGTATCGCCGGAGAAGCCTAATGGATATCGGTGTGAGCCAAGACCTGCGTAGCGTGACAGAATAAGCGGCAGCTTGCCGTTTTCCGCATTGTCAAGAAAATGATAATGATTTAATGCAAGAAGCGGGTCAAGGCCCTCAATATCACTCTTTTTACCCTGTTGCCAATCTATCCACCAAAAGTCAACGCCGTCTTTTTCATACGGCTTGTGTACCTTGTCAAAATACGCATTCCAAAAATCATCGCTTTTGCAGCTGAATTTGACGTCCTCTTTTGTTTCGGGGTCAATGCCGACTGCCTTTGCAACGTCGTCGTACATATCCTCAAAATGCCTTATTCCGTCGGCAGGGTGTAAGTTTAACGTCACCTTTAAATTGCGGTTTTGAAGATTTTTTAAAAATGATTTATAATCCTTAAAAAGTTCTGTGTTCCAGCTGTATCCCGTCCAACCGTTTGCATTTATTTTGAATTGCTTTTTTAAATCTACCCAATGCCAATCCATATCAATTGTTGCAACGGTAAGCGGAATTTTTTCTTTTTCAAATCTGTCCATCAAATTGATATATTCGCTGTCGCTGTATGCGTGGTATCTGCTCCACCAAACGCCGAGAGCAAAGCGTGGCACAAGGGGAGTATAGCCTGATAATTCAAAAAATGCTTTTATCGTTTTGCTATAATCTTTGCCATAGGCGAAGCAGTAATAGTCTTTGCCGCCGCTTCGTTTTACAAAATGCCCCTCGTCATCAAAAAGAAAGCTTGTGCTGTCATCAAGCAAAAATGCGCCGTCTTTTGTAATTAAGCCGTCATCAAGCGGTACTTTGCCAAACGTTGCGTCAAGCGTTCGCCTTGTGCCCTTTAAGTTCTTTTGCTTTTTAAAATATTGCGTTTCATCGCTGCTCTTTATTTTAACGCAAATCGGAGTGCCGTTTTTTATAATGAAAATAACGTCACTTGTTTCTACAAATATTTTGTTTTTGATTTTTTTGACATTAAATTTGCCGACTTGAAAATTCCTGTTGAGTACGGTAAAACTTGCCAAATCGGTAAAAGTGCCTGCCTCAACTCTTATCAGCCGAGAGGTTAAATATGTAATTCTGATATCGTCAATTATTTTTATTTGATTTTCATTTGCTTTTGCATCTGTTTTAATGATTAAAGATTTCTTTAGCATAATAACTCCGTTTCAGCAAAAATGTATAAAGTCCTATAAATATATCATATAGCAAATATAAATAAAAGTAAAGCATAAAATGCTTAAAAAACTATACAATATAACAAAAGCGTTGCGAAATATTCGCAACGCTTAAACAAATAGTGGGATTAATATAGCTTAAATATAAAAATTATCAAGCCGTATAAAAACGCCGACGCCGTGCCATAAACTATGACAGGACCTGCGATTGAAAACATTTGCGCTGCAGTACCGAGCACAAAGCCCTCATGCTTCCATTCAAGCGCAGGGGATACAACGCTGTTTGCAAAGCCTGTAATCGGCACAATTGTTCCTGCACCTGCGTGTCTTGCAATTTTATCAAAAACACCGATACCGGTTAAAATAGCGGTTATAATAATTAATACGCTTGACGTTGCGGCTGAAACTTCCTTTTCGTTTAATCCTGCTTTTTCAAAAATCATAAACAAAATTTGACCGATTAAACAAATTGTGCCACCGATTAAAAATGCCTTAATGCAGTTTAACACCTTTGGCGAATTTGGGCTTGCTTTGTCAGTCATTTTGCTGTAATCGTCCTTGCTGATGCTCATTATCTGTCACCTCTTTATTAATTTTTACAATCTTATAATAATTATTCACTTGACTTTTTTGATTATATCTTGTAATATCATAATATACTATTTGTAAATTACAAACGGAGGCATATTTATGCATCTTATCGAGGTTCGTGACGTATACAAAATATATAATCCGGGTGAAAATCAGGTTAATGCGCTTGACGGTGTATCTATTACTATTGACGAGGGCGAATTTGTTGCCATTATCGGTCAGTCAGGCTCAGGTAAATCAACTCTTATGAATATGCTCGGTTTGCTTGATACTCCTACTCACGGCGAATATTATATCAACGGCAAGCTTGTTGACGATTTAACAGATGACCAAATGAGTGTTATCAGAAATGAGGAAATCGGCTTTATTTTCCAAGGCTTCAACCTTATTTCGTCACTTTCTGCGCTTGAAAATGTTGAACTTCCCTTGGTTTATAGGGGTATGCCGAAGCAGGAAAGACGTGAAATTTCGCAGCAGGCGCTTGAAAGAGTAGGACTTGGAAGCCGTATTCATCATTTGCCTGCAGAAATGTCCGGCGGTCAGCAGCAACGTGTTGCCGTCGCAAGAGCCATTGCCGCAAAACCTCCTGTTATCTTGGCAGATGAGCCTACAGGTAACCTTGATACAAAATCAACAAAAGAGGTTATGGCAATTTTGCACGAACTTAAGGATGAGGGCAGAACAGTTATAGTTATCACCCACGATAATGAAATTGCAGAAGAGGCAGAACGTGTAATCCGTATTCGTGACGGCAAGGTGGTTGAGGATTATATTAACCCCGGTTATGAGGAAAAATACGGCAGAGAGTCAAAGAAAAATAATAAAAATCCGATTGACGAGGGTTGATACATAGTATAATAGGAATTTACAGCAGATATTTAAAGCTTTTGAATATCTGCTGTTTTTTTGCTTTTTTTAAAAGTTTTGCGCAATAATCGCATTTAAAATATACGTATATATTGAATAAATCGGCAAAAATAAAATTTTTTGAATATTTTTAGGCAAAATATAGCCTTTAAACGTTATATTTTACTCCCTATACGCTGTTAGTGTAGGGAGTTTTTCTTTTGCCCTGCAAAAAAAATGATATGGAGGTGTGAAATGTCACGCAGAAAGAAGATAAGCGAAAAGGAGGTATGCGACGGCTTAAGACGTCTTGCATTCGGCGAAATAACGGATGCGGTCAGCCTGCTTTTCGAGCCTGAGGAAAAAATACTCCAAAAGCTTAACACGCTTGATTTGTTTAACGTAAGCGAAATCAAGCGCCCAAAGGGAGGCGGAATGGAGATTAAATTTTTTGACAGGCTTAAGGCTATTGACAAAATCAGAGAAATGGTGAATGAGCAAACGGACAAGTCGCCGACCTCATTTTATGAGGCACTGGAAAAAAGTACGCAGGCGACTAAAAGGCATTATACGGAGGAATTTGATGAATAGATTTATCCCGTTTTCAAAAAAGCAACTTGCCGTTTTGAATTGGTGGTGCAATGGCAGTGACGTTAAAAATAAAAACGGAATAATCTGCGACGGCGCCGTAAGGTCAGGCAAAACGCTTTGTATGGGTATATCGTTTATTTGTTGGTCCTTTTATGCTTTTTGCGATACTTCGTTTGCCATTTGCGGGAAAACAATTTCTTCACTTAAGAGAAATGTTATTACTCCGCTTTTGCCGACGCTTAAAGAGCTTGGTTTCAGCGTTGATTACAGGATTAGCAGGAATATGGTTACGATTTCAAGAGGCAATGTGACTAACCGTTACTATCTTTTCGGCGGCAGAGATGAATCAAGTGCATCACTCATTCAGGGTATGACTTTGGGTGGCGTTATGCTCGACGAGGTTGCGCTTATGCCGAGAAGTTTTGTTGAACAGGCGGTTGCAAGATGCTCTCTTGAAAATTCAAAATACTTTTTCAACTGCAATCCGGAGCATCCTTATCATTGGTTTTATATGGAATGGATAAAAAAAGCCGAAGAAAAAAATGTTTTGTATATCCATTTCACTATGGACGACAATCCCTCTTTATCCGAAAGCGTTAAAAAAAGATATAAAAGTCTTTATTCGGGCGCTTTTTATGAGCGATTTATTGAGGGAAAATGGGTCACGGCTCAAGGTCTTGTTTATCCTATGTTTTCACCTGAAAGGCACATAAAAAGGTGCGACGGCGGTTTTTCACGATATTATCTTTCGTGCGACTACGGAACGGTAAATCCTTTTTCTTTAGGCCTTTGGGGTGAGTGCGACGGCAAGTGGTATCGACTTGATGAGTATTATTATTCAGGCAGAGACAACGGTATTCAGCTGACAGATGAGGAATATTACCGTGAGCTTGAAAGACTTGCGAACGGCAAGGATATAACAGCTTTGATTATTGACCCGTCAGCTGCATCTTTTATTCAAACTGTTTTAAGGCACAAAAAATTTCGTGTTATCAAAGCGAATAATGATGTTCTATCGGGTATTAACCGAGTGTGCCAGGCACTCAAGGATGGGGAGATATTTATATATCCCTGCTGTGCCGACGCAATAAGAGAATTTTCAATCTATCGCTGGGATGACAGTATAAAAAAGGATGCGGTTAAAAAAGAAAATGACCACGCAATGGATGATATACGATATTTTGTCGCTACTGTTTTGGGCAGAGAGGGACAAGGAAATTCGTTTGCGTCTTTTGCAATAGAAAGGAATTAGCTTTGAAAATTTTAGATTTAAGAAAAAAGAAAAGTCAAAATTCAAATGCTGCATGTGCGGTTCAAACGTCAATCGCTACAAATCATCCTTATTATAATCTTACAAGTTATATGCCTATTAACGGCGAATCGAGAGTATATGCCGAACTTAGAAATGCGGTTCCTATTTTAGATGCCGCAATTAATAAAATTGTGCGACTTTGCGAGGGCTTTAGGTTTGATACGGGCAATGAAAAAATAAACGATATGATGAACTCGT
>ERZ791822.959-NODE-959-length-14780-cov-12.802513_pt1 | contig 14780 bp, 16 predicted proteins | sample MGYA00510299_ERZ791822 | MGnify/ENA primary metagenome ERZ791822 (study PRJEB30046, sample SAMN00791945) | human gut metagenome | study: EMG produced TPA metagenomics assembly of the A metagenome-wide association study of gut microbiota in type 2...
CATCTTGACTGACATCTTGGGTGACATCTTGACTGACACCTTGAGGGACACTGTACGCCGAATTGTTCATGTCCGAACGCACGCTCTACCGCAAGATCAAGGAGCTGGGCATCGAAGAGAATTGAATGGACATGTATTGCATGCAAGTTTAATAGATTTTATTTATGCTGCCACAAAAATATATCATTGCCGTTCTGGGTGATGCCTATGAAGGAAAAACAACGACAATCAATAAGACTTTCAATAAATTGGCAGGCAGTAAAATAATCTCTGGCGTTACATCGGTGTGGGGGCCTTTGCCGTCTCCTTCCAATGTGGTCGATTTTTCTCTTACGGGGATTACCAAATACGGGCTTACAGGATTTTTAAGCCAGGGAGACCAAATATGCTACACTTATGTAAATTTGGAAAAGTTAGTGCAGATGGGGTGTCAGGTGATTGTATGCGCTTGTAGGAAGCGTAATCCGGATACGTTCAATGCCGTAGCGAAAGTAGCGTGGGAATATGATTTTTCGATTATTTGGATTAAGTTTGATCGACCGAAAGATGTTTCTAAAGACGAATATACGGATGAATTATCCAACAAGATATTCTACTTATTCAAATAGTGTCATTATTTCGGCGAGCGGTTGTTTTGCTGAAAAAGAGCCGAATGACCTTCTGATGGTATTTTCGATGAATGAAGTTTAAATAAAAAAGAAGTGGCTTCCTTGCGGGTGCCAGAACAATCGATATGATTTTTAAGATGAAGATAAAACTTGCAATCACGGCCCTCTGTGCCGCCCTGCTGACCGGGTGCGGCGTGGCCATCAAATATTCGCTCTCGGGCGCCTCGATCCCGCCCGATGCCAGGACTTTCAGCGTGGCCTATTTCCCCAACAACGCCACGATGGTTGCGCCCATCCTCAGCTCGACGCTCACCGATGCGCTCGTCGACATGTTCACCCGCCGTACCCGCCTGATGCAGGTCGAAGAGGGCGGCGACTTCGCTTTCGAAGGCGAGATCATCAACTATACCTCCACCACGGCGTCGGTGTCGAGCGACGAGGTCGCCCTGCTGAACCGCCTGACAATCACCATCAAGGTGCGTTTCACAAATGCCCTCGACGAGAAACAGTCCTGGAACAGGACTTTCACGTCCTACGAGGACTACGAATCCACACGTCTGCTGACCGAAGTCGAGGGGGAGCTCATCCCGCAGATCGTCGACAAGCTGGTGACGGACATTTTCCAGGCTTCGGCTTCGAACTGGTAAATCTTCGCGGCAATGGCTGACCTGAAACAATATATCGCATCGTCCGGCGCGGGTGAACTTCCCGCAGAGGCGGAACTCGACGTGTTGCTCGCGCGCTGCGAGTGGTTCGACCTGGCGCGTATCGTACGCGAAATCGCCACGGGCAGGCCCGATTCCCGACTGGACGTGACCGCCCCGTGGCGTGCGCAGAGTTCGCTGCGCATGGCTGCGGTCGATGCCGATGCCCTGTGCCGGCTGTCGTCCGACGACATCATCGACCGTTTCCTGCGCGAGGAGGATCTGCGCATCGTGGCCGCCGACGGCGAACCCGAGGAGGAGGTGTGCACCGAGGCCGTGCTGGACGACGACGACCAGGTCGTGAGCGAGGAACTGGCGGAAATCTATCTTGCCCAGGGGCTTCGGGACAAAGCCATAGCGATTTATCGTAAATTAAGTTTGCGAAATCCCGAAAAAAGTGTTTACTTTGCCGAGCTAATTGGCAAACTGGAAAACAATAATTAAATTTCAACGATATGTTATACACGATTTGCATTGCCTTGATACTCATTGCCAGCGTTCTGGTGATCCTTGCGGTATTGGTGCAGAACCCCAAGAGCGGCATGGCCGCCAATTTCGGCGCGTCCAACCAGGTCATGGGGGTGCGTGAAACTTCGGATTTCCTTGAGAAATTCACTTGGACGATGGCTATCGCTATCGTTGTGCTGAGCCTCGTGGCTACGCTCGCCATGGACAAGGGGCGCGTCGCAGAGAGCAATAGCGAAATTTCGAAGGACGCCAAGGCACTTCAGGAGCGTGTCCTTGAGACCGAGGCGCCCGCCACGATGCCCCAGGCTGAGATTCCGGCACAGGCTCCGGCCGAAACCCCTGCGGAGCAGCCCGCCGAATAGGGTAGTATCTCGGAGGCTGCCCCTGACGGACGGGAAGCAGAAGACAAAAGACTGCGGAAGCGATTCCGCAGTCTTTTTTGTATTGTGCATTTCCTGTATACATTTCCTGCTGGCTTTTCTGCTTCCACCGCCTGTTCCCCGCGTTCCCCGCGTTCCCGGTGTTCCCCGCATTTTCTCCGTTCTCTGCCCACCCCCATCCTCCTCTGCTTCTGCCTTTGGCTTTTTCGTCTGTCCCTGTTTGCTCCCTCCTTCCTTTCCGGCTTTGCCCTTGCAGCCTATGCTTCTTGTTCCGCGTAACTTGTTCATGTGCGATCTTTCATTTTTTTGCTATCTTCGTTTGCCGTCCTACTACTGCATCCTCTTCGAGCCTCTTCCTGGGGCCTCCTCTTCCTGGGGGTGTCCACTTTTTGCCTCCTCTCCGCGTTCCACGCTTCTGCCCCCCCCCTTTCCTCTGTGATAGCCTCGGAATCGTAATAAATGTTTTTAATGGCTTTGACTCTTTGAAAATAACTTTATCTTTGGTGGGTTATAAAATAATTTTTATCTTTGTAGGTCAAGAGTTTTAATCAATATATTGCGTATGTATGTATATTTATTTTAAATATATTTCTGAATGAAAACCAAAACTTATGTAAAAGGCGTTGCCGCATTGTGCGCCCTCGCGGCGGTCGCCTGCACGGGCGTCCAGCAATCCCGGGGCGATGTGGCCGTCTATCTGGACGAGTCGCAGCCGCTTGAAAAGCGTGTCGAGGACGCTCTTTCGCGGATGACGCTCGAAGAGAAGGTCGGGTTGCTGCATGCGCAGTCTAAATTCTCATCGGCGGGCGTCCCGCGGCTGGGCATCCCCGAAGTCGTGCAGCTTTATATCGGCGACAAACTCTCGTCGCAGCCGCGTCCCGTGAAGGAGCTCAAGGGCTTGAAAAGGTACACCTCGCGCCCGGCCAGAGCCGAACCGTCACGTTCGAAATCGACCCCGGGATGCTCGCCTGTTACGACGATGCGAAAGGGGTCTGGGGCGCTGAACCCGGTGAATTCACCGCTTATGTCGGCGCCGCGTCGGACGACATCCGCGGAACCGTCGATTTCGTGCTGAAATAATCCCCGCTGCGTGGGCGTCGCGGAACCGGGCGCTGCGGAATGAATGCGTGCAGCGGAAAGGCGGCAGCCATTTTCCCGCGGGCAAGACCTCCGGGGGGGGACGCGTTCCCCGCTGCCCGGAATGGCAACAATCCCCGCAAACTCGATGGTTTGCGGGGGTTGTTGTTGCTGGCATCAGCAGCCCCGGGGTATTCCGCCGCAATGCGACTGCGGGCCTGCCCGTTAACGGAATCTATCCCTTGATTCCGATCCAGTAGAGCACATGCCGCCGCAGGGGGTGCCCCTCCGGCAGGGCTGGGTGGTTGAACTGACCCACGCACTCCATGCCGATTTTCTGCATGACCCGCTGCGAGCGCAGGTTGGCGACGGCGGTGAAAGCAATCACCTCCTCGATGCCGAGTTTTGCCGCGAGCGCAAGGCACGCCTGCGCGGCTTCCGGGGCGTAGCCGTTGCCCCAGGCGTCGGCACGCAGCCGCCATCCGATCTCGATCTGGCCGCACAGCCCGTCGAACGTCACGCGGTGCAGCCCCGTGTAGCCGAGCAGCAACCCGTCCGAAATCCTTTCCACGGCGTAAAGCCCGAACCCTTCCGTTTGGAACTCTTCGCGGATATGCCCGAAGAATGTTGCCGACTCTTCCCGGGTCAGCGGGGCGGGGAAATACTCCATTACGCGCGGGTCTGCGTTCATGGCCGCAAATGCGTCGAAATCATCCTCCCTCCATGCGCGCAGTACGAGGCGGGATGTCTGTGCCGGAAAAATCATGGTTTTAATCTTTATCATGTGAATGTTGCGTCTCGAATAGAGGCGGAACCGAGCGCAGACCCTGTACCTTCGTTTTGAGCCTGCCGGGATTTTTGCCGTGCCGTCCGGTTGCTGTTTTCCGGTCGCTGTTTCCCGTCAGCGTCATCTGCCTGCCGTTATCCGGTTACCTACCGTTATTTGGTCGCCGCAGCCGGGCTTTGTCGTCGCTTGCCGGATATTGGCCGGGTAATCCGACCGGGTTTGTATATCTTCCGTCGGCTTTGCCGCTGTTTTTGAGGCTCTGCTGCCCCTCCCCGGCTCCGGCCTTACTCGGCCACCTCTTTTTTCGAGCGTTTGCGGGTGTTGATCGTCAGGTAGCGTTGCAGGGTCTGCTGCAGGCGCACGGGGTCGATGTCGCGGCGGAGCTCCCCGCCCTGCGCGATCGAGATGCCGCCCGTCTCCTCCGAAACGACGATGATGATGGCGTCCGATATCTCGCTCATGCCGATCGCGGCGCGGTGGCGGGTGCCGTAGGATTTCGGGACGTCGCTCTGCGTCACCGGCAGGATGCACTTTGCGGCCACGATGCGGTCGCCTTCGATCAGTACGGCGCCGTCGTGCAGGGGGGCGTTCTTGAAAAATATGTTTTTTAACAACGACGTCGAAACCTTGGCGTCGAGGGCGATGCCGCCCTCGGCGATCAGCCGCAGGTCGCTCTGCTGGCCGATGACGATCAGCGCACCGGTTTTCGTTTCCGACATTTCGCGGCAGGCCGTGACGATCGGCACTACGTTGGTCTGCACCGTATCGTCGCCCGTCGAGAAGATGCGGGTGATGAAGTTGAAGTGCTTCTGGCGCATCCCGATCACCTGCAGAAACCGCCGCAGTTCGGGCTGGAATACGATGATCAGCGCAATGGCCCCGACCGAGATCAGCTGTCCGAGTATCGTCGACAATAGTTCCATGTTGAGCGTCCGCACCACCACCCACAGCAGGTAGATGGCGATGATCCCCGAGAGGATATAGGGCGCGTTGGTACCTTTGGTCATGCGATAGATCCAGTACATGATCACGGCGACCAGGATGATGTCTATGAAATCGACGAATGTGAACGGAACGAAACCCATTGCTTGTGTGTTGCTGTTAGTTTGCCTGCAAATGTATAAAAAATTACGGACATTCCGCTTTTGCGCTCCGATTATGTCTCCCGGCTGCCCGCCGCCTGCGTACCACCGCCCGTTACTTGGTGTGCCTGCCGTCGCCCGTCGCAGCATGTTGCCTGCTCTGCCGCCCGAAAAAAAAAGCCGCCCCGGATCGGATCGGGACGGCTCGGCGGGGAGGGCAACGCACACTCCCTTATTTCTTGACGGCTTTCTTGTCCGCTGCGTAGAGCTCGTTGACCTTCGCAAGCACGGCGGGCGTGATGTTGAGCGTCGAATCGGCGTCGATCAGTGCCGTGGCGTTGATGATGAGCTTGTATTTCTTGTCGCCGTTGATCTCCTGCACGGCGCGGTGCAACAGATCCTGCGCACGGTTGGTGAACACGTAGTTCTCTTCGTCGAGCGCCTGGGCCTCTTTCTGTGCGGAACTCTGGTATGAAGCCACACGCTTTTCGATGCTCTGCTGCTGGGCCTGTGCATCGTTGGTGGTAATCAGCCCTTTCTGGTATTTTTCCTGCAACTGGGCGGCTTCGGCCTGCAGGTTTTGCTCTTTCTGAGCCCAGCTCTTCTGAGCTTTCTGGGTCTTTTCCTGCAGGGCTGCGCCTTCATTCAGGAAAAGGTCGCATTGTGCCAGTACGGCTTCGACCTGCACATAAGCGATATCGCTTGATCCGACTTCGCGAGCAACCTCCTCCTCGGCGGCCGTCTCGGTGGTTTTCGTACCGCAGGCTGTCATGGCGCAAGCCGCAACGAGCGCCGTAAAAAGCATTTTTTTCATGTCGTTTTTTATCTGTTTTAGTTAAATATTCGGCTTTTGAATCACAAAGGTAAAAAAAAATCTTTATTTTTGCCCCACGCCTTGTAAATTTTGAATTTCATGTACGAATACATCAGCGGAACGGTCGCCGAGGCGACCCCGGCATATGCGGTCATCGACGCCGGAGGTGTCGGTTACTACCTCCATATCTCGCTCGAAACATTTTCGGCCGTCGAACATGCGCAAAACGCCCGTCTGTACGTGCACTACATCGTGCGTGAAGACGCCCAGATCCTGTATGGTTTCGCGACGAAAGTCGAACGCGAATTCTTCCGCCATCTGATCAGCGTTTCGGGCGTGGGGGGCAATACGGCGCGCATGATCCTTTCGACCTATTCGCCGCGTGAACTGCAGGGGATCATCACCTCGGGCAATGCCGTGCTGCTCAAAAACGTCAAGGGACTGGGGCTGAAAACCGCCCAGAAAATCATCGTCGAGCTGAGCGGCAAACTCACCGGACTGGCCGGGGGCGATACCCCGGCGATGCCGTCTGCGGGCGGGGAATCGCTCGACGAGGCGCTTTCGGCGCTGGTCATGCTGGGATTCGCCAAGGCCCCCGCCGAGAAGGCCCTGCGCGGCATCTTGCGCGATAATCCGGCTGTTTCGGTCGAGGATCTGGTGCGGATGGCCTTAAAAATCCTATGAAAAAGCTTTTTTAATCAATAAAAGTGTGAAAATTCCCCCCCCCCACAATTTGGCCGGGCAGATTATTTGCTATACATTTGCGGCATCGTATTTTATACACCGCAATATTTTGTTAAACTTGCATGCTCTGTAAATGGAAGAGGCGCTCCCACTCGGATTTATTATCCTCTTGCTCTGCATCGTCTGTGGTGCCGTCGCCGTAGCGATAGGTATCTACGTGTTGAAGCAGCGGCGGCTCCAGCGGCTCAAAGACCCGCGGAAAGACTATTACCGCTGATGGCAGGAAGGGATTTAGACGGCTTCGGTCGTCTTTTTTTTGTCCCCGGCACGCTAACCGGGGCTTTTTTTGCGTTTCATGCTTTGAAATCGGATTGTTTTTGTAAATTTGCACGATAATACGACGATGAAAAGACTATTTGTCATATGCATATCCGCTGCGCTCGTGTCGCTGGCCGGCTGTTCCGACGACGAGGACGTCCAGCCCGCGCAGAAGGAGAGGATAGTCTCTTTCCTGACCGGGACGCACGCACCCCGGCTCGTCGCCGAGGAGAACCTGGAGGAGGGCAGCAACCAGCCCTACTACACGGTTTCGGGCGATGCCGTATACCGCTACATTACCGACATCTACAATCCCGACCGGGTCAACTGGCCGGAGGTAACCCCGGCCTCGACCGTGAAGATCACGTTCCGCGCCTACGTCTTCACCTATGCGAATATCGTGACGACGGGCTCGGAAAACAACTGGACAGTACCTTATTATACGAACGATGCCGCCCTGAAAAGTTTTCTGGAAGGGCGGGGGCTCAATACCGAGTGGTGGAAGTTCGAGCCGCTGACGGTGGATATGCGGCACCCTGACATAATAAAAGGGCTGGCCGATGCGTTACTTGGTTGCCGCGAGGGCGATGCCGTCGAGGTGTATATGACATACAATATGGCCTATGGCGACGATTATTTCGGCCTTATCCCGAATGAGAGTCCCATAGCCTGGTTTTTTACGGTGGACGCAGTGGATCCGGTCGACGCGGACGCCCCTGTGGAACCGGCGAATTAAAAGTTGAGTAAAATACAAACCGAATATATGAAATTTATCGCTCGTTTTCTGTACGTGCCGCTCGCCGGCCTTCTGGTGCTGACGTCCTGCGCGAAAGACGAAACGGAATCTTACGACAAATTCGAGAACCAGGCGCTCGAGGCATGGATGACCCAGCACCGCAGCGACCTGGTGGAGAACCTCCAGTCCGAAGGGCTGTACTATGTCGACCTGCTCGATGCGGGCGACCTTGCGTCCGATCCGATCAACACCGAGGACATCTGGGTGTCTTTCGATTTTTCGGGGCGCGACCTGAGCGGCAACATCATCCTCACGCGCAATGCCGACGATGCCGTGCTGGCCGGGTCTTTCTCCAAGTATACCCACTATGTGCCTTTCTACCGCTACTGCGGCTCGGAAAACTCAGGACTGATGGAAGGGACGTGGCTGGCCATGCGCCGTACGCTGACGCTCGGCGATACCTATTTCCGGAATAACAAAGACCGGCTGGGCATCACCTCCCCCGAGGTGACGCTGCGCTACGGCTCGAAAATCCGGCTCTACATGCCTTCGTCGGTGGTCGGCAACGGCGTCGAGGGTACGGGCGGATATGAGGGGCAGGAAGGTTATTCGCTCAGTTCCAAACGCCCGTTCATCGTGACCATGGAGATCCGCGACACGGTCAGCAACCCGCTCGAACGCGAGGGTACCGATGTGGATGATTTCTGCGAACTGAACGGCGGCCTGCAGATTTACAGCAAGGGCGACGACGACACGCCCGCCACGGAGGTGCCGGAAGACCCCGAGGATCCCGAACACCCCTACAACGAGACGTCCAAGCGCTGGGTCAGCGCCTGCGACTCGATCCCCCAGGTCTACGTCAACGTGCGCTACAACCCGGCCGAGCCCCGGGATCAGCTCTCCTTCCCTGCGCCCTACCACGTAGGCTACGAGCCCTATGTCAGCGAGGCTTCGGTCAGGGACATCGACATGCAGATCGCCGAGGCGCTCAAAAAGCGTTTCCACGGCGAGGGCGACGATTACCAGAAGTACGAGGGTGTCAAGGCGCTCGAAGCCGACTCGGTGACGCTCGACGGTACGGCCAAAATCTGGTATATCGGCCGTTTCCTCGACGGGTTCATCTTCGACACGAACATCGACGAGGTGAAGAAGATCATCTACGGCGAGGTCGCGCAAAAGGGCACGGCACTCGACTACACCCCGTCGAGCGGCGGGATGATCCAGGCGTTCTACTATACCATTCCCAACCTCAAGTTCGGTCAGTGGGCGGAGCTCATCACCACGTCGACCAACGCCTACGGTTCGTCGGGCAAGAGCGGCTCGTCGAGTTCGTCCACTTCGGGGTCGAGCGGTTATTCGTCGAGCTACCTCGATTATCTCAACTACCTCAATTACGCCAATAGCTACTACGGCAGCGGCGGCTACTACGGGGGGTACTACGGCGGCTATTACGGCAACTACTACGGCGGTTATTACGACAGCATGTACGGCTACGGCTATGACAGTTCCAGCACGGGTACCACCGTGACGACCATCACCACCGAGATCCCGTCGTTCACACCCCTTATTTTCCAGCTTTACATCGAACCGGAAGATTGATCCGGCTTCGCTGCCGGTGTGGAAAAACCGTCCTTTCGCAATAGAAGGGGCGGTTTTATTTATGTTCCGTTCTTGTTACGTTTTTATTTCACTTTTTAAGGCAGAAATTTTGCAGTTCCGCAAAATTGTATTAACTTAGTGATGCAGAACTTCAACTTAAAATTCAACGGATATGATTATCACATTTAACGAGTTGCGCCGTATCAAGGACAGGTTGCCCAGCGGCAGCTCGCAACGCATTGCAGATGAACTGGGACTCGACGTAGAAACCGTCCGCAATTATTTCGGGGGCAAGCACGAGGCTAAGGAGTGCGTGGGGGTTCATTTCGAACCGGGCCCGGACGGTGGAGTCGTTACACTGGACGACACGACGATCCTCGATGTTGCAATGCGTATCCTTGGCGACCAGAACAAATAGTTGTTAAGAGTTAGTCCGGCCTTCGGGCCGGGTCGTAGGGCCTGCGAAAACGCAGGCCTGTTTTTTTCGCTCTATTTTCCGGCGCCCCTTGTTTTTCCGGCGCCCCTTGTTTTTCCGGCGCCCCTTGTTTTTCCGGCAACCCTTTCTTTCCCCGACTGCCCTTCTTTTCCCGGCTGTTCCTTTCCCCGTCCTTGTCCGACGCCCCTGCTGATTGCCCGTGTCGCTGCCGTATGCCTTCGTCCGCTGCCCGGTTGCTTGCCTTCCTGCTTTGCACCTCCCGTTCCTCCCCGGCCTTTCTGCCAAAATAACACCCTGGGCGCAGTTGCCGGGACGGTCGTACGGGGAAATTCTGTCATTATGCTGACAATTTGGCAGGGATTGCCGTTTGGTACAACCTTTGTTCGATCTACTGGCGTGACCGGCCACCGGAACCGCAGGGCGAAGGGGCGGGGCACAGGGCAACGTAAAAAATATCATTAAACTTATATACGATTATGGCAAAAATTATTGGTATTGACTTAGGTACTACGAACTCCTGCGTAGCAGTGATGGAGGGCAACGAGCCCGTGGTTATTCCCAACTCCGAGGGACACCGCACGACCCCGTCTGTGGTGGCTTTCACGGCGGACGGCGAGCGTAAGGTGGGTGACCCGGCTAAGCGTCAGGCCATCACCAACCCCAAGCGTACGGTCTTTTCGATCAAGCGTTTCATGGGCGAGCGCTACGATCAGGTTACGGCCGATATAGAGCGTGCCCCCTATTCGATCGTCAAGGGTGACAACAACACCCCGCGCGTCGACATCGACGGCCGCCAGTATACGCCGCAGGAGATTTCGGCCATCATCCTGCAGAAGATGAAGAAAACGGCCGAAGACTACCTCGGACAGGAGGTTACGGAAGCCGTCATCACGGTTCCCGCCTATTTCTCCGACTCGCAGCGCCAGGCTACGAAGGAGGCTGGCGAGATCGCCGGGCTGAAGGTGCGCCGTATCATCAACGAGCCTACCGCAGCCGCACTGGCCTACGGTATGGACAAGAAGAGCAGCGATATGAAGATCGCCGTGTATGACCTCGGCGGCGGTACGTTCGATATTTCGATCCTCGAGCTGGGCGACGGCGTCTTCGAAGTGAAGTCGACCAACGGCGATACCCACCTGGGCGGCGACGACTTCGACCACGTGCTGATCGACTACATGGCCGAGGCGTTCAAGGCCGAGCACCAGATCGACCTGCGCCAGGATCCGATGGCCTTGCAGCGTCTGAAGGAAGCTGCCGAGAAGGCGAAGATCGAACTTTCGTCCTCGACCTCCACGGAGATCAACCTGCCGTACATCATGCCCGTCAACGGCATTCCGCAGCACCTCGTTATGTCGCTCACGCGTGCCAAGTTCGAGCAGCTGTGCGACCACCTGATCCGCAAGACCATCGAGCCCTGCAAACTTGCTTTGCGCGACGCGGGCCTCGACGCTTCGCAGATCAACGAGGTGATCCTCGTCGGCGGTTCGACCCGTATCCCCGCGATCCAGAAGATCGTCGAGGAGTTCTTCGGCCGCACGCCCAACAAGAGCGTGAACCCCGACGAAGTGGTGGCCGTAGGCGCCGCGATCCAGGGCGGTGTGCTCACGGGCGAGGTGAAGGACGTGCTGCTGCTCGACGTTACGCCGCTGTCGCTGGGTATCGAGACCTTGGGCGGTGTGATGACCAAGCTCATCGACGCCAACACCACGATCCCGACCCGCAAGTCGGAGACCTTCTCCACGGCTGCCGATAACCAGCCTTCGGTCGAGATCAACGTCTGCCAGGGCGAACGTCCGCTGGCCCGCGACAACAAGTCGATCGGCCGCTTCCACCTGGACGGCATTCCTGCTGCTCCGCGCGGTGTGCCGCAGATCGAGGTGACGTTCGATATCGACGCCAACGGTATTCTGAACGTCTCGGCCAAGGACAAGGGTACGGGCAAGGAGCAGAAGATCCGTATCGAGGCTTCTTCGGGCCTTACCGAGCAGGAGATCCAGCGTATGCGCGACGAGGCCAAGGCCAACGAGGCCAAGGACAAGGAGGAGAAGGAGCGTATCGACAAGATCAACGCCGCCGACTCGAACATCTTTGCCACGGAGAAGCAGCTCAAGGAGTATGGCGACAAACTCCCCGCCGACAAGAAGTCCGCGATCGAGGGTGCGCTGGCCAAGCTGAAGGAGGCGCACAAGAACGCCGACGTGGCGGCCATCGACACGGCCATCGCCGAGCTGAACGCCGCATGGCAGGCTGCATCGCAGGACATCTACGCACAGCAGCAGGCGCAGGGCGCACAGCCCGGGGCCGATGCCGGCCAGTCGCAGTCGCAGGCCAATGCCGGCGGCGCATCGAATGGCGGCGACAGCTCTCAGCCCGAGGACGTTGAGTTCGAAGAGGTGAAGTAATACGCGAAGTGTTCGGGGCACTTCAGCCGCAAGGCTTTCCTATAAATTCCCAGGGGTGCGATCCGGTTTTCCGGGTCGCACCTTTTTTTGCCTATCCCCGTTCCGCCCGCCACATGCCGTAGAGGATCAGTGCCGCGCCTGCCAGTGCCGCGGGGGTGATGCGCTCGCCGATGCAGGCCGCCGCCGTGATGATCGTCACCAACGGGTTGAAATAGATGTAGTTGGTCGTGCGCACGGCTCCCAGTCTGTGCATCGCGGCGTTCCACAGGACATAGCAGAGCATCGAGGCTACGATCCCCAGGAACAGCAGGTTGCCCCACACGGCGGGGCGGGCCAACACCTCTGAAGTGATCGAAAAAGGCTGGAAAACGAATACCGGCAGGATGGTCAGCAGCCCGTAAAAGAATACCTTGCGGGTGATGAAGACGGCAGGGTAGCGGCCGCCGATGCGTTTGATGACCAGCGAATAGACCATCCACAGCAGCGCCGCCGACAATGCCAGCATGTCGCCTCGGGGAGAGAGCCGGAGCACGAAGCGTCCGTTGAGGACGACCAGCACCATGCCTGCGAACGCCAGCGCAGAACCCACGGCCTGCCGCCGCGTCATCCGTTCGCCGCGGTAGAGCAGGCTCAGCAGTACGGCCGTCCATACGGGCGCCGTGCAGACGATCAGCGAGACGTTCGACGCCGGGGCGTATTCCAGCGCCATGTTTTCGGTCAGGAAATAGAGCGAGCCGCCCGTGATTCCGGCCACCGAGAGCGTCAGCTCGTCGCGCCATCCCGATGCCCACAACCGCCTGCCGGACAGGGGCCAGATGCAGATGTAGGCCATGGCGAACCGCAGCAGGAATATCTCCGCCGGGGTCAGCGAATTGGCGATGAGCACCTTCGTCGAAACGAACGTCGCTCCCCATACTGCCACGCTGAAGAGCGCCGCAAGGTGGTATTTGTACTCCGTATATTTTATCATACGGCTTCAAAATTACAGTTTTTTTATCTTCCCGACGCAAATCTTAATTCGTTATTTCCGATTTTCAATTCTTTTTTCCTATCTTTGCGTGCTATTATGCGTAATGACAATAATTACAACAGATAATAACAAAATTTTTCAACTCAAATGCAAAGTAAAGGTGCTATTAAATTACTCGCAGTCCTTTTGGCGCTTGCGTGTGTTTACCAGCTCTCCTTCACGTTCAAGACGCGGAGCGTAGAGAAGAAGGCGTCGGAGTACGCCGCGCAGTTCCCCCTCGACCAGCAGGGCGAGGCCGAACAGCATTACCTCGATTCGGTTCAGAATCTGGGTGTTTATAACCTCGGGTTCAAGAAGTTCACCTACAAGGAGTGCAAGGAGAAGGAACTGAACCTGGGTCTCGACCTCAAGGGCGGTATGAACGTCATGCTGGAGGTGCAGGTCGAGGATGTCGTCAAGGCGCTCGCCGGCGACAGCCAGCACGATCCCGCCTTCGTCGGCGCCATCGCCGAGGCCAACGCGGCCCTGAAGGACGGCACCTCGAAAGACTATATTTCCGACTTCGTGAAGGCCTACCAGCGCCTTTCGAACGGCGGTTCGCTGGCTGCGATCTTCGTCAGCCCCGACCGCAAGGACATCACGCTCGAAAGCTCCGATGCCGACGTCGAGAAAATCCTCAAGAAGGAAACCGATGCCGCCATCGCCGCTTCGTTCAACGTCCTGCGCAGCCGTATCGACCATTTCGGCGTTACGCAGCCCAACATCATGCGTCTGCCCAACTCGCACCGCATCCTGGTCGAGCTGCCGGGCGTGAAGGAGCCGCAGCGTGTGCGCGACCTGTTGCATGCTCGATTTTCCGAATGATGAAGTGCGCTACGGATTCATTAACTTTCTTGTTCCGTTTTACTCTCCGATGAAGAACAACGATCAAGGATTTTATATCGGAAAATTCGTTCAGGAATTGCGCACAGGTGATTATGAATCTTTCCTCACCCGCCTGGAGGCTTTCTTTGCCGATATTCCCTATGAATTGAATAACCAGACCGAACGTCACTATCAGATTATCTTCTATCTTGTATTCAAACTGATGGGCCAATTCACGGAAGCGGAAGTACGCAGTGCCCGCGGACGTGCCGACGCTGTAGTCAAAACACCCAAATACGTCTATGTATTTGAGTTCAAATTAAATGGAACCGCAGAAGAAGCGATGAAGCAGATTGATGAAAAAGGATATTTGATTCCTTATCAAAAAGATCATCGGGAAGTAGTAAAGATTGGTGTGGAATTCAGTGCGGAAACTCGCAATATCAATCGTTGGCTGGCAGAGACAAAGTAAATATGATAAAAAGATTTTCGGGAAGAATCGTAAAAACGAACTTCCCGAAAATAAATCCAAGACTTTTGAATATAAACACTTGTTATCTTCTTTTACAAACAAGCTTTCTCAATCTAACCTAATACATCTTTAGAATTAACCCACTACTTTTGATTTTGCATTCCAAACCAATAACGCAAAAAGTACCGACAGCAGAGCCGCCCCTATCCAAAACCAATTGATATAAGTGAAATCATAAACATCAACTCCATTCTGAACAGTTTTTTGACCTTCTATCAAAACACCACTCATCACATCCTGCAATCCGGCTCCGATATAACTAGCAATACCTACTACTCCCAATGCAGCACCCGACGCATTACGGGGAGCAATATCCACT
>ERZ791822.963-NODE-963-length-14687-cov-5.164092_pt1 | contig 14687 bp, 8 predicted proteins | sample MGYA00510299_ERZ791822 | MGnify/ENA primary metagenome ERZ791822 (study PRJEB30046, sample SAMN00791945) | human gut metagenome | study: EMG produced TPA metagenomics assembly of the A metagenome-wide association study of gut microbiota in type 2...
AGTAAGGATACAGACCTCTACAGACTGTATAACACCAATATTCATGAGAAGATTGCAGAACAGAAGAAACGTGAAATGCAGAATAATGTCGAATAATGTTGATAGAGGTCGCAATTTGCGACCTCAAAGCACAGCCATCCGGGATGCTGGGTGGCTGTTTTGCTTTTATTGGAAAGAAGGTGAGAACATTGAAGATAAAAAAGGTGGATGATAAGCCTATGGTCATTCACACAAAGGAAAAAGCCAAGATTCATACCCACAATCCGAAGCAGGCAAAGATTAAGGGCAGCAACATCTATACGGTAGAGCGTAGACCTAAAACTATCAAAGCGTCTGTTGAAAAAGTAAAAGCCACAGATGCAAAGAATAGAAATGTAAATGCGACAGAAGCAAAGAAGTCATACCGAAAGAGTACCATTCATCAGGCAGAGGCAAAGGATAAAGGACTTTCCAGATTCAAACGCAATATCAGAGAGTCCAATGCTTCCATTAAAACGAAGCAGGGTAATCTTCACATTGCAGGGAGGACAGGAGCACTTACTGCTGGAGCAGTTACGGATCAAGTAGAAGGAGGACAGGAGGTTACACAGGCGGCATATCTTGGATATGAGGCAACCCGTCCGGTTACAGGAATTGCTTCAAGGGGAGCAGACCTTTTCAGAAGAAAGACGGCAGCTGAGGCAAAGAAGCGTATCAAAAAGGTTGAGGCAGGAAAGAAGCTTTCCAAGAAAGCTGTGAAGAAAACTGCCAAAGAAACCGCAAAGACAGTGGCAAAGGAAACAGCCAAGGAGACCGCCAAAACGACTGCAAAGGCAGCAGCCAAGACTGCGACAAAAACTGCAGCCACAGCGGCTGGAACAGCGGTCGCACCGGGAGTTGGTACTGCAATCGGCATTGCAGCCGGATATGCGGCAGGTGTGGCGGTTGAAGCAAAGGACACACAGGTAACGAACAGAAATCGTAAGATTAAATTCTTTCTGGATAAGATGAAAGCACAGGAAAATCAGACTGACAGCGTTGCAAAGCTCGTAAAAGACCTTGTGACGAAAAGGGTAATGCTGTGGATAAAGACAGTTGCACCGATTGTGGGATTGGTTCTACTGTTACTTGTTCTTGTTGTAGCTATGGTTGCGGTTCCAGTGGTAGCAGTAATTGCAGTGCTTTATAACTCACCATTTGCATTATTCTTACCACCACTTGAAGCAGGTGATACAGTGCAGACAGTCACAAGTGCCTATGTGCAGGAATTTAACCGGGATGTAAATACGAAGGCAAATGAGCATACAGGTTATGACCTCGGAGAGATTGTCTATGTGGACTACGAGGGTATGGAAGAAAACCCAAGCAATTATTATGACATCATGGCTGTCTATATGGTAAAGCATGGTGTCGGTGATACTGCAACAGTTATGAATGATATTTCAAAAGGCTGGCTGCAGGCGGTAGTGAATGACATGTGTTCCTACACAACAAGCACCGGCACTAAGGACGTGGAAGAGACAGATGAAGAGGGAAATGTTACGACAGTAACGAGGTCTGTGCTGTATGTAAATGTCACCTTAAAGTCTTATCGGGATATGATCTCTGTGTATGGATTCAATGATAATCAGGTCGAAATGCTTGAGCAGATTATGAGTCCTGAATTAATGGGACAACTTGGCTATACCGGAAGTGGCAGTGGCGGTGGAGGCGGAAGTCCGGGAGTAAGCTCCATGACAGAGGATGAGATAAATGCTATCCTTAGTGGAATTACAGACAGCAGACAGAAAACAGTCTGCTCTTATGCACTTCACAGAGTTGGCTTCCCTTATAGTCAGGATTTACGAGACAGCGGTAACTATTATGACTGCAGTTCCTTAGCCTATTATTCATGGAAGGATGCAGGAGTGGATATTAGTTATGGCAGTGCAACCACAGCGGCAGCGGAGGCACAGGGGCTGGATGAAGCTGGGAAGACAGTATCTTATGCAGATATGCAGCCTGGAGATTTGATTTTCTACAGTTTTGCAAATAATGGCAGATACAAAAATATCAGCCATGTTGCAGTATATGTAGGAAATGGCAAGGTTGTGGAAGCCTTAAATGAGAGTGTTGGAGTGGTCTATCGTGATGTTGCAAGCGTCGGAAAGATTGTGGTGATAGGACGACCATAAAAGGTTTATTGCAATATAAGAAAGTAATATAAGGAAAAGTAATGATGGAGGAGCCTGAATGCTCCTCTTTTCAGATTGGAGGTGCTTATGAATTTAAACGAGATTGTTCTTGTGACAAAGAACGATAAGGGAACAGAGATAAATATGCTTATGACATCGGATGATTATAAGAAGTTTGTTTCCATTGATGATATGTCAGAACTGGCAGATCAGATGCTTTGTCTTGGCAGAACTCTTGGAGACGATGAAAGCTTTACAGAGTATTACAGGGCGGCAAATGTAACGATATCCGCAAGATTCTGTAAGGATGAAGTTCAACTTGGACGCTTTCTGCAGGGATTATACAACGATTCCAAGGAGTTTCGTTTTGATAAGGAACGCAGCTCGCCAGAGTGCATAGAAAAGATGAAAGAACTTGCCATGACAGATAAAGGATGGGTAGATGATTTTATACTGCATTATGAGAAGAATGACAGGACATTTGAGAGAGGGCAGACATTTCATAATTTCAATGACCATGATTACATGGTGCTTGAAGCATTATCACCAAGAAATCTTGTGGTGATGGATATGAAGTCAGGTTCTCTTACAATCGCCCTTGGTGCGACAGAGTATAAGCGTTATCCGAAGGAAGAGAAGCCTACAAAGGACAATACCACAATCGGGGTATCGTGGGAGCATGGCATTTATCTTGGTTCCACACTCTCATCCACGAATTTCAAGGCATACAAAAGAGAGTATGGCACACCGGAAAAGATAGAGGATATCTATGATTACCGGGCAAAGCTCAAGCAGAAGTTCTATTTTTATCAGGATATGTCAAAGGATGATGATGTTCCCAAGAAGATGCAAAACGATTTCCTGCACCAGATGTATGAGGACTTCGGAACCATTGAGGAAGACTGTTTTTATGACAGACTTGAAGATGGAAAGTATGACAAAGGCTTTCAGAAAAAGCAGGTAAAGGAAGAAAAGAGCCGATGAAAATGATTGGAGTAGGAGGCGGTTACCGGATGGAAAAAGAATTTGATGTCGAGATAAAGGAAGTGCTCTCAAGAGTACAGAGAGTAAAGGCAGAGTCGCTTGATGATGCCATTAATAAAGCAATGGATATGTATTATTCAGAAAAGATAGTCCTTGGTTCAGAGGACATGAAGGGAGTTGATTTTGTGCCTATCAGCGAAGAACAGCTCCCTTCTTCGTTACCAGAAGAAAATAAGAAAGAAATCGGAGGAAAGATACGATGAAAAGTGATTCAACAACAGTAATTAAGAACATGGAATTTTTAGTAAAGGAACTTCATAAGGAATGGGACAGATCGGGTGTTGCAAAGACATCCGTTATTATTTCCCTTGATGAAGTAGATGGTATCAATGAAAAATTAAAGGAGATTATCTATAAGACACAGAAGGCTTTGGATGAGGACGAGCTTACTTTCAAGCAGAGTATCGCAAAGTCCAAGGAGTGCTATGTACTTCTTCGTGTGGTGCGTAAGATTGCAAAGAAAAAGGATAAATGCGAAAAGCAGGCAATTGACAATGAGTTTGCAGTCGAGTTGGACAAGGAGGAGTTAATGCTCTCTAAAGGGTTATTTGCAGAAATGTTTAAGTAGGAGGATTAGGATATGAGCGTTGATATGAAGGTCAAGGCGATATATGACTCTGAGATAGGCAACATCACAAGAACAAATAAAAGCTGGATGGATGTGTTAAAGGTTGTAGGTCAGTTATATCGCTATGAATTTGATAATATCGTTATGGTAACAGCTCAGAGATCTCCGGAAAAAAGTACCCTTATGGCAGATTATGATACCTGGAAAAAGGTGGGAAGATATGTAAAGCGTGGTGCGAAAGGCTGTGCTATCTTCCCGTCAAGGGCACTTAATCCCCGTATGAGATATATCTTTGATATCAGTGATACCGGAGGAAAGAATGTAAAGCTGACATGGGACTTAGAGGGGGAGAATCTAAAGGATTATGTGGATTTTCTCGTATCAGAAGGTCAGATTGAGCAGTATGATAACGATGATAAGGAGTCTCTAAAAAACACACTAAAACAGTTTACAGGAACAAGTGTTTGGGCTATAATAAAGGAAGAGTTCGGAGATCGAATGACCGAGCTTATGCAGCTATCAGGTAGTGTGATAAAGGAATTCAACGAAAAACGCAATGGCTTACAGCAGGATTTAGATATGGAGCAGCTTGTTTATAAGAGCGTCATGTTTGCTGTAGGGACGAGATGCGGATTTGACTTATCTGTGCAAGAACAGGATTTTAGTCAGGTCGTAAATATCAAAGACGAAGAGATAATTTACCGTCTTGGTTCCATTGTATGCGATGTCTCCTGTAGTGTTCTTAGAGAATTTAGTCGTAACTTAAAGACCATTGAGAACGAAAGGAGAATGAATTATGGTAGAAGGACTGACTTACACAGAAGTGGACGGAGTAATGTATCCGGATATAGCGATGCCGGACGAGACGGAGGACTTAAAGAAGCTGGGCAAGTACGGAAGGATGGCAATGAGTTATCTTCAGGAGAACGAGCCGGCAAGATACAAGACTCTGATGAGATTCGGGAAGATGTACGAAAAGATGGCGGCAGTAGAGGCGGAAGCGAACGAACTGTACGACCAGCTGGAGGAGCAGTACTTAGCGAAGCACAAACCGCAGAATCCATCATCGACAATGGAGATGTGGAAGATAAGGGAGCAGGCGAAGATGCAGGCAGAGGAAGTGGTATTGCATCAGGTAGTAATGAAATTTCACTAAGCAATGGAACAGATACAGAACTGAATAGAGAGCTTGATGAGATTAATTCATTGGGTGTTAGTAAGGAAGCCGAATATACACAGGCTTCCTTTTTTTTCGACCAGAATGGGCAGGCAAGCTTCGGAGTGAAGTCATCTGAGGCAGAAAGACACAATGAATTTATGAGTAAGTTCGAGCAGGACAGAAAAGCTGCTCTTGCAGGGAAATACAATTATCTTAATCCGAAGAAATCTTCGAATGTGCCGCATGAGTATATCAAAACAGTAGTGCTTCGTGGTACAGGGTTTGCTGGTGGAAAAGGCAGGGTATGTGAGATTTTTAAGAATGAGATTGATGCAGGAACCAGAGCAAAACGCATAAAAGCGGAGTATGGCATAGGTGGTGCAGGCTGGCCCGTCGAGGGCTATGGGCTGCATGGTTATGACACTTTTCATGGCAGTGGACTCCGCTTCCAATGGAGAGATGAAGATGGCGAAGTGGAAGGATATGTATCATGGAAAGATATTGAAAAGGAAATCGGGGTGCTGATTCTTACAGGAGAATATCAGCCGGAGACACCTCGTATTGATGAGCTTGCGATGGACGGACTTCGTGAGGATGATGATGTTATTGACGGAGAGTTTCGTGAGGTTGATTCGGAAGAGCCGGCTGCAATGGAAGATACGGAGAACGATATTGACGATTATGCTATTCCTGATGAGCCGGAAAGCTATGCCGTTAATCGTGAGGCAGCGTCAGAAGATAAGGCTGAGCGAGAGGATGATGAATCATATGTAATGACGCCAGAGGAAGCAGCCGAGGAAGACAGAATGGTCACTATGGCAGAGTATGGTGCGGAGATGGAAGCTGAGACAGAAGCATCCAAAGATCCATCGGAGCTTCAGTATATCACACCGATAGACTATGCCAAGCGAATTGCAGAGCTTGATGAAGATTTGCGGGATGCGGCAGAGATTCTTGTTACGGAGTGCAGTTGTTACACACCTTTTCGGGCATTTCTTATGGATGTTGTAGATTCTGAGTTTGCATTTATTCCGAATAAGCTTGACCTTATAAGGGATATAGCACTTGGAGCAGATAAACCAGAGAGAACAGCTTATTCCAACAATAAGTATGGACTTGTGGAATATACCCTTAGAAGCGGCTATGTGAAGATCAGCTATAAGAACAGGCATGGAGAACGCCAGGAAGGCTCTCTTGACTGGCGTGAGATTTATGAAGTCCTTTCATATATGGTGAAACAGCCATTTTATTGTGGTGAGGATCAGAAGAAATATTATCAGGAGACAAAGGCTAAGAGCGACAGGGAGAATATGAATCCTGTCTATCGCAGATTCTTTGAGATTGAGGAGAATGTCAGGGAGAACCGCCTTACTACTCGTGCAAGGGCGATTGCAAATGGCTGGAATACAAAGATTGATGAGAATGGTCGTTTAATGCCTGATAATGAAGTAACTGTATCGGAAGATATGACAAAGACTGCAAATGATGAAGCACAACACGAAGAAGATGCTTCCCACACACAGGAGATGGTGGAATCGGTAGCAGACCAGAAAAAGCGAAATTTCCATTACAACCTGTGGGAAGTGGAAAAAGGCGGAGCAAAGACGAGATACCAGTGGAACATTGACGCAATTCGCACTTTAAAGCAGATTGAATCCGAGAACCGCCTTGACACAACGGAGGAACAGAAAATCCTGTCGAAGTTTGTCGGATGGGGTGGATTATCACAGGCATTTGATGATAACAACGACAGCTGGAGCAGGGAGTATGCAGAGCTGAAAGAACTTCTTACCGAGGAAGAGTACAAAGCTGCAAGGGCAACAGTCAATAATGCTTTTTATACTTCTCCAGAGATTGCCATGTGCATGAACTCGGCTTTGGTGCAGTTTGGCTTCAGAGGTGGAAATGTGTTAGAGCCATCTATGGGAATTGGTAACTTCTTTGGAAGTATGCCCGCACCTATGCAGGGCAGAAACAAGCTGTACGGAGTAGAGATTGACAGCATATCGGGAAGGATTGCAAAGCAGCTATACCAGAATGCCAATATTTCTATCACAGGATTTGAGAATACTGCTTACCCGGATAACTTCTTTGATGTGGTTATTGGAAATGTGCCTTTCGGAGATTATAAGGTCTACGATCCGAAGTACAACAAGTATAACTTCCGTATCCACGACTATTTCCTTGCAAAAGCACTTGATCAGGTAAGACCGGGAGGAATGGTTGCGGTAATTACCACAAAGGGAACGCTTGATAAAGCAAATCCTACCATCAGAAAGTATCTGGCAGAGAGAGCAGAGCTTGTTGGAGCAGTCAGACTTCCGAATACTGCGTTTAAGGATAATGCAGGAACAGAAGTAACAGCGGATATTCTGTTTTTACAGAAAAGGGAGCGAAAGATTGCAATAGAGCCTGACTGGGTACACTTGGGCGTTACGGAGGATGGCATTGCAGTCAATTCCTATTTTGCCGAACATCCGGAGATGATGCTTGGTCACATGGAATATGATACAAGAATCTACGGGCAGGACAGCAGATATACAGTCTGTGTCAATGATGATGAGAATTTCAACATGTATGAAGCACTCAACAATGCAATCAGAAATATCAAGGCACAGATGACAGATTTTGAGCGTATCTCTGATGAGGAGGAACAGAGTGAAGAAATTATTCCTGCTGATCCGGATGTGAGAAACTACACCTATACTTTTTATGCTGGAAAGCTCTATTACAGGGAAAATTCCGAGATGAAAAGGCAGGATGTATCACAGACAGCTGAGGAGAGAATACGAAGTCTTGATGAAATCAGAACTATCACGAGGGAGCTGATTGATATCCAGATGGAGGGCTGCAGCGAGGAGGAGCTTGCAGATAAGCAGAAGCTTCTTAATACAAAGTACGATGCCTTTGTAAAACAATATGGGGCAATCACTTCCAAAGCCAACAGGATTGCATTCAGGGATGACAGCGACTACCCGCTTCTTTGCAGTCTTGAAGATGTAAATGAGGATGGGGAGGTGAAGAAAGCAGATATGTTTTACAAGCAGACAATCAAGGCAAAAACTGTGATTGACAGAGTGGAGACTGCTGTGGAAGCCCTTAATGTGTCGGTCAGTGAGTTTGGGTATGTTAATATCCCATATATGCTCAGTATCTATGAGCCTGATATCACAAAGGCGATGGAAGAACTGGCAGAAAAGAGTGGCAATCCCACAGAGGAAATATCACTCAGTGATGATGCTGCAACGGAACTTAAAAGAGGTGTTCTTGTTGAGGAGCTGGACGGACTGATTTTCCTTAATCCCGACCGCTACAATGAGAATAATCCCGATGCAGGCTGGGAGACAGCAGATGAGTATCTGTCTGGTAATGTAAGAGATAAGCTTCGTGTAGCAAAGGCTATGGCAGCTGATACAGACAATCCACAGGCAGAAAGATTCGCAGGCAATGTGACAACACTTGAAAAAGTGCAGCCGGAGTGGATTGAAGCATCGCATATTGATGTAAAGATTGGAAACACATGGATTGAGCCACTTGATTATGAGCAGTTTATCTATGAGCTGCTTAATACACCAAGGCGGGCAAGGGCAGTCAGAAGCCAGTGGTATAATTCCGGTATTCAGGTGCATTTGAATAAGATGAGCATGGAATGGTTCATTGAGAATAAAAGCATGGATAAGCATTCAGTGGCAGCTACTAAGACCTATGGTACAAGCCGCATGGATGCTTATTCTATTTTTGAGGATACACTGAATCTGAAAACTGTAACAGTCAGGGACAGGATTGATGATGGTGATGGCAAATATCACTATGAAGTCAATAAGAATGAGACTATGCTTGCAAGGGAAAAGCAGAACATGATCAAGGAAAAGTTTAAGGAATGGTTGTTTTCCGAGCCGGAACGCAGACAGAAGTATGTGGAGTATTACAATAACACATTCAACAACATCCGTCTGCGTGAGTATGACGGAAGCCATTTACAGTTTCCGGGAATGAATCCGGCGATTGAGTTAAAGCCTCATCAGAAAAATGCTGTGGCAAGAATCCTTCTCGGAGGAAACACACTTCTTGCCCACTGCGTAGGAGCCGGCAAGAGTTTTGAGATGATGGCGGCATGTATGGAACAGAAAAGACTTGGACTTGCCAATAAGACAATCATGGTTGTTCCAAAGCCGCTTATCGGTCAGACAGCATCAGAGTTTTTAAGGCTTTATCCGTCAGCAAATATTCTTGTTGCAACGGAGCGCGACTTTGAAAAGAGCCGCAGAAAGCAGTTTGTTTCAAGGATTGCAACTGGGGATTATGACTGCATTATCATGTCACACTCGCAGTTTGAGAAAATTCCAATCTCCGCAGAGAGAAAGGAAAGAATGTTAAATGAGCAGATAGAGGAAATCAGTTATGCCATTGATGAAATGAAAGAGCGTAATGGAGAACGCTGGACAGTAAAGCAGATGGAAAGCCAGAAGAAAAAGCTGGAGGAACAGCTGAAATCCTTATCTGATGAGAGCAGGAAGGACGACTTGATTACCTTTGAGGAGCTGGGTGTGGATTCGATTATGGTAGATGAAGCACATAATTTTAAGAACCTCGCAATATTTTCAAAGATGAATAATGTGTCCGGTATCAGCAGTTCAGGGGCAAAGAAGTCAACGGATATGCAGCTTAAATGTCAGTATCTATCAGAGATAAATGATGGCAGGGGCATTGTGTTTGCAACAGGTACACCAATATCCAATACCATGTGTGAGATGTATGTCATGCAGCTTTACTTGCAGAAAGCGGCACTTGAAGAGATGGGGATTTATCACTTTGATTCATGGGCTGCAAACTTTGGCGAAGTGACAACTGCACTGGAGCTTACTGTAGAAGGCAGTGGTTTTAGATTTAAGAGCAGGTTCAATAAGTTTACGAATCTGCCGGAGCTTATGAACATTTTCAGAGAGGTTGCTGATGTGCAGACCGCCGATATGCTGGACTTAGATGTACCGGCATTAAGGGGCGGCAAACCTATCATCGTGGAGTCGGAGCCTGACTGGTATGTAAAGCAGGTCATGGAAGATTTCGTGGTAAGGGCAGAGCGTATCAGAGGCGGTGGAGTTGATCCGAGTGTCGATAATTTCCTAAAGATAACCCATGAGGCGAGACTTCTTGGAACAGATGCAAGACTGATTGATAAGGATGCACCGAATAACCCAGATGGAAAACTCAATAAGGTAGCAGAAAATGTGTGGAAAGAATACGAGAAAGGAAATGCTGATGGTCATATAGGCTGTCAGCTTATTTTTTCGGATATCGGAACACCGGGACCGGATAAAGATTTTACAATCTATGATTATCTGAAGGAAACGCTGATACAGTATGGCATTCCAGAGGATGAGATAGTCTTTATACACGATGCCAAGACCGATGCACAAAGAGATGCACTTTTTAAGGAAATGAGGACAGGTAAGAAGAAAGTGCTTATCGGATCTACGGACAAGTGTGGAACAGGTGTTAATGTTCAGACACATCTTGTTGCAATGCACCATGTAGATTGCCCCTGGAAGCCAAGCTCCATAGAACAGCGAGAGGGACGAGGTATCAGACAGGGTAATGAAAACAAGGAAGTTGCGATATACAGATATGTCACAAAGGGAACATTTGATGCATACAACTGGTCGCTCGTCGAAAATAAGCAGCGTTTTATCAGTCAGGTAATGACAAGCAAAGCGGTGAGTCGAAGCTGTGAGGATATCGACGAGGCAACTCTTTCCTATGCGGAGATTAAGGCAGTTGCTACAGGTAATCCCCTCATTCGTGAAAAGATGGAGATTGACAATGATGTGCAGAGATTGAAGCTGTTAAAGGCATCGTATGACAATCAGAGGTATGGCTTGCAGGATAACTTTATGATCAAGTATCCGAAGCTGATTAAGACTGCAACGGAAAAGCTTGCCAATGTAAGGGAAGATGTAAAGGAAAGGGATAAGGAACTGATTACAAGTCCTGACTTTGCGATTACCATTGGCAAGGCAACTTACACAGAGCGAGTGGATGGCGGAACCATGATGCTTGAAGCAATCAGCAAGTGTAAGACAGGTGAGACAACAGCTATCGGTAAGTTTCATGGATTTGAACTGCTGGTAGAGAAGAATTTCCTCGGTATCAACTATATGGTGCTTAGAGGAAAGACAGAGTACAAGGCAGAACTTTCCACAAGTCCTGTGGGTAGTATGGTAAAACTTGAAAATCTGTTTAATGGGCTGCATGAAAATGTGGACTTTCTGGAAAAGAAGATTGAGCAGTATCAGAATGACCTTGAGGCTTCAGAGGCAGAGTATGACAAGCCATTTGTATACAGTGAGGAACTGGAGCAGAAGCTGGCTAGGCAGTGTGAGCTTAATGCCCAGCTTGACCTTGAAAATTCAAAGGCTGTGGATGCAGACCTTAGTGGACCGGAGGAAGAAAGAGAAGCTGAGGAACAGACACAGACTGCAGGTATTGTAGCTGAGGACAGAGGTGCTTATCAGGCTGGCAGAGATGGTAGAATTCGATAGGAGAGTGAATAATATGAGCATAAGAAAAGTGGTCGCAGGACTGCTTATTACAGCGGGGATTGCCATTATGGCAGTCCCTTTTTTCTGGCGTGCAACCGGAGAAAAACAGACAGAACAGCTCATAAGTGAATTTGAGCAGACATTGGAGGATGATTACGATGAAGAAACAGATGTGGAGGAAGAGCAAACCTCCATTAGTAAAGAGAATGAAGCCATTCTTAAAGAAGGCGGTGTTATCGGCATCATTGAGGTACCGAGCATAGATATCAGATATCCGGTAATGGAAGGAACGGGTGCGGAAGTCCTTAATGCCGGGATTGGTCATATACCTGAGACAGCAGGAATCGGAGAAAGTGGAAACTGTGTGCTTTGCGGTCATAACGGCAGCAGATATGGCACATTTTTCACACCACTAAATCAGATTTCCATAGGAGATGATGTGACAATTATCGACAAAAACGGACAGACTTATATCTATGAAGTAACAGACACAGAGGTGGTAAATCCTTATGACAACAGCATTAAGACACAGGGAGAGGAAAAGGATTTTTACCGACAGAAGTATATGGACAGTGCAAACGCATTGGAGAGAATGAAAACTAAATACAACGAACTGAAAGAAAAGTGCCGACCTTTTCTTGAAGCGTTAGAGCATTTCCCCGAAGTTGCTAAACTTTTTACCGAAAAAGTGAAGCAACTTTTTTCTTTTAAGGAAGCACAGGAACAAGCCGAAAAAGAAGCAAGGGAAAAAGAAAGACAGGAGCGTATTAAGGCACGAAGAAACAAGCGTGGTATGGAAAGATAACCATTTCCATTATACTCACGACTTAATGACTTCTTGATATGTTCCGATGAAACAGGCTGTATTTGTGGGGTGTTCCAAACGGAATGCCCCACAATCAATTTATGAAAAGGAGAAAATGATTATATGAAAGAGAATACTTTATCTTATACAACACGAATAGGCAAAACAACTTTTATTGTCAATGTGAAGCAATCGGAAAGTGCGAAGAAGCCTTTGAATACGGTGTTTCAAGAAATATGCAGACACGAGATGTTGGGAGATTTTTCAGCGGATAAATATTTGAATTTAGAAAACTTACAAAAATCATCTTGACAAACTCGTTCCCGAGGCTGTTGATCCTCGCAACGTCCCTGTTCATCACACACGCCTGATCCGCTCATGCTCCAGTGCTAACTCGCCCTTCGGGCTCAGACAAGCACCCGCATTCGCTGGCAGTGTGTTCTTCGTAACGAAACATATGCAAATGACACCATATACAAATCAGCAGGTCACAGAATCCGGCTGTTAAACATGCATCTTGCTTTATCGATAGCCGGATTTCATGACTTGCCAATTTATATATGTTGTCCAGCAATGTTTCTGTTCATCATACCTGCCTGATCTGTTTTTTTCAGTGTTGTTAGGGCGGTATTTGGGCTGCAGGCTGTGGCAGAGGGCTATACTTTAGTAGGACGATAAATAATGCGTTTCTAAATTGAAAACAGGTTATAAATAACGGTTTCAGAATTTCAAAAAATATTTTTTAATTCATTGAAAAACAGTTCCGCTTTATACCCTTGTTTTCTCTTATTAGTAGAGGAAGTAATACTTTTAATACTAAAACAGATTACATAAGGAAAGGAGGATAAGAGAATGTCAAGGAGTTCAAAGATTACAGCACTCTATGAGCGTTTGTCGAGAGATGATGACCTTAATGGTGAGTCAAATTCAATCACCAATCAAAAGCAATACTTGGAAGATTACGCCCGAAGAAATGGTTTTACGAATATCCGTCATTTTACTGACGATGGTTTTTCGGGTGTAAATTTCAATCGTCCGAGTTTTCAGGAGTTGATTAAAGAAGTAGAAGCAGGAAATGTTGCAACGATTATTGTTAAGGATATGAGCCGATTAGGGCGAAACTATCTGCAAGTCGGCTTTTATACGGAAGTTCTGTTTCCACAGAAAGATGTCCGTTTTCTTGCAATAAACAACAGTATCGACAGCAACAATGCTTCTGATAATGACTTTGCCCCGTTTTTGAATATAATGAACGAGTGGTACGCCAAAGACACAAGTAATAAAATCAAGGCTGTGTTTGATGCCCGTATGAAAGACGGAAAGCGTTGCAGCGGTTCAATTCCTTATGGATATAACCGATTAGCAACCGACAAACAAACGCTTGTCGTTGACCCTGTGGCTTCTGAGGTGGTAAAGCGTATCTTTTTGCTTGCCAACGAGGGCAAAAGTCCGAGAGCAATCGCTGAATTGCTTACCGAAGAAAAGGTTTTAATTCCGGCTGCACACGCAAAGGAATATCACCCCGAACAGTATAATGGAATAAAGTTTACAGACCCGTATCTTTGGGGAATGTCAACTATAAGAGCAATTTTGAGCAGACAGGAATATCTCGGTCATACCGTTTTGCGTAAATCGGTCAGTACGAATTTCAAACTGCACAAAAGGAAGAATACCGATGAAGATGAGCAGTATGTGTTTTATAACACCCACGAGCCTATCATATCGCAGGAACTTTGGGACAGCGTTCAGAAGCGAAAGAAACGAGCGAACAGAGCTGCGGCAAGAGGAACGCACAGCAACCGATTGAGCGGTTATCTATATTGTGCCGACTGTGGCAGGAGAATGACTTTGCAAATATGCTCAAAATCACCTCGGACGGACGCAAGCTGGGGCTTGACCAGCGTATCATCAATCCCATGCTCCCCGACGAGGAAACCACCAAGGTCAATCAGTGCGTGGCGAACATTCTCCAATACTGGCGCGACGGCGAGGAGGAAAAACTGACACAGCTTGTGTTTTGCGACATTTCTACGCCAAAGACCACGCCCTCGCAGCGGGCGGCAAAGGCTTCCCCCGGTACGCTGGACAGCCCGGAAATCCATGCGCTGGAGAGTGCAATTCCGTTGGAAGAAAGCTCTGACACGCCGTTTACGGTCTATGAGGATGTGCGTCAAAAACTCATTGACGCCGGTATGCCCCCGGAACAGATCGCGTTCATCCACGATGCCAATACGGAGGTCAAAAAGCGGGAACTGTTCGCAAAGGTACGCAGCGGTCAAGTGCGCGTCCTGATGGGCAGCACGGCCAAGATGGGTGCGGGAACCAACGTGCAGGATCGTTTGGTCGCGCTTCACGATTTGGATTGCCCGTGGCGTCCCCGTGATCTCACGCAGCGAAAAGGCCGCATCGAGCGTCAGGG
>ERZ791822.993-NODE-993-length-14330-cov-2.598529_pt1 | contig 14330 bp, 8 predicted proteins | sample MGYA00510299_ERZ791822 | MGnify/ENA primary metagenome ERZ791822 (study PRJEB30046, sample SAMN00791945) | human gut metagenome | study: EMG produced TPA metagenomics assembly of the A metagenome-wide association study of gut microbiota in type 2...
TCCTTGACCTTGCCCGGGGGACAACAAAAAGGAACGGCAGTGCTGCCGTTCCTTTTGCGTGGGACGATTTGGAATGCGCGCCGCTGAAAGCAGCGCTGTAGATGCCGTTTGCCGTTACGACCCTTTCCGTGAAAATGGGATAGCGGAGCGCCCGCAGGTGCTCCGCTATCCCGAAAATATAAATAATCTTTCCGCTATTTATGCGCAGAGCAGCGCGGAGCGCATTTCCAATCGTCCCGCCTGCCCGGCGGCAGCGTTTACTTCTTCTCCCGGAGCTTTTCCAGATAGCCGTCGGCCTCGATGGCCGCCGGGGTGAAGGAGTTATTCTTCCACCAGCCCACAAGGGCGGCGGTCACGGTCAGGCCGGTGGTCACCAGCTGCTCCACAGTAGCGCTTTCGATGGGCAGCATTGAAGTGAAAGGTTCGGGCCTGGATATGGAATATGCGAAGTTGAAAAAAATGTTCAAGGAGAAATATGAAGGACCGATCGAACCGATCGACAAAGCAATCAAAAAGATCATGGAAAAACCCAAAAGATCGAAAGAAGAAGAAGTATTGTTGGGAGTTCATCAGTTGCAAAGACAACGTTATATCCGCGCTCGTGCTAAATATGTCAAGAACCTGATCGAAGTTAACCCGACGATGGAATTGTCTCTTTTCTTATTACAAGACGAACTGAAAGATAGTCTCGATTTACAGAGAGAGCTGTTCAAAAAATTGGAAATTGCCAATAAGGAAAGTAATATTTATAAGACTACTGCAGAAAAATTGCAATAAAAGTAAAGCCATGTAAATGGTTTTGTTTTCCCGTTTTTATTACTTAGTTGTTTTTAGGGGTACCTGTCCGGTACCCCCTTTTTATTTTCATATCATACAGATTTTGATTATTTTGTAATAAATACTATTTTTACGGAGATATTCCTGGAGTATGATAAAGAAGACAATTATTAAAATTCTTTTGGTTGTGATGATGGCTGCATTTACGGCAGTAGTCGTTGTGCAATGGCTGTGGATAAAATATGCTATCCGGGAACGGGAAACGAAATTTACTTCGCAGGTATACGATGTATTGAACCGGGTGGTCAACCGGATCGATGAATTCAATTACCTGAGATACAAACAGGAAATGAATGAACAGATCGGGGAGATTAAAAACTACAATGACCTGATCGCTTCCCAGCAAGGGGGAACCTCCTCTGAATGGTATTCCAACAATTTGTTTAATATTCTGAATAACGATATCAATCGGTTGAAAGGTGAGCGTTCCTATTTGTTTTCAGTTGTCCCGTATGCCCGTTCCGGAATCGGGAAGAAAATAGATCAGGAATTTATCGAGCAAACGATACGGTCGATGGAGTTACCTCAGCGGGATAGTACGGCACGGGCTGCCAGACTGGCACAGCTCAGTCAGCAGATGCAAGAATTTCTGATACGTTTGCTTCATGAAAAAGATCCTGAAAATGTATCTGCCGAACAACGTCTGGCTCATATTGATATCGATAATTTATTATTGTATGGTTTCCGGACTTATAATATTCATTTGCCTTTCACTTATGAGATTATGACTAAACAGGGACTGCTGAACAGGGTAAAAGGTGGGGCTCCTAAGAATTTTTATTATGTGGAACTGTTTCAACAGGATTTAGTCAAAAAAGGATATTATCTGGGGGTGAGCTTTGAGTCGGTGCAGCCGGTCTTACTGGAAAATATGGGGTGGCTGTTTTTAGCTTCCGGATTCTGTATTTTCGGGTTGATGTTCGTATTTATTATTACGATCGTTATCATTATGCGTCAACAGAAATTATCGGTCATCAAGAACGATTTTATCAATAATATGACGCACGAATTCAAGACCCCGATAGCGACGATATCTCTGGCTACTTCTGCTATTATGAAAGATAAGGTATTGAACGACCGGGAACAGATCCTGAAATTCAATACCATGATTAAGAGTGAAAATGACCGGATGAATAAGTACGTCGAGCGGATCTTGCAACAAGCGAAGTTGGATCGGAGAGAATTGCAAATAAATAAGACTGAGGTAGATATCAATGAAATGGTCAGAGAAGCAGCTGAACATTTTATGCTCATTGTCCAAAATGCCGGCGGAACTTTGGAGTGCAAGTTTGAAGCCGATCATTTCATCCGTTCGGTAGATGAAGTTCATATGATGAATGCTGTATGCAATCTGATCGATAATGCCATTAAATATTCGGGCGGAAAACCGGATATATTGGTATATACACAAGAAAAGACCGGAGCTTATCTGATCGGAGTGCAAGATCATGGTATCGGCATATCGAAAGAAGCCCAGAAGAAAGTATTCAAACGTTTTTACCGTGTCCCGAGTGGAAATTTACATAACGTGAAAGGATTCGGATTGGGGCTGAGTTATGTGAAGTCTATCGTAGAGTTGCACGGTGGAAGCGTGAAATTGACTTCCAGGAAAAATAAAGGAACTTTGGTAGAGATAGAATTTAAAAAAGAATAAAATAATTTAGATTTCAGATTTATGATTTACGAAAAGAGCTTTGAAAAGCCTTGCATTAAAAGTTGAAATCGTAAATTGTAAATCGTAAGTCAAAAATCAAAAAGTATGGCACAGAAAATATTGTTAGTGGAAGATGACCCCTGTTTTGGTTCGGTATTGAAATCTTATTTGGAATTATCCGATTATGAAGTTACTTTATGTGTGAATGGTAACGATGGTTTGGAGGCTTTCCGGAAAGATAAGTTCGACATCTGTTTACTGGATGTTATGATGCCTGAAATGGACGGTTTTACCTTAGGTAAAAAAATTCGTGAGATCGATGGAAATGTGCCCTTTGTTTATATCACGGCTAAAAGTATGAAAGAAGATATGAAACAAGGTTATGAGATCGGGGCGGATGATTATATTGTAAAGCCTTTTGATTCTGAAGTACTGATTTTGAAGATTAAAGCGATCCTTAGCCGTAGTAAACACGAAGAAGCCGAGCCTAAACCGAAATTTATCACTATCGGTGAATATGTGTTCAATACCGAATTGCGGACGATCACAAAAAATGAGGAACAAATCAAATTGACCCCGAAAGAGGCTCGTCTGCTGGAATTGCTGTATAATTATAAAGATGGCTTGTTACCCCGTGAGAAAGCATTGACCGAGATATGGGGGACCAATGATTATTTTACAGCCAGAAGTATGGATGTTTATGTGACTAAATTGAGGAAATATTTTAAAGATGATCAGAATATAAAGATAGAGAACGTTCACGGCTCCGGTTTCCGGTTGGTGATTGAAGAGTAAAAAAAGCTGAGGGTAAACCTCAGCTTTTTTTGTTACTTGGTTACGGTTATTTTTCCTGCCTCACTATAGGCCGTATATTCCGGGGCGTACATGCTTTGGAAAGTTGCGATCCCGTCCTGATAGGTGCCTGCCTGATTTACCCATACCGGGTATTCCAATACGTAGGTACCTTTGGCCAGAGAATTGAAAAAGAAATTGGTAACGGCATCTTTAGATTCTTCATAGTATACGGTACCGAATTTCCATTGATTGCCCGATAACTGTCCGATGGGTTCGAAACAGGCAGCTCTGAAATCTTTCAGGTAAAGAAAATCCATGTCTTGTTTTAAAGAAAGCGTTAGGCGGGTAATCACTTTATCTCCTGTTTTCAGTTTTTCCTTTCCGAGAGGAAGGAGTTCTTGCTTGCCGTCCGGACCTATTTTTTCAATAAAGAGTTTTTTAGTGACACTGAGTATTCCTTTCTGTTGTTGTACCTGATCGAATTTTTCGAAGTATTGCAAATATAAACCGCCCCAGCTAGGAGAATCGGTCGTTTGGGTGATATCGGCATTCAGCATATCGGGTTGGATTTCGGATGCTGTATAGGTATACTTTAAATAACCTAAGGGATTAGCGGTAGTAGAGACCGGTAATGTCTGTTTCCCTAATTCGACAGTTATTTTTTCAGATTGATTCAGTTGATCTTTCCCTGTTAACAGCAGGGCATAGATCGCGTCTACGGTAGAAGGAACGTTTCCCCAATTTTGAGTTTGTTTTTGCCGGAGTAACCATTGTTTCATCAATTCGGTCTCGGGTGTATTCCCTTCTAACTCGTAAAAAGCTTCCATCAAGGCAACGTGAGTCTGAATGGCTGAATTTCTGTAAATTTGTCTCCGGTTATTAGGCCAGTACATCCCTTGTTCATTATTCGTGACTGCATATTGGCGCAGGGATTTCAGTATGTTTTGTGCTTCTTGCTTAAAACCGTACCGGTTTAATGTAACGGCAGTTAAAGCTTTTTCATACAGAGTGAAATCGCTCCATTGCTTTTGAGCTAATGCTATAAAATATTTGTGTGCTTTCAAAGCATCTCCCAAGGGGATATCCCGATATAGACTCCTGACATAGAGGTAAAGGATTTGTTCGTATCCGATTCGTTGGGGAGTTGTCTCAAAATCTTTTCGGATTTCATTATCCAGGTAACGAAGTGCTTTTATTTGCATCTCTTTCTCTTGCTCATTGAAAGCCCGTTGGCCGGTAAGATTAGCCCTGGCCATAATCGCAAGAACATTGGCAGTCATAAAACGACTCGGATACATTCCTTTGAACCAACTCCAGCCTCCTGTCGGATTTTGTAATGCTGCAAGCTTTTGGAGTATACTTTTTTGTTGGTAATCTAATCTGTTTTGGTCGAATAATTGAACCAAACTCTGTATACATTCTGTTTCCGATTGTGCTTGCATTACCCAAGGTGAAGCTTCCAGCAAAATGGATTTCAGCTCTTGGTTCTGTTCCAGTTTGGACAATAAAGTCGGGTCGTCTGCGGATAGATGCCAGCTGCGGATAACTCCGGCGATATGAGGATTGGCATGTATAATACGCTGGGTTATGCTGTTGACATAATAGGCACCTGATAAGTCGGTGATATTTTCGTTCTGAGGTTGTTGTATGGAGGGGATAGCCAAAACAGCATACCAGATCGGATTCTCGGTTAATTCGAAAGTTAGCCGATAAGGAGTGATCGTGGTGTTGGGTTGTTTTAGCGTAAAGGTATGCTTGCCGGTCTGATTCGTGTAGATCGGTAAGGTCTGAGTGATTAAAGTTTCTGTCGGCAATACGGGGAGCAAATGTTGCTCGCCATCACTGAAGTGCCCGCTTTGAGCGGATACTCTGAATCCCAGCAAATCGATATCTGCCGGTACAGTGAACTGGAAAGTTAGCGTTTGACTGCCCTGGGGGTGTGTCCGGAAAGTCTGATTTTGCTGCATGAAAACTTTTTGATTTGCCGGATCGAAAAATTCAAAGTTTACTTTGCCTTGCTGAAGAGTATCCGACAGGTTACTGACAGTTACTTGCAATTCCGTCTGATCGCCGGTTCTGAGGAAACGGGGCAGATTCGGGCGTACCATCAGCGGTTTGGAAGTAACGATCGTTTCGGATAATTGCCCGAACAGTAAGGCGGGTGTCGTGGCGAGAGCTGTGAATTTCCATTGGGTTGTCGCGTCAGGTATAGTAAAACTGATATCGACATATCCTTCCGGATCTGTTTGTAGTTGGGGATAGAAAAAGGCGGTCTCCTGGAAGTTCTCCCGGTAGTTTATTTCGGGGGTTGGCATTCCGGATGATCCGGCTTCGTCTGATGCCGCTTCTGCAAAATCACTGGCAACCAACTTGGCTGAACCGGTCATGTAGGTATTTCCCAACGCTTTGGTTGAAAACCGATAATGGGAATGTGAAGATACATAAGTCTGTAATTCACTGAAAGAAAGAGGTGTGACAGGATAAGAAGGACGTCTGAAAATATGATCCGACAAAATAATCCGGTTGTTGAAATTATAACGGAATGGACATATCCAGGCGTAAGGTGTGCCAGGATTTAAATAAATCGGCCGGAAATAAAAATGGTTCGGTACGATTTTGTCGAGAGAGGCATCGTACATCATAGCCAATAACTCGGCAGTCACCGGTTTTCCTGTTGCGTCGACAACCCGAAGTTTCCAGGTCTCCGATTGTCCTGGGATAAGATGGTCTCTGAAAACTTTGGTCTCTACGGTTAACTTACGATCCGGTTTTGCCCTTTGGATGGGAATGACCTGAGAAAAAAATTTTTTGTCTTTTACGTAGGAGATATACAGCCAGATTTGTTGTCCGTATTCCTCCAGGAAAGGAATATCGATCGGGATGACTTCGTTGGAAAGGATAGGGTAAGAGCGTTTGATTAATTTATCGGAAGTATAAATATCATATCTGACATAAGCTTCTTTGGCTGAAGTACCGAAAAGAATTCGGGCGGTTTCTCCCGGCCGGCAAGTGTTTTTTTCTCTGACAACCCACTCATAGGTAGGGAAAGGCGGTTGGGAATCCTGGGGAGAATAGAGGTAAAAGATTTGCTTCGCTTCGGATTGTCCGCTGGTCACGGTGAGCAGATATATACCGGAGGCTTGCCGGGTCAAATCCGGAAAAACAGAATCTTTCCGGAAAACGGATAAATGACCTTCAAGAATGGTTTTTTCTACGATAGTGTCTTTGATGTCCGGATAGGTTTGCAGCTGTTGGGGAGATACCAGTTTCTGTATGGTATATTTTACCGGATAGGCATTGGAGTCGTTTGCGATTTCCGCTAGTGAAATGTGAAAAGCGGTGCGTTGTTGTTTATTCACTTGTTCCGGAAGTTGTAAAGTCGGAGTGGCTTTACCGGAATAAATGGGGAGCATTGTACTCATTTCTTCTGTTTCCCCTTTGGTATCCGTCACTTTTACCTTTATTTCATAGAGGTAAGAGTTGCGGAAAGCAGAGGTGGCCGGGATATCCTGGGCTTTAAAAGTAATTTCGAAACAGCCTTCGGTATTGCTGTGGGTTGTTCCATGGAATGTGGAAGCTATGTATGGAGAGACTATAGGTGATGATACTGATATGGTATAATTGATGGGGGTATGGGCCATTTTTACACCGGAGAAGCTTTTGACTTGTCCTTTCAGACAGACTACGTCACCGGCAAAATAACTCCTTGTCGGTTCTTGAAAGAGGATTTCGAATTCAGGGCGTTTGTAATCCGCAACCTCGATGGTAGTCTGACCTTTTTCGGTATAGAGGGTAAAATATCCGTTAAGGATGCGGGCTGGAATGACGAAACTTCCTGTGAAGGAACCATATCGGTTGGATGTTACTTCTTGTTGGGCGATTTCCTTGTCGTTGGCATCCTTAAAGCTGATTTTGTATTTTCGGTTTTCCAGGGCATAAAGCGTATCCGGACTTGTTGACCAGCTGATACCTTTGTAATAAACCGTCTGCCCTGGCCGGTAAATCTTCCTGTCGGTGATCAAGGCGGTACGGGTTTGGGCGGTTGGAGAGGTGTACTGTCTGTAGATCGGGTTGATGGGGCCGTTGGGATTTTCCGGATTGATTACCTGATAAGCCAGATTTTGTTTGGATAAACTTCGGAAAGAGAAGGCCATTCCCCGGGAATTTGTAAACAAAGAATCCAATAGCGTGTATCCCGGATAGTTCGGTTTATAAAGGAGAATTTTAGCTTTTGGAATAGGCTTGCCACTTTTCGAATCATATACGGAATAGATCTGTTGGTTTTGGTTACATTGGACATTTGATTGCAGGCGGGTGGCAATCATGGTTTGCGATACACTATGTTTGGCCCCTGTTGTATATAGTGAAATCTGATAGAGACCGGCCTGGGGAAGGGGAATGTGGACGATGGTATCGCGTTCGATCAGACTGGGAGTTAAGGTGAAACGTTTTTCGTAAACTTTATGTTGGGCTTTGTTTTTCTCCTGATCCGTTAATTGTTCGTATGTCTCGGTGGGCAGGTCAATCCGGTAAATTTGCAGAATGGCATAATACAGATTCTGGGAAGTAAGTTTTAAGGCAACTGTTTCCTCCGGGTAGATTATTTCAGGGAGTTGGAGGGATAGTTTGGGAGCTTTCATTTGGCTGAGAATGGCGCGTAATAAGTTGGTCCGTTTGTATTTAGGATACAGGTCTATTCCTTTTTCGCAGAGTGCGATAATCTTTTCTTTTTTGGTAACGAGTTGTTGTGGCGTGACAGACCGATCGTAGGTCGAGGCGTGTAGGTCTGTTGTATATTCATTGGCTTCTTTGGCCATCACTTCTATGACAAAAGGGGTATTGATATATGTTCGTTTCAATTCCTGCAAAGCTTTTAAATAAAGGGTATCCCTGTCATGGGGAGATAAGAAGTTTTTGGCATATTCCAGACGGTCCAGATCGGTAGCCAGGAAAGCTGGGTGATTGGCCTGTTTTTTCCGGAACCGGAGTAATTCTTGCCATATCTGCAAAATGGTAGCCGGCCGCCCTTTTAGTTCTGCGGGAATAGGAGTGGCGATAAATTCGTCGGCCGGAGCGAATAGTAAAGGAGAATCGGAAGATGGTTCTGCAAAGCCGGGAGTATTGGTTTGCAAAAGAATATTTATAGCCCGGTAACAAAGAAAGTCGTAAAGTGTAGGACGTAATGAATCCGCTGGAGTCAAAGAAGTCAGTATGGCTTTGTATGCGCTCAAAGGAGTTTCTTGTAATTTTCGGGCAGGAAGCAGAGAGGCTGCTACACATTTTTTGATTTTTTCGGCGAAAATATTACTGCTCCAGCTTGCTATATCTTCCGGAATATAATCGGTTACGGGGGTGCGTTGGTTGATCAGATAGCTGTTGTTATTGTAGTACTCTGCATAAAGCTGGGCACAATAGGAATTTATGACAGCTATACCGGCAGAATCCGTCTCCTGGGAAAGGTATTTTTCGACTTCGCTTAATATTGCCGGATAGTCCTCGTGATCGATCGCTAACGTAAAAGTAGTTTTTAAAATCAATGATTTGATCAGTAAAGGGGTATCGTTGTTTTTGATGGCTTGTCGGTATAGTGCCTCGGCGTCTTTGATGGCTTGTTGAGGATATCGATAGTAGTAGGCCGTCAAGGTGTCCTGCGGGGAGTGCTGTGCGTAAGTGGCTGAACCTATAAATAATAGTATGCCGATTAAAAGTTTACTTAGTCTCATCTGTTTCTATTTTTATGATACATACGAAATATTTATCGTCTTAGAGATGCAAAAACGAATGGAATTCCATAAAATTAAAAATAATTTGTGGTAAGAAAAGAAAAGTTTTGTCTTTTATTTTAGGATTGTTATCTTTATTGGCAATATGGAAAGTAGAAATAAGATATTGAAAAGTAAAAGATTGAAACTGATCCGGGGAGTGATGTATCTGGATGTTTTATCGATCTTGTTGAGTGTGATGATGATCGATATGCGTCATTTTACTTTTTCGTTGTATTCCGGGGTTTGTATGCGTATCCTTGTGTTGCTGGGGATTTTTATACTTCTTTTGATTGGTGAAAGAAGTTTGACACGTTATCTGCGCAAACATCGTAATGAATGAAAGAATTTCTTCGGGAATATCCCCAAAGCTTTTTTGACTTGGGGGATATTCTACTGAAGAAATCGCTGGGCTTTATTCGAAATCACCTTGTTTTAAAAATTCTGTGGCGGCATCGATGTCTTTATACATCACTCTGTCTTGCCCGTTGAAGGGGACGATGCTACGGAATTCTTTCAGGAACTCTTCCAGGTAAGGTGAGGTTTTGGTTGGCCGCTGTAAATCGATTGCCTGAGCTGCATTCATCAGTTCTATTGCTAAAATACGTTCTACGTTTTCGGCAACCTTAACCGTTTTCGTCGCTGCATTTCCTCCCATGCTGACATGGTCCTCCTGTTCGTTGGAAGAAGGAATAGAGTCTACAGAACAGGGAGTGCACAATTGTTTATTTTTGCTTACAATAGCTGCTGCTGCGTATTGAGGAATCATAAAACCGGAGTTCAGGCCCGGATTGGCTACCAGGAATTCAGGAATATTTCCCCGGTCACCTGAAATCAGCCGGTAAGTACGCCGCTCGGATATACTGCCTAACTCTGCCAAAGCAATACTCAGGAAGTCCATCACCAAAGCCAGAGGTTGACCGTGGAAGTTGCCGCCGGAAATAATCAAATCGTCTTCCATGAAAATGGTGGGATTGTCCGTTACGGAATTAATTTCCCGTTCTACAACAGAAGCGACATACATGATACTGTCTTTACTGGCTCCGTGAACTTGTGGCATACAACGGAAAGAGTAGGGATCCTGAACATGTGTTTTTTCTTTTTGCTGGAATTCGGACCCTTCCAGTAAAGTACGGATATTGCGTGCTGTTTCGATCTGACCCGGGTGAGGACGTGCGGCCTGGATCTGAGGTAAGAAAGGATCGATTCGACCGTCGTAAGCTTCTAATGAAAGCGCTCCGATGATATCGGCATATTTGGCAATCTTGAAAGCTTTCAATAAAGCATATACGGCATGAGAACTCATAAACTGAGTACCGTTTAATAGTGCCAATCCTTCTTTAGCTCCGAGTTCGATCGGGGCCCAACCCAATTTGGCATTGATTGCTTTTGCATCGCAAATCTTGCCTTTATACCACACTTCTCCTTCGTTAATTAAAGGTAAAAATAGATTGGCCAAAGGAGCTAAGTCGCCGGAGGCTCCCAAAGAACCTAATTCACGGACTACCGGCAATACATTATGATTGAACATATCGATGATCCGTTCGACGGTCACTAACTGCACGCCGGATTTCCCCAGCGACAAAGCATGTGCTTTCAGCAATAACATCAGACGAATGATATCCTGATGAATCGGTTCTCCAAGACTACAAGCGTGTGACATCACCAGGTTGGCCTGTAATTGGCTGAGGTCTTCTTTGGAAATACTGATTTTGCATAATGAACCGAAACCTGTCGTTATGCCATATAAAGGTTTGGCAGAACTCTCGATTTTATGATCCAGGTAGGCTTTACAATCGTTGATTAATTTTTTACTATCTTCGGAAAGAGCCAGTTTGTAATTCTTACTTAAAATTTTATCGATGACCTCGAATGTAAGAGGTGCTGGAGATATATAATGTACCATGATAATTGAATGTTGAAAATTAAAAATTGAAAAATGCACACATCACATGTAGTGAAAGTTGTTTCCCGTTTTCACTGTTCTTTTTCATTTTATCATGGACATCTGGAATCGTATCCGTGACTTTTCAGGGGACGATGTTCCTTTTTATATATCTGCATAAATACCGGTTGATGAATGTTTTATTCGTCTTATCGCTTGAGTCTTTCGACTAACTCTTCCATTGTAACATTATGCTGTTCACCCGATAGCATATTTTTCAGGGAGATAATACCTTCTTGCATTTCATTTTCGCCGATCAGGGCTACGAAAGGTATCTCTTTTTTATCTGCATAAGTCATCTGTTTTTTCATTTTAGCGGCTTCCGGATAAATTTCCGCATTGATACCGGCTTCCCGCAGTTGTTTGAGAAGAGGTAAACAATATCTTTCTTCCTGCTTACCGAAATTGACGAAAAGGATCTGAGTGGTTGTCATATTATCTTTGGGAAACAGATCCAGTTGATTCATGACATCGAAAATACGGTCGGCACCGAAGGATATACCGACTCCCGACATATTTTTTAATCCGAAAATACCGGTCAGGTCATCATAACGTCCACCTCCGGTGATACTACCGATCTGGACATCTAAGGCTTTTACTTCAAAAATAGCACCGGTATAATAACTCAAACCACGGGCCAGGGTAAGGTCCAGTTTGATTTCGGTCCGGATGTCCACATCCTTCAGATAATCGAATACCATGGATAGTTCTTCGACACCTTTTAAACCGATAGGGCTATCCTGTAAAATAGTTTTGAGTTTTTCCAGCTTCTCACTATTACTTCCTTCCAGGTTCAAAATAGGTTGCAATTTGACGATTGCTTCTTCGGTGATTCCTTTTTCCCGTAATTCAGCATTAACCTTGTCCAGACCGATTTTGTCCATTTTATCGATGGCTACTGTAATATCTGTCAGCTGGTCCGGATAACCTATGATTTCTGCAATTCCTGCCAGTATTTTCCGGTTATTGATTAATAAACGCACCTTGATTTTCAGACGCCGGTATACTTCGTCGACCATTTGAATCAACTCTACTTCATGCAAAAGCGAATCACTTCCGACAACATCTACGTCACATTGATAAAATTCCCGGTAACGTCCTTTCTGAGGCCGGTCGGCCCGCCAAACCGGCTGGATTTGATAACGTTTGAAAGGAAAGGTTAATTCGCTTTGATGTTGTACGACAAATCGTGCGAAAGGGACAGTCAGGTCATAACGTAATCCTTTTTCTGAGATCTTGTTGGTGAGCTTTATACTATTCTTTTCTAATAATTCCTGATCGGAGATGTTCCCGATAAAATCTCCTGAATTTAAGATTTTGAATAATAGCTTATCCCCTTCCTCTCCGTACTTGCCCATTAAAGTGGACAGGTTTTCCATGGCTGGCGTTTCCAGCGGCATATAACCGTATAGTTTAAAAACACTCTTGATCGTATCGAATATATAATTGCGCTTCACCATGATTTCAGGTGAATAATCTCTTGTTCCCTTTGGTATAGAAGGAAGTTGTGCCATAATTGTATTTGTTGTTTTTCCTTACAAAAGTATATAAAAAGTGTGATTGAGAAATAATGGTATTGGTGATATTTTTATTTTTTTGGAAAAAAATTGTTGGGTAGAATTGTGTTTGTATTTATTTTTCGTTGTACAATTCAGGTGCATACCGTTATTGGAAAGAGCAAGAGGGACAAGGTACTTTTGATGAGAAAGGATTTGAGAAATATGTCAAACGATTGATGAAAAGTGATGTCGGCGGTAAGGAGAATATTGTGGAGGATGCCCGGATGTTTTATGCGGAAAAACAGGGAGATTGGGCTTCGTTTATAAAGATGGCTACAGAGCGTTTGGATAAAGGTGGCATGTCGGATTTTATCGTCTACAACTGGGGAATACGCTTGAATGTAGAATGCCAGGACCCGGTTTTTCGTGAAGCGATTGCGGCATTGACGGAGCGTAGAGCCAAGGAATTGTCGACATCTACAGAGCCGTCAGACATACAGATGATGAAAAGTTTTGAAAGTATTGCCGATCGTATCCGTCATCCTGAGAAGTATAAAAAACAGTCTTCGGTGGTTACGATCAGCGGTAAGGTAAATGCATTACGTCCGGGAGAGAATGTGGTTCAGGTGGTGAAACAGGAAGGACATTCCAAACAAGTGATAGATTCCTGTACTATTCAGAGTGACGGAACTTATGAAATGAAGGTGACTGTAAAGAATCCGGGTTTGTACGAGTTGGATTGTCAACGTGGACAAAAAACGGCAATATGGCTCGGTGATGAGGATGTGAGTGTGGATTTCCCTGGTTTCGGAACATCGAAATTTAAGGTTATGCGTCCAGCCTATTATGCTGTCAAGGGGGGAACCAATAATGAAGTGTTGGATGTACTGAATTGGGAGTCTATGCGTTTCATGAGAATGGTAGGTGATATCGGTAGAGTACTGTATGGATGCAAAGACTTGTCGGCGGAGACACAGCGGGAATTGAATGAAACTTTGGGAAATACTTGTCGTGCAGAATATTTTGATTGTATCAGTCATTGGGCTGATATATATGCTGACCGGGAGTCTGTGGTGGTATTGCTTTCACAATTGCAAGATGATAAATACAATGCAGTGGTGGAGCGTATAGCGAAAAAATTGACAGAAGCTTATCCGAATAGCGAGGCTGTAAGGAATTTCAATATTACGTTAGAACAGAAAAAACGGTTGTATGAAGGAATGCCCGCTCCTGAATTTTCTTTGTTGACAGCAGATGGAAAGAGTAAGTTGGGACCGTCTGATTTTCGAGGGAAAGTGCTTGTGATTGATTTTTGGGCTTCCTGGTGTGGTCCGTGTCGGGGTGAGATTCCGAATGTAAAGAAGGCTTATGAGACTTATCATGAAAAAGGCGTTGAGTTCCTGAGTGTTTCTATCGATAAAGATGAAGTAGCTTGGCGTAAAGCTTTGGAAGATGAACAAATGCCTTGGTGCCAGGTATTGGCTCCACAGGCTGGTAAAGAGGTGAAAGAACTTTATCAGTTCAGTGCTATCCCTTTTATTGTTGTAATTGACAGAGAGGGAAAGATTGTTGGTAAGAATCTGAGAGGTCAGATATTGCTGAATAAACTGGAAGAACTGACGCGATAGATAGTGCTTCCAGCGGAGAAAGTATGTTTGCAAGGGACTGTCTAACAATAAAACGTTATTCAGTCCTTTTTTTGTATCCTCCTGATAATATATATTTTTTCAGTGAGTTTTATGCTGTCTTAGTATTTCTACAATAGTAGATTTTTAAGGCTATTCAGTAATAAATGTTGATTGGTGTTTATATATATGTTTACTCTATATGTGGATTTA
>ERZ791822.1000-NODE-1000-length-14261-cov-6.844221_pt1 | contig 14261 bp, 8 predicted proteins | sample MGYA00510299_ERZ791822 | MGnify/ENA primary metagenome ERZ791822 (study PRJEB30046, sample SAMN00791945) | human gut metagenome | study: EMG produced TPA metagenomics assembly of the A metagenome-wide association study of gut microbiota in type 2...
CGGGCGGCGGCGCCAATACGACCTATATGATTTCGGCAGGCTATTACGATCAGGAGAGCAACTTCGAAGGTCCCGATTACGGCCGCCAGCGTTACAATTTCCGTACGAACATCACCACCGAATACAAACGCGTGAAGGTAACGGCCCTGCTCTCCTATTCGCACGAGAACAGCAAGACGACGACCGACGGTTCGACCATCGCCAACGCGATGCGTATTCCCACCTATTACTATTACCGTCAGTACGATCCCGTGACGGGCAAATACCTGCTCAACGACAAACTGACCGACCGCAACTCGCTGGGCCTGCTCGAAGAGGGCGGTTACAACAAGTACCGCAACGACTATGTGAACGCCAACCTGTCGGCCGAGGTGAAGATCATCGACGGGCTGAAACTGCGCGGCGTGCTGGGTGCCGATATCTTCGCCGACCACCGCTATACGCGGACGCACGAAGTGATGTTCTACAATACCGACGCTGCGGGCAATCCGGTCGGCGAAGGCCGTTCGGCCAACAACGACAACAAGTCGGAGGACTGGAACAAACGCGCCTACCTGATCAATTCTCAGCTGATGCTCGACTTCGACCGTACGTTCGGCAAGCACCATGTGGCCGCCCTGTTAGGCGCCTCGAACGAGTCCTACACCTCCGAAGCGAACCAGATCTCCTTCAAATGGGCCGATCCCGATCTGGGTATCAACGGCGACGGCACCGAGGCAGTCATTTCGGGCGACGGCCGGTCTTCGGTGACGCCCGAAAACACGACCCGCACCAGCCTCACCTCCGTTTTCGGCCGCGCCGCTTATGACTACGACAACCGTTACTACGCCGAGTTCTCGTTCCGTTACGACGGCTCTTCGAAATTCTTGCCCAAGAATCGCTGGAACTTCTTCTGGGGCGCATCAGCCGGATGGCGTATTACTGAAGAAAAATTCATGGAGAACTTGCGTGACTATGTGAATGAACTGAAATTACGTGCCTCATATGGTGAGGTAGGTAACCAAAATGGTATCGGACGCTATGACGGCATCCAACTTTACAACTACAAATCGAACAGCGGCGCTTTGTTGGGCAACTCGAAAGGAACCTATGTGGAATCTGCCGGACTGGTGAGCACCGTGCGTACTTGGGAACGTATCTACAACTATAACTTGGGGATTGACTTTGGATTCCTCAACAATCGCCTTACGGGTACGTTCGAGGTCTTTAAAAAGAAAAACGACAATATGCTGGTTTCGCGTCTGCACCCCGGTGTATTGGGTGGAACTGCTCCCAGCACTAATAGCGGTAAGTTTGAAGCCAATGGTTACGATGCCAGCTTGACTTGGCGTGACAAGATAGGCAGTTTCAACTACCATGTTGGCGGTACGTTAACTTATATGACCAACAAACTCGTTGATGGAGGTAACATCGTGGTGAGCGCAGGTTATAACGAAGCCGTGAATGGTTATCCACTCAACTCGGTATTTGGCTACCGCTACGTGGGCAAAGTACAAAACCAAGACCAACTGGACTATTACGTGGACAAATATGTGGGCAGCAACTCTATTGCCCTACCTGCCAACTTGCGTTTGGGCGACCACATGTATGAAGATGTGAACAAAGATGGTAAACTGACACAAGACGACCTTGTATTTCTTGGTTCCGACGACCCAAAATATTCGTTCTCGTTTAATTTCGGATGCGAGTGGAAAGGATTTGATTTCAATACCGTGTTCCAAGGTGTGGGCAAGCGTACCATTTATCGTGAAATCGACTCTTGGAAAGTGCCTTTCAAAGCTATTTGGCTGAACACTACCAACCAGTCGGTAGGTAATGTATGGAGTCCTGAAACTCCTAACAACCATTTTCCTACTTATTCAAACAGTAATGACATCAATAACTATAACTACATTCCCTCTACCTGGTCGGCCGATAATGGAGCATACCTGCGTCTCAAAGAGATTGTACTAGGTTATACATTGCCAAAGGCATGGATGAATAAGAGCGGTTTCATCAGCAACCTGCGTATTTATGTATCGGGCGCCGACTTGTGGGAAAAATCATATATCACCGATGGTTGGGATCCCGAAGCCACCCGCAAAGTGGAAAACAAGCAACGCTATCCGTTTAACCGCACCGTGACTTTCGGTGTGAATGCCACATTCTAATTTTTATTCTTAATATTGAAGATAACAATGAAAAAAATAGCATATATTTTAGGAATCATTTGCGCCATGACCATGCAGTCGTGTTTAGACCTTGAGCCCAAGACGCAATTGGCGGATACCAACTATTGGAAGTCGCCCGAACACTTCAAACTTTTTGCCACCCAGTTCTACGGCTGGTCGGCCGACTTTCGATGGCTCGACGACAGTCAGCACGCTGATATTCGCTCGGACTTGTTTGCCGGTAGCACGGTGAACATCTATAGCAACGGAACAAACAGTATTCCGTCATCTGACAAGCATTATACCGACAATTACAATCGTATTCGTCAAACCAATACTTTATTGCAACAAGCCGATGCGTATGAACAACAAGCCGACATCGCCATTTCGGTGGGGGAAGCCCGTTTCTTCCGTGCTTATTGTTACTTTGAGTTGTTGCAGGCTTATGGTGACCTTATCATTACCCGCACGCCGCTCGACATCGACTCGCCTGAGATGCAGAAGGCCCGTAATCCGCGTACCGAGGTAGCTGACTTCATCATTGACGACTTGAAAGAAGCCGCTAAACTATTACCCGTCGATAAGGCTATCAGCAGCAGCGATGAAGGCCGCCTCTCCTGCGAAGCCGCTTTGGCATTTCTTTCGCGTGTAGCCCTCTATGAAGGTACATGGGAGAAATTCCATAATGGCGGTCAAAATACCGAACGTACAAAAGATTTGCTCAATACCGCAGCACAGGCGGCTCATGATGTGATGGCGGGCGGAGCATTCGAACTTTTTGCTCCTCAAGAATTGGGTACGGAGGCCTACAAGTATCTCTTTATCTTGGAAAATGAAAAGTCGAACCCTGCCAGTATCAATAAAACAGGTAATAAAGAGTATATCTTTACCCGCCGCCACGACCCTGTAATCAGTTCTATCGGGTTCAACATCACACAAGGGCGTTTGGGCAATGCCTTGTACGTTACTCGCAAAATGGCTAATATGTATCTGCAAAGCAATGGGTTGCCCATCAATCCCCAAACGTGGAATTACACGAAAGTGGATGATGAATATAAAAATCGCGACAACCGCATGAACAATCAGCTTATGGTGCCCGGACAAACTTACTGGGGTACAAACGGCGGACGCATTGATTGGAGCGGCAATGCAGCCGAAATAGCCAATGCCTCGCATAGGAACTTCATGCCTCAGACGGGTACGGGGTACTTTCCCCACAAGTGGTGTAGCGAACGCGACGGAGTGCCTACCGGTATGGAAGCCTATGACTTCCCCATCATCCGCTATGCTGAGGTATTGCTGAACTATGCCGAAGCCGTGTTTGAACGCGATGGACAAATATCGGATGAAGACTTAGCCATCAGTTTGAACCTGACACGCAAACGCATCAACCCCGAAATGCCTGACTTGACTAACGACTTTGTTACGGCGAATAATTTGGATATGCGCACAGAGATTCGTCGTGAGCGTACCATCGAATTTTTCGATGAGAATTTCCGCATTGATGATCTGAAGCGTTGGAAAACGGCCGAAGACGAAATGCCGATGAACCTCACCGGTGTGAAGTGGAAAGGTACCGATTTTGAAAACAGATGGCCTGATGCTTCCTTTAAGGAGAAAGATGGTGAAGGTTGCATTATCCACGAGAAAGGACGCAACTGGCACGAAAAGCATTACTTATTGCCGCTGCCCACCGACCAGCTCAAACTGAACTCCAACTTGAAACAAAATCCGGGTTGGAACCAATAATCCATTCATTATTCATTTATAAAGTAATCGAATTATGACATACAAAAATATACTTCAAAAGGGTGCGTTTGCAGCACTGATTACAGCTGGCTTGATGATGACCGTTTCGTGCAACGATGACGATGTATCCCCTGTTTTAGAAGAGAGAGTGCTCGTTAAGGAAATCAACCTTGAAGTGACCCCCGAACTGCCTCTGCTGATAGGCACTGACACTTTGATAAAATATACCGTAGGTCCTGATGAGGCTTTCAACAAAGAGGTGGTATGGAAATCGACTGTGCCCGATGTGGCTACCGTAGATGCCGAAGGACGCATCACGGCAGTGAAGGCCGGTAGTACGGTAATTTCGGCCAAGCCGGCTGTGGGCTATTCTGTCACTTCGACCATTAATGTGAAGATAGTAAACGAAATTATTCACATCACTGATATCAATCTCACTAATGAAGACCTCGAAGTGTTTGTAACCTCGACTTTGCCCCTCACTTGGCAGACTTCCCCGGCCGACCCCACTTACCCCGGGTTGATTTGGAAAAGCCTTACTCCCGATAAAGCCACTGTCAATGAAAAAGGCGAGGTGAAGGGCATAGCCGAAGGAAAGGCACGCATCCAAGTTACCGCTACCGACGACAAACATTTCACGAAAGAGTTTGAAATTAAGGTGAAGCCCATTATCTATATCGAAAGTATGGAATTTGTGAAAGAAGCAGACAAACTAGCTTTGGGCGAAACCTACACTCCGCAGATGAATGTAACGCCGATAGATGCTACGCTTTCGTACATCGTATGGGAAAGCAGTAAGCCGGATGTTGTAGAGATTGACGAAAAAGGCCGGTTCGTGGCGAAGGCTTATGGCAATGCAGTAATTACCGCTTTGGCCGACTATGGTGACGGTAAACCTGTCAAAGCTACGATGAGTGTCAGCGTGAGCGAAGGTTTAATGAACGACCAGTTTACTGTCGAGAATATCTGGCAGCCATTCGGAAACTTTACTCACCGGGAATTTGAATGGATGGAGAATGACGGAGTACTTCGTATTTTCCCCGGTGAAGATAAGACTTACAAAGCTGTTCGCATTTGTCGCACCGGCGGTTTTGGGTTCAACGTAACCAACTATCCCATCTTAGCCTTTAAAATGAAATTTCCCGAAAATGTGTTCGAAGCATCAACGAGTATAGAGTGGTATCTAGACATTTGGGGCGGAAGCGGCATTACCGTAGCCGGTAAATATGGCGAAGATACCGATAAAGGAAAAAATGCCATGACTGTGGTAGATTGCGGTGAATACAAAGTATTCTACGCCGACTTCACGAAGAAATTCCTTGGCAAAAACCAACAGTATATGCCTACCTCATTGACGAAGTACGACACGGTGGAACTTCAATTTTGGAAAATATGGTATGAAACCAATGAAACAGGTAGCATTTATGTGGATTGGATAAAGACTTTCGAATCGGAACAAGAACTGAAAGATTTGATAAAGAACGAAAGTGGTAAACAATAGCATCTACTTTCTCTGGAAACTGATTGAATAACAAAATGAAAATTGAATGTATGAAAAATCTGATTTATACCTTCGTGAGCAGCATAACGTTTGTGTTGCTGATCGGCTGTAGTGCTGAGTTTGAGAATGGAACTCCCGAACCATGGCAACGCGAAATCAACCCCAATGAAAATTATGAGTACATCATCAAGCATCCTTGTCTGGTGAACACCGAAGCTGACTTTGAACGCGCACGCCGCAAAGTGAACGAACGTGCCGAACCTTGGATTAGCGGTTGGGAAAAATTGTGCGAAAGCCGATTTGCCCAACTGAGCTACAACGCAAACCCGCAAGAAGAAATTGTACGTCACTCGCAAGGTGGCAACTTCAATACGGCCGCTTTCGATGCCGGTGCCGCTTATCAGTTGGCTGTACGCTGGAAAATTTCGGGAGATGAAGATTATGCCAAGGCAGCTGTTAAAATTCTGAACGGATGGGCTAAGACTTGTAAGGGGGTGAATTATAAAACATGGCCCGACGACAGCCATCGTCTGCTTGCCGCCGGATTTATCGGATACCAGTTTGCTGCTCCCGCTGAATTGATGCGGGATTACGAAGGCTGGAAAACCGAAGATTTTGAAGTCTTCAAGAAATGGATAGATAAAACTTTCTATCCCATCTGTGATGATTTCTTGGATAACCACTTTAATTCTTCAGCCATTTCGGGCTGGATGAGTTGGGATTTGCCTGCCATGCTCACCATTCTTTCTATCGGCGTGCTGAACGATGACGATGCCAAGATTAAACAAGCCTTGGAATTTTTCTATCACGGAAAAGGTATGGGCTGTATCGAATGGTCGGTGAAAGGCATGCACGAGGATCCTGCGGGAAAAGTGAAAGGCAGACATTTGGCACAGAGCCAGGAGATGGGACGCGACCAGGGGCACGCTACTCTCAACGTAGGCTTACACGCTTACTTCTGTCGTACAGCCTATAACATGGGTATCGACCTTTTTGCCTATAACGACAACATCATTCTCGACCTCTGCGAATATACGGCTAAGTATAACTTAACTTCGGCCGAAGATGTGGAAATGCCTTTCGAACCTTACTATCACCCCAAATACGGTTGGCACGAGAAGGTGTCGGCCGACGGTAAAGGGCGTGCCCGTCCGGGATGGGAACTCCTTTACAACCATTATGCCAAGGTGAAAGGTATGAATGCTCCATATTCGCAAGCTTTTGCCGAAAAAGAACGCCCCGAAGGATATGGCGAGCGTGGTACTGCCGAAGCCGGTGATTTGGGGTTTGGAACATTATTGTATACTGAAGAATAACTTTTTGAGATTTTCCTACTGATTTCAAGGAGTTAAGAGGTTAGGCTTCTTAACTCCTTGACGTTACTCAATGGAAACCCTCACAACCCTTTATCTTATGATAAATAGATTATTTTCTACCTTATTATTCCTTTCCTGTCTTTTTGGTGGTTTATCTCAAACGGCAAAGGCGCAAAACAACGAGTGGGAAAATCCCACCAAATATGAGTGGAACAAAGAGAAACCACACGCTGACTTTCGCCTTTATGAGCGGACAGATGATGCTGTGAACGATAATCCACAAAAATCGTCTTGGCAATACTCGTTGAATGGTACGTGGAAATTTGTTTATGCTCCCTCTATCGCAGAAAGCATAAAAGATTTTTATTGTACAGATTTATCCGACAATGATTGGGATACAATTACTGTCCCTTCCAACTGGGAAATCCAAGGATTCGGTGAGCCGATAATTCGCAACATTCAGTATGTGTTTTCACCCAATCCACCTTATATCGACGTTGATAATCCTGTGGGGACTTACCGGCGCACATTTACGGTTCCTCAAAACTGGCAGGGGCGTGAAGTGTTGTTGCACTTCGGTTCCATCAGCGGCTACGCCCGTATCTATGTGAACGGGCAGCAGGTGGGGATGACTAAAGCATCCAAGACTCCGGCAGAATTTAATGTGACAAACTATTTAAAAAAAGGAGAGAACTTACTTGCTGTACAGGTGTATCGCTGGCACGATGGCAGCTATATGGAAGACCAGGATTTTTGGCGTCTAAGCGGTATCGAACGCGATGTTTTTCTGACCGCTTATCCCCAAACGACCATTTGGGATTTCTTTCTGCATGCAGGACTGGACGATACCTACCGACACGGGCAATTCCGGGCTACTGTAGACTTGCGTTCGTTCAATACCAATGCAACCCTGCAAAAGGGGACACTTACACTCGATTTGAAGGACGCAGGGGGGAAGACTGTCTTATCTGCGCAGAAAGCATATTGTATCTCAGATATAAGTACTACACTTACTTTCGAAGGCACTGTGCGCAATGTACGGAAATGGAGCGCTGAACACCCTTCGCTTTACGACTGTATTCTGACACTTCGAGCCAATGACGACAAGCAACAGACGGTAGTGGCTCATAAAGTCGGATTCCGTCGCATTGAGATTAAGAATACACGGCTACTGGTAAATGGTGTACCCACCTATATAAAAGGTGTTAACCGTCACGAACATAACGACAGCTTGGGACATACGCAGACTCGCGAAATCATAATGAATGATTTGCGACTGATTAAACAACTGAACATGAACGCTGTTCGTACCAGTCATTATCCCAATCATCCATTATTCTATCAATTGTGTGATCAATATGGTATCTATGTAGTGGATGAGGCCAATATTGAAACTCATGGAATGGGTTCGGTTCCTTATTTCAAAGATACCATCCCGCATCCTGCTTATCGTCCCGAATGGTATGCAGCCCACGTCGACCGTATCACCCGAATGGTGGAAAGGGATAAAAATCATCCATGTATCATCGGATGGTCATTAGGAAACGAATGTGGCAATGGAATCGTGTTCCACGATGAGTATAAACGTTTGAAGAAATATGACCCCGGTCGTTTTGTACAGTTCGAGCAGGCTTGGGAAGATTGGAATACAGATATTGTCTGTCCGATGTATCCCAATATGTGGAAAATAACAGAATATCGGAAGTCCGGCAAACAGCGACCGTTTATCATGTGTGAGTATGCTCACGCCCAAGGAAACAGCAATGGCAATTTTAAAGACCTTTGGGATATTATTTATGACAGCCCTAACTTGCAGGGCGGTTTTATCTGGGATTTTATGGATCGGGGATTTAAGATAAAGACCGAACCAAGAGACGGACGTACTTATTGGACGTATAATGGTAAGATGGGTAGTTATAAATGGCTGGAAGATAAGAAAGGGGAACTAAACACGGGAACTGACGGTTTGATTTCTGCCAATGGTATTCCTAAACCACAAGCGTATGAAGTGAAGAAAGTGTATCAGTACATTCAGTTTAGTGCAAAAGACTTGGGGAAAGGAATTATTTCCATTAAAAACCGTTATGACTTTACCAATCTGGATGAGTATGCTTTCATGTGGGAAATATACAAAAACGGAGAAAAAATATCTACGGGGGATTTCAATGTTGATTTAAAACCTCATGAAGAAAAAGAGATACGTTTATCTCTCCCCGTTATTCCAGAAGACGGAAATGAGTATTTCCTTAATCTCTATGTGCACACCCGGGTTGCTACCGATTTAGTACCTGCTGGCTATGAAGTAGCTAGAGAGCAAATGCAATTAAATAAAAGTAGTTTCTTCACATCGCTTCCGCCTTGTTCGGGAAAACTGTCTTATGAAACAAAAGACAATATTTTGTCTTTTCAATCAGGTGCCGTTTCAGGTAAGATTGATTTGAAAAAGGGAATCTTGTTTGATTATATGATAAATGGCAAGCAACCTATCAGGCAATATCCCGAACCAGCCTTTTGGCGTGCTCCGATAGATAATGATTTTGGGAATAAAATGCCCGTTTTGGCAGGTGTCTGGCGGACGGCCCATGTCAACCGCTATGTGAAGAAAGTGACAATAGGGGAGAATAATGAAAAAGGGTTATCCGTAAGGGTTGATTGGGTCTTAAGCGATATTCAAGTGCCTTATACGATGGAATATTTGGTACGGGATAACGGAACTGTCATTGTGACGGGCAGTATCGACCTGACAGGAACGAAACTTCCCGAACTTCCCCGTTTTGGTATGCGTATGGAATTGCATCAACCTTATGAAAACTTGACCTATTATGGTAGAGGGCCTTTTGAAAACTATATCGACCGTTATTCGGGGGCCTTCATCGGACGATATGAGGATAAGGTAGAAAATCAATTCTATTGGTATATACGTCCGCAGGAAACAGGAAATAAAACAGATGTTCGTTGGCTGACTTTATTGGATAGCGGAGGACTGGGAGTGAAAATTACAGGCTTGCAACCTATCTCATTTTCCGCATTGCATTTCTCACCGGAAGATCTTGACCCCGGTCTGACTCGTAAATTACAGCATACTATCGACATTGTTCCGCAAAAAAATATCTTCTTGCACGTTGACCTGAAGCAGCGCGGATTAGGCGGAGATAATAGTTGGGGAATGTATCCGCACAATGAATATCGCTTGCTTGACAAGAAATATACTTATAGCTATATGATTGAATTGGTAAAAAAGAATTCAGATTAAGGCTATTATTTGAATCAGTGGCAGATAAAATCTTCAATAGCATTGAGTAAATAAATTCTCCCCTTCGTATTTGTTTTCCATATATAACAAATACGAAGGGACTATTTTTTTGTATAAAGGAATGTGCTCTTTTGGAGATTTTTATGTATGTTTGTCACATGTTTAATATGAAAGGAAGCAGTTGTAAGTGAAGAACACGATTAAATATCTGATTCTTATATTAATATATTTGGTTTGTGGTGTGGAACTGCAAGCTCAGAATTACACATTCCGTAATGTCGTCATGTCCGACGGATTATCCGGACTGTTGGTCAATGCCATTTATAAAGATTCCGAAGGTTTTGTATGGTTAGGGACAGATAATTGCCTCGATCGTTTTGACGGTGTGAAAGTGCGCCATTTTGAATTCCGGGGCATTGAGTCGGGAAGAAAAAAGCGTGTAAATACGATTACGGAAACTGCCAATAAGCAACTTTGGGTGGGAAATGGTATCGGACTTTGGCGGTTGAACCGTGCAAGTGGCCAATTGGAGAGGATTGTTCCCGAAAAGATAGATTTTGCCGTCAATACGTTACTATCCGATGGAGATATTCTTTATATCGGTACGGAGAAAGGCTTGTTCATTCATAAAGACGGTCAGTTGCTCCAAGTTTTGACAGACCGGAATATGTTGGCCGCTTGTAACAGAATCATGGATATTTGTCTGAATGAAGATAAAACCGCACTATGGCTGGCTACGGTGCAAGGGCTATTCTCCTATTCATTGAAAGACGGAAAGATTGATTCCTGGCATTTTCAGGAAAATGTGCCCGAAGCCGATTATTTCCGTTGCCTCACCCGTATCGGGGAAACGCTCTACTTGGGGACAATGAGCCAGGGAGTAGTACGTTTTGATATGAAAAAGAAGACGTTTTCTCATACGATATCTTTAGGATGCGATGTTATTTCCGACATTTCCAGTGATGGAAAAGAAACCGTCTATATAGCTACCGATGGCAATGGCGTCCATTTTCTTTCACATAAAAAACAGCAGGTGACGCGTCGTTTCTACCATGATGTAAGTGATAAGGAAGGGATTCGCAGTAATTCTGTCTACTCCTTACTCGTAGATGACAGGGGTGCCGTTTGGGTAGGGCATTTTCAGGCAGGCTTGGATTATTCACTCTACCAGAACGGTCTTTTCCGTACGTATGCCTATCCACCTTTGTTTAATTCGGCAAACCTCTCTATCCGTTCTTTCATAAGCAGAGGGCAGGAGAAAGTTATCGGTTCGCGTGACGGCTTGTTCTATATAAATGAGGCTACCGGAATGGTCAAGAGTTTTGTAAAACCTGTCCTGACCTCGGATTTGATACTGACAATCAGCTTCTATCAAGGAGAATATTATATAGGTACCTATGGGGGCGGCATGATGGTATTGAATCCGGAGACGTTATCGCTAAAATATTTTTCCCAAAGTGATACGGAGCTTTTTCAAAAAGGACATATCTTCTGTGTGAAACCGGATACAAAGGGAAATCTCTGGATAGGAACCTCACAGGGACTATTCAACTATAATGGGCAGACAAAACAGATAAAGCACTTTACCAGTGCCAATTCTCAACTGCCGGAGGGCAACGTGTATGAGGTCAGTTTTGATTCTACCGGTAAAGGGTGGATTGCCACTGAAACCGGTATGTGTATTTATGACCCGGCTTCCCAGAACTTGCGTTCCAATGTTTTTCCTGAAGGATTCGTGAATAAAGACAAAGTTCGAACGATTTATGAAGATTCCGAACATAATCTTTATTTTATCCGTGAGAAAGGGAGTTTGTTTACGTCTACGCTGACAATGGACCGCTTCTATAATCAGTCCGTATTTTCCACGCTTCCCGACAATTCTCTGATGGCGATTGTAGAGGATAATCAAGGTTGGTTGTGGGTAGGCTGTAATGACGGTTTGCTGCGTATAAAGAAAGAAGGCGAAGAGTATGACGCTTTCACTTTCAACGATGGAGTGCCCGGACCAACATTTACCAACGGAGCTGCCTATAAAGACGATAAAGGAATACTATGGTTCGGCAATACCAAAGGATTGATTTACGTTGACCCGAAGCGTGTGGATGAAGTACGTGGTAAGGCGCGTCCGATAGTATTTACAGATATATTGGCTAATGGTGTTTCTTTTACCGGTTCGTCTTTGAAATATAATCAGAATAATCTTACTTTCTGTTTTACGGATTTTGCCTACGGACTGCCTTCTGCCTTGCTGTATGAATATCAGTTGGAAGGGGTTGATAAAGACTGGAAACTATTGGCAGCACAGAACGAGGTTTCTTATTATGGACTTCCTTCCGGGACTTATACATTCCGTGTCCGTCTTCCGGGAAATGAACATTCGGAAGCTACCTGTCAAGTGACGGTACTTCCTATGATACCTTGGTGGGGATGGGCGCTTTTTGTCTTATTAATCATAGGAATTATAGCCTTTATACGTTATTATGTATGGAAGCGTATGCGCCGTTTACTCACTTCTCCTGTTCAGGTAGCTTCAACACCGGTGGAGGAAATATCCCGGAAAGAACAAGAGACGGAACAGTCGGAAACAATTGTTGAACAGTCGTCTACTGTTACCGAAGAGAAGTATAAGACGAATAGGTTAACTGAAGAAGAATGCGTGGAGCTTCATAGAAAACTGGTGGCTTATGTTGAGAAAGAAAAGCCTTATATTAATTCCGACTTGAAAATGGGTGATCTGGCTTCCGCATTAGATACTTCTTCGCATTCATTATCGTATCTTTTGAACCAGTATCTCAATCAGTCTTACTATGACTTTATCAATGAATACCGCGTCACTCAATTTAAGAAAATGGTAGAGGACAGTCACTATTCCCGCTATACGTTAACTGCATTGGCAGAACTTTGCGGCTTTAGTTCACGTGCTTCTTTTTTCCGGTCATTCAAAAAGAGTACGGGAGTCACTCCGAACGAATATATCCGTAGCATAGGTGGAACTGCTAAGGAGGAATAAATTTCGGTGAACCTCTTTTTTAATCTGTAATCTATTAATAGATAAGTTCTGCTTCATCCTGCATAAACTTTTCTTGTTCCTATTACAAAGTTGTTTTTCATAGGGATTAAATTATAAACGTAAGCTTTGTTTTTATAAACGCAACTTTCATTTATAAAAACGAAGGTTTCATTTATAAAAACAAAGCTTGCGTTTATAGTTTATTCTAAATCAACAGTAACTTTACTATAAGTACAAAGTAAGTTTGTCATTAATGCAATGAAACTTATCTCTAGTATTTCAGTGACAGCTTTAATGAGATACTAAAACGACAAGATGATAAAAGGAGAGAAGATAAAAGAATGAAGGGATGAAAGTAAAGGAGTGTAAGCTGAGCGAAAACATATTGTATTTAGCTTATAGAGTCTCATTTTATAAAATGAGACTCTATAAAGTTGAGGGTAATGTATTGATTATTAGGGTTATATATTAAAATGAGTCTATCTCGATTCGTTGAGATTGATATGCTCCATTTTCCGGTTACTATATCCGAAATCACCTTTATATTTGCATCGTGATTAAAACCGAAAAAGATAGTATTATGGAGACAATAACTAACACTTCCGACAACATTATCACTAATTCTTATAAAGAATATCATCAGGTGATTCTTACCTATATTACTTATCGTATCACTCATCGTTACGAAGCTGAGGATTTGGCTCAAGATGTGTTTGTACGTTTGCTGGACTATAAACAGATGCTCCGTCCGGATACAGTGAAGTATTTTTTGTTCGCCATTGCACGTAATATAGTAACCGATTATATTCGTCGGTATTATAAGAAACAGGAGATAGACAGTTATATGTATGATTTTGCCGTTACTTCGTCCAATGAGACAGAAGAGGCAATAATTGCCGATGACTTAGCTTCGGCTGAACAACGTCGGCTTGCTATCTTCCCCGAACAACGTCGGATAGTCTACACCTTAAGTCGTTATGGAGACAAGACATCTACTGAAATAGCGGAAGCCTTGCAACTCAGTCGTCGTACAGTAGAGAATCATCTATTTATAGGTCGTCGCGAAATGCGTGAGTTTTTCAGAAAATGTATTTAATCTTATTTATATAATATATAATCCTTTGTGCTTATGGAAAAAGAATCAGAATCTAGGGAGAGACATACTGATGCCTCATCAAATTTTAGAAAACAAGAAATAAACACTATTTTTAAACCTCAAATTTAATTTTATGAAACGAAGAGGATTAATTTTTAATTCGCAACCTAATAAGGCGGTCATAGT
>ERZ791822.1008-NODE-1008-length-14163-cov-3.160051_pt1 | contig 14163 bp, 12 predicted proteins | sample MGYA00510299_ERZ791822 | MGnify/ENA primary metagenome ERZ791822 (study PRJEB30046, sample SAMN00791945) | human gut metagenome | study: EMG produced TPA metagenomics assembly of the A metagenome-wide association study of gut microbiota in type 2...
GGTATCACTTATACCACAAGAATATTATATTTTTAGAGACAGACTTAGAGACTACATTTTACCCAATTTAAAGACGCCTGATCTTATTTCAAGGAATCAATATGGGAAAGAATTTATTACTCCACAAAATGGGATAAATCCTTACTCATTTGGAGAAGTTATTGCAACTATTACATATCTAAATAGATATAGCAATAATAATCCATCTTCTATTTGGGACGATATTCACCCTCAGATAATTTCTGTTGCTAAAAGTCGTTATGATAAAGAACATTATGCAGATGCAGTAGAAGCAGCATTTAAGGAGATAAATGTCCGAGTTAAAAGCATATATAAACTCAGGACATCCGTTGAAAAAGATGGTAGCAAATTAATGCAAGCTGCATTTTCTATTCAAAAACCAGTTATTAAACTAGGAGATCTTTCAACTGAAACTGGTATAAATATTCAGCAAGGATATATGGAAATGTTTGTAGGAGCAATGATAGGAATCAGAAATCCTCAGGCTCATTGTAATCTAACAATATCTAAGTCAGAAGCTGTTAGGAAACTACATTTCGCCAGTATGTTAATGTATAAACTAGATGATGAACTTGTGTAAATAATATATCTTTAGGTGTAAATCGCAAATATTATTTTTATATGACAGAAACCAACCGTATAGAATATAAAAGAGAATTGACTCCTGAACTTGATATAGAGAAGGATATTGTAGCTTTCTTGAATTACAAAGAGGATGAAAAGGTATATCTATTAAATGTCAAGAGATTTGTTTCAGACAAACAAGTTGATAGTTATTCTAAATCATTAAAAATTGGTGATTATTTGTAAAAACAGGAACATAATTTAACAATTATATTCTATAATATTATCCACTCAAATTGAAGTTCCCAATGAGGTGGAGCAAAAACCCAAGGCATTTGCTTGTATTTCAAAATAAAGCGTTACTTTTGTCGTATAATAGGAAATCGACTCCGCAAGACACTACAAAATATTGCAGAAATCCGGTGGAGAAATAGCGGGAGATTACTTCTTTAGCTTAAAGATACATCAAAGATATTCAGCCACTTATCGCTAGATTACGATTTTTGGTAATACCACCAAAAAGAGTTACAGAAATGTAGCTCTTTTTGATTTTTATACATTTCGGGATTTTACGTTGCACCTCGCTCTCTTGCTATGCCTTAGCAGAAAACGCAAACAAGTTTGGTTTTCTGCACTCACCTTTCGCAATCTTTGGATAAGACAGGCTGCGGTTCGGGATAGCCAAACTTGAAAACATATTTTCGTTTGCCTCTCCTCTCACCTTGCATTATCTTTGCATAGCAAGAACTGAAAATGGGTAAACAATATATGAAAGCTAAATTTTTTTGGATTGTATTGGCAGGCTGCCTGATGTCGGCGGGAACTGTGAACGCACAAAGGGATACTACCCGCACTGACCGCAACTATCCGCTGAACGAAGTGGTGGTTACGGGTGTACGCCACGAAACGGACATCCGGCATCTGTCGCAAACGGTATCCGTGGTTGGCCGCCCGACGATTGAACAGAGCATGCAGCCTTCGCTTCTGCCGATATTGTCGGAACAGGTGCCGGGACTTTTTGTCACTGAGCGCGGCATGATGGGATACGGCGTTTCCGGCGGTGCGGCGGGAGGCATTTCCCTGCGCGGACTGAGCGGCGGAAATGCGCGTCTGATGGTGCTTATAGACGGACATCCGCAATATGCCGGAATTTTCGGGCATCCGATTGCCGATGCCTACCAGTCGCTGCTTGCCGACAAAGTGGAAGTGCTGCGCGGTCCGGCTTCCGTACTCTACGGCTCCAACGCGATGGGCGGCGTCATCAATATTGTCACCCGCAAAATGCAGGACGACGGAATTCGCACGAATCTCCGTGCCGGCTACGGTTCCTTCAACACACTGGAAACCGAACTGACAAACCGCATCCGAAGAGGCAGGTTCAGCAGCGTGGTGAGCGGCTCCTACAACTGGACCGACGGCCACCGTACGGACATGGGCTTCGAACAATATGGCGGCTATGCAAAGCTGGGCGATGAAGTGGCGGACAATTGGAACATGTATGGCGATGTGAATGTGACGCATTTCAACGCCTCCTATCCGGGACCCGTATCGGCCCCACTGGTGGACGGCGACCAGCGCATCACACGGGGCATGACTTCTTTCTCACTGAACAACAACTATGACAATACGTCCGGCGCATTGAGTTTCTTCTACAACTGGGGCAAGCACTGGATTAACGACGGCTACACGCCAAGCGCCGGCGAAACGTCGCAGGACGGACGTTTCCATTCGCGCGACAACATGATGGGCATATCGCTTTATCAGAGTACCCGTTTCTTTACCGGCAACCGCATCACGCTGGGCTTCGACTGGTTCCGCTATGGCGGCAAGGCATGGACGGAATATGTGACAGGCGAGAATGCCGGAACATCCAGTGACTTGGTGGACAAGCACGAAGATGAAATAGCTGGATACGTTGATTTTCGACAGGACGTCAGCAATTGGCTGACACTGAACGCCGGACTCCGCATCGACCACCACTCACGGGTGGGCACGGAATGGGTGCCGCAGGCGGGCATGGCATTCCACCTCCCCCACGCTATCGAACTGAAAGCCTCGGCCACCAAAGGGTTCCGCTACCCGATTCTCCGCGAAATGTATATGTTCCCGCCGCAGAATCCCGACTTGCAGCCGGAATCGATGTGGAACTACGAAATCGCCCTGTCGCAAACGCTGTTCGACGGCCGTTTCCGCTATGGCATCAATGTTTTTTATATCGACGGCAAAAACCTGATAATGACCCTGCCGAATCCAAACGGAAGCGGAATGCTCAACCAGAATTCCGGCACAATCAAGAATGCAGGAATCGAACTCCAGGCGGCGTACCGCATCAACCGAATGTGGTCGGTGGACGGCAACTACAGCTTTCTGCACATGGAAAATCCGGTTGTAGCCGCGCCCGAACATAAGTTCTACGCAGGAGCGAGCTTCGCGAAAGGACGCTGGAGCATTTCTACCGGACTGCAATACATCGGCGGTCTGTACACGGCAGTCGGCGAAAATCCTGTCACCGAGGACTTTGTGCTATGGAATGCACGCGGCCAATTCCGCGCCGCCAAATGGATTGACATTTGGGTAAGAGGCGAAAACCTTTTAGCACAGAAATACGAAATCAACGCCGGCTACCCCATGCCCCGCACCACCGTCATGGCAGGATTTAATATTAATTTGTAGAAAGCAAAACGCTATTATTCTTAATTTTACCGGCAGGGGGTTTCAATTCTCATGCGAATCTGCTATTTTTGTAATTCTCAAAAGGTAGAAAAGATGAAAGAATACAAGCGAATAGCTATCAAGATAGGCAGCAATGTGCTGGCACGGCGCGACGGAACGCTCGACATCACACGGATGTCGGCGCTGGTCGACCAGGTGGCGGAACTGCGCCGCAACGGAATGGACGTGATTCTCATCACTTCGGGAGCGGTGGCTTCGGGACGAAGCGAAATGAAAGGCGGGCCGAAACTCGACTCCGTATCGGCACGCCAGTTGTTTTCAGCGGTGGGACAGGCAAAGCTCATCAACCGCTACTACGAATTTTTCCGCGACCACGGCATGATTTGCGGCCAGGTACTGACGATGAAGGAAAACTTCTCCACCCGTCTGCACTACCTGAACCAAAAGCACTGCATGGAAGTGATGCTCGAAAACGGAGTGATTCCCATTGTGAACGAAAACGACACGGTTTCGGTCACGGAGCTGATGTTTACCGACAACGACGAACTCTCCGGACTGATTGCCACAATGATGGGAATGGACGTACTGGTGATTCTATCGAACATCGACGGTGTCTACGACGGCGACCCGTCGCTCGAAGGCTCAAGTCTGCTGCGCGAAATCCGCCCGGAAGCACAGTTGGATGCGGAAGCCATTGTACAAACCTCTAAATCGTCGTTCGGCAGAGGAGGTATGGGCACAAAATTCCGCATTGCGCGCAAGGTTGCGGCCGAAGGTATCTCCGTCATCATCGCCAACGGCAAACGCGAAAATATTCTTACCGACATCCTGCTCCATCGGGCGGATGTGCCGCACACGGAATTTGTGGCCGACAGCCATCCTGTTTCCAGCGTGAAGAAATGGATTGCCCACAGCGAAGGCTTCGCAAAAGGCAGAATCCATATCAACGAAGGGGCCTATCGCGCACTGACATCCTCACAGGCAACAAGCCTGCTGCCCGTGGGAGTTGTAAAAGTGGAAGGCGATTTCGAAAAGGACGACATTGTCCGCATCGTAGCTCCCGACGGAACGGCCTTTGCCGTAGGACGTACTGCCTACAGCAGTGACGAAGCGCGGGAGAAAATCGGCGAACAGGGAGCACGCCCTGTCATTCATTATAACTACCTTTGCATCGAATAAACTACGACTATGAACGAAGCATTGAAAACCCTATTGGTGAATGCGCGCACGGCATCAAGAAGCCTGAACCGCGCAACAAGGGAAGAGATTGACCGCACACTCCGTCATGTGGCGGACGCTGCGGAAGCGAACATGGAAAAAATATTGGCAGCCAATGCCGACGACCTGGCAAAAATGGACCCTGCCGACCCGAAATACGACCGTCTGCGCCTGACTCCGGAACGGCTGAAAGGAATAGCCGACGATATGCGCAAGGTGGCAACTCTCGACTCGCCCCAAGGCAAGACGCTGAAGGAATGGACGCAGCCGAACGGTATGAAAATCCACAAGGTGAGCGTGCCTTTCGGTGTTATCGGCATCATTTACGAAGCACGCCCCAACGTAACGTTCGACGTATTCTCGCTCTGTCTGAAAAGCGGCAATGCCTGTGTACTGAAAGGCGGTACGGATGCCGACTGCTCCAACCGGGCCATTATGGAAGTCATTCATTCCGTATTGCGTGAGGAAGGTTTCGACGAAGCCTGTGCTACCCTTCTGCCGCCCGACCACGAGCTGACACGCGAAATGCTTCAGGCCGTAGGTTATATCGACCTGGTGATACCGCGCGGAAGCAGCCGCCTGATTCAGTTTGTCCGCGAAAATTCGCGCGTGCCGGTCATCGAAACGGGTGCAGGCATATGCCACTGCTATTTCCACTCGTCCGGTAATCTGGAAAAGGGAAAAGCCATTGTCAACAATGCCAAGACGCGCCGCGTGAGCGTATGCAATGCGCTCGACTGCCTTGTCATCGACCGCAGCCGCCTTACCGACCTGCCCGAACTCGTGGCTCCCATGAACGGAAAGGTGACCGTATATGCCGACGAAGAAGCCTACATCGCTCTGGAAGGCCATTACAGCCCGCTGGAGCACTCCAACGACGAAAGTTGGGGACATGAATACCTCGACTATAAAATGTCGGTAAAAACCGTCGGAAACATCGAGGAAGCCATCGCCCACATCAACCGCTACACATCGAAACACAGCGAAAGCATCGTGGCCGAAGACGAAGCGGCATGCCGCATGTTTACGCGCGACGTCGATGCCGCCTGTGTCTACACCAACCTGCCGACGTCATTCACCGACGGCGGACAATTCGGTTTTGGAGCCGAAATCGGTATTTCCACACAGAAACTTCATGCACGCGGTCCGATGGCACTTGCCGAACTGACCACCTACAAATACATCATCAACGGGGACGGACAAGTGCGCAACGCATAGTCCGCCCACATTAGTCTTTTCCATCGGTTATGAGTAATATTGAAATATGGCTGCTGGCTGTCAGCCTCGCTATGGACTGCTTTTCCATCTCCGTAGCAAGCAGCATCATCGTACGCCGCTTCGACTGGCGGCTGTTCTTTAAAATGGCCTTTTTCTTCGGATTGTTTCAAGCCGTCATGCCCATTATTGGCTGGCTGGGCGCAAGCTATTTCAGCGGCTTGATTGAAGCCTACGACCATTGGATTGCCTTCGCCCTTCTGGCTTTTCTGGGAGTAAGAATGATTATTGAGGGCTGCAAGAGCGAGGAAGAAGCCAATTTCGACCCCACACAACTGAAGGTACTGCTTACGCTTGCCGTTGCGACAAGTATCGACGCTCTTGCCATCGGCATTTCATTTGCCTTTGTGGGTATCCGCAGCATTGCATCGCTGACTTATCCGGTCGTGGCTATCGGCATCACCTCGTTCGTACTTTCGCTCGTCGGCAGCCTTATAGGGGCATACGCCGGACGGAAATTCAAGTTCCGTATGGAACCCGTGGGAGGTATCGTTCTTATCTGCCTCGGCGTAAAAATTTTGTTGGAACATCTGAACGTGCTATAACAACACAACGGACAGAAACAGACCACACAGCCGGAATCGGGAAAATTTCCCGGTTCCGGCTTAATATTTCAGTTCCATAAGAAGCAAAGCACACCGGTAAGCTGTATCAGCAAAATAGCCGGCACACCGTAGCGAAACTTTGCGTGACGTGTCTTGTGGCGCCATATCTTCATGCCCAGCCATGCGCCCGCACTCCCGCCGATGGCAGCCAACAACAGCAACGTAGATTCACGGATACGCCATTTCGCTTTTTGTGCCTTGTACTTATCCACACCATAGACCACAAAAGCGACGGCATTCACCGCCGCCACATAAACAATCAGCAGTTCTGACATCGTTTCCATTTCTTTCTTATATCAGCCCGAGCCGCATATAGTCCCGCAGGAAGCGATTCGCCGTCAAACATGGCAAGCACGGCCTGAAGTTCCTGCAACAGCTCCGGATAGAATTTACACTGCTCAAATGCCAGCCTCAGGCAATACACTCTGACAGCGCACGTTTCCCGATTCAACGGTATTTTTTCCAAACAGAAATCCATAAAATCCGACCGCAAATGCTCTTTGTCGAAAGGCAAGCGCAACAGCACGGCCAATATCAGCCGACGTATTCCGTCGTTCTGCTCTACCATAACGCGGTCAATCAGTATTTCGCGTTTATCCGACAGCCAAGAATTGTCGACAACGACGAAATGCGACAGCACCCAATAAGCATTATAGGCAATCCGCCTGTCGGCATCGTCAGTCAATTCAAACAAACGTTCCCGACAGGAAACATTACCCCACATTTCCTCACAAAGTTTCTCAATTCTCGCCTTGCTCAATCGGCCGGATATCCTTTCTCGCAAATCCATATACTAAATATTTCAAGCAAAAATACAAAAACCTCCGAAATCGGAAAGAGCATTCCGCCGCTTTCCGCAAAATCCGTAATTGTGGTTAATCTTACAAGAATTTGTATACCTGTATATCAACCTGTTTCGCCTAATTTTGTCATTGCAGATAACAATCATTTTAAAACGTAACGCTATGAGAAACTTCTTGATTCTTCCGTTCCTATTCTTCGCCTTTCTGTCGATGACAGCCTGTTCGCCTAATCAGGAAGAACCGTTCGTACCAGAAACGCCCGAACATTCGGAGAACGACAGTATACATGATAATGACAATGAAAATATGGAAACAAACACTCTAAAACTTACGGTAAACGGCCGAACATTCACGGCAACACTCGTCGACAACTCATCAACCAAAGCACTGAAAGAACGCCTTGCACAAGGCAGCATAAGTGTTCGCATGGACAACTACGGCGGTATGGAGAAAGTCGGCTCATTAGGATTTACCTTACCACAGAACAACTCACGGATAACAACAGCACCCGGCGACCTTATTCTCTATCAGGGCAGCTCTTTTGTCATCTACTATGACACAAACGTCTGGAGTCTGACGCGTTTGGGCAAAGTAGACGGAGTGACAACCCGCCAGCAAATGCTTGACCTCCTTGGCGGCTCAGGCAGCGTTACCGTAACCCTTTCGCTGGAATAATCCTTTCCCCCACTCAAATTGTAAAGAACATCTTTTGGACGCACCGTGGTGTGTCCGAAAAGGAATAGCGAATTAACACATCGTTGATAATGCGGACGCACATTTTTCAATTTTGCATTCCGACATCACCGCACGACAACGTCACAAACAATTCCCCAACCGTAGGGACACACCTGGGGTGCAGTGCTGTCCCAAGGAAAATTTAACACACAAATTCCCTTCATTTTGAGACGTTCCAAAATAGCAAAATGTTAAAATTCGAACAGAGAGAGTTGGCAGCTATCTGCACTCACCTTATCGATGTTGTTGCTGTATCTGTCAAGTAAATCGCGAAGATATACTTTCTCTGTAAGGGACACACTCATGATATTTGCGAACTCATACAATGAACCTTGATAATTTAAAGAGCTTGCTGCCATGGCAAGCATACAGAATGTCGTAAAGGCAACGTAAATCTGTATCATCACAGCGTTTGCGGATGTCCCGTAAAACGATGTTACACGGAGGTGCTGTTTGATCCATTTAAAGAACAGCTCTATTTGCCAACGGTATCGATATATCAATGCTATGTTTTCAGCATCGATATCAAAGTTGTTGGTGACAAAATCCAACACTTCGTTTTTCTCGACACTATAGAATTGGATTCTTCTCAATTTATACGGATAGCCCATCTTGACCCATCTGCTGATGAAAAGTATGATATCATCGCCTAAAACACGCTTGCCGTTTACAGAACGCCTGTCTATTGTCTCAAAAACGACATTACGTTTCATCCGGGTGACAAAATAAGCACTCTGAAAATTAATAGCAGCAAAGCCTCTTGTCTTAAAGTACATTTTATCAAATACATAGAAGCAATTCCGCTCAAAGGGATAGCTTTCCATAAATGTCTGGTCCCGTTCTTCAAGGCCTGTGATAAGACATATTTTGGGAACATTTCTCAATAAATCATACAGCGTGTGAAGTTTGATTCCTCCGGTTTCTTCCTGAGGAACAGACCAATTGAATTTGTTCAGATCCAACGATATTCTGCTCGAATCGATTGCAAAAAATCCACTTACCCCGAATACGTCGGCAATTTCTCTAAGCGTCTTGTCCTTTATAGTAGTTTTTGAAGCCCTTTTCATCATCTCCTGGGCAAACTCGCGATAGATTGCCACATTGCGCTTCGAATTTGCATAAGCGATATTATTACGGCTAATGGAATTGCCAAAACCAAGCCGATAAGCCTTATCGGAATGAGCACGGATAGATGTTTCGATATCCCGAAGACTACGTCTTGAAGTCAATTGAGACCATATCATCACCAAAAGATGATTCCAACAGGTATAGTTGATGACATAAGCATTACCATTATATTTTCTGACCAATCTGTCAAAATGGTCTTTTGCAAGGAAGTTGTGCAGCTGATTGAAGATGTAAGGGATTTGTGCCATTTCGCTTTCATTTTTCCAACTATGCAAAATAGTAATCTCTAACCTCGTTTCAAAATGCACCGCAGCACTTATTGCAATATAACAAGCAGTAATATAATTAGTTATATTCAAATATTAACAAATCCTTGGGACAGCACTGGAGTCTTGATGTGTCTGTGCAATGATTTTATCTGTTGCTTTTTGGTATACGGAGTCGATGCTTTGCGCAATATGTTGTTCAATTTGTTTGGATTCCTTATGGCGATTGATGTTTGAAACAATGAAGAAACCGACAATAAGAATCATTGCGGCAACTGAAACGATGATGAGCGGTTGGTGTTCTTTTTGTTTAATGAGTTTGCGAAGGGCTTGTATGCTTTGCGGGCGTTCGGCTGGAGACTGTTTACTACAACGGCGTGCAATTTTTTCATATTTTCGACCGCCGAAAATTAAATTAATCAGACGTCCTATTGTAAAAATGTCGGATGCTGCTCCAACGGAACCTGAGCCATTGAGGGTTTCGGGAGCTGTATATCCGTCGGAACCTCCGATACAGCCTTTGTAGGCACTGTCGTTGCTTGCAGAGAATCCGAAATCAATAATGCGGGCCGCTTTGTTGCTGTTGACGATGATGTTGTCGGGCTTGAGATCATTGTGTATGATACCGCGATGGTGCAGATAGTCTATCCCGTCGAGAATGTCGTTAAGCACAGACTTGCGTTCTTCCATCGTGGGATTGGATGCCACAAATTCATCGAGTGTCAGGCCATTGATGTATTCCATGACGATGGCTGGTCCGACAGGTGTATCAGGCACAAAATCCAAGATGTTGACAATGCAGGGATGATTAAGGTTGCATGCCAATTCATATTCCCGATGAAGAATTTCAATCAGCATCGAATCGTTGGTTACAGGTGTTTTGAGGATTACATATTTTGTGCCTTTTTGCGCCTGGTAGATGCGGAACATATGTCCTTCGCTAATAATTCCAAGTATTGTTATAGTCGAGTTTGAAATTGTCGCTTCAGTAAATACAGGAGAGGAATATATTCTCATTGCGGTATATGAATAATGGATTGACTGTTTGCTTGGTATTGTATATATGGCAATGCCCTATGTTCTACAAATATAGGAATAATAGAGAGAATATAGCCAAGTTAAAGTCTAAATTTCTGGCCTTTATGCAGAAGAATTATAGCTCCTCAAAGATGGTCAGACCGTTGTCAAGTCCCATGGAATAGCGTTGGCACAGTTCGCCGCCATGCACAAGGTTGTCGACAAACAGTGGATAGTGTTTTAGCATGATGCTGCATTCGAAGCTGTCGCCGTTCTGCAGGGTGGAGTTTTTGCAGTCGATAGCCTTGAATGTGCGTCCTCCTTGGAATTCGACAATGCATACACGGTCGGGTAGCCAGCCGATGCGGAGCCGGTCACCAGGCACAAGATCTTCGACTTTTACGGAGATATGGCTTCTCACGATGTCAGACTCAGGCTGAGCCGTCTGTTTTAAATGGCAGCAGAAGGCATCCCAATGCTCGAAACCGATGTAACGGCAGAGCACGTCGAGTGTTCGGGTATAGGTTGTGCTATATCCTTTAATGCTGCCCCAAAGGCGGCGCAGGGTGTTGTCTGCCAGATGTTCGTTTGTGACACGTTCTATTTCCGCTCCGAAAAGGGTGAAATCGGAACGGCTTTCTATTTTGTGACCGAAACGTTTTTCAGCAGCTATTTTCAGTGCTGCGATTTGTGGTAAATCTGTTCGTACTGCCATAGTAATTGCGAAGATAAGTAATAATCTTTATAGACACTAACAAAGAACCAAGAAGGACCAGAAAATATAGATTTACTTCATCAAGTATTGAATCATTGCATTTTTTTGAGTGATGGCTATATCGGACCTGTATTTTTCAGCCGTGGCATTTTCTCCCAATAGCTCGCTGAGGTATTTCCAGAAACTCTGCCGATGGTGCTTGTGTTTTATGTGTGCCATTTCGTGCATCATGACACAGTCGGACATTCGTTGTGGCATCAGTACAAGTATGGGTGACAGGGTTATATGATTTCTGTTGTCGCATTGCCCGAGGACGTTCGTTCTCAGTTTGCGGACAGACACTCCGCTCGCTTTCAAACCCTTGTCAAGTTCTATTTGGTGAAACCTTGGGGGCAGGTGGCATTCGGCCACTGCAAGTATGAATTGTTTGATTTGTCGGCGTAGCCAATACTGGAAATGAACCCGTTCGAAATCTGTGGCATCGGAATAGCAGATATAAAGTGTATTAGAATCGGTGCAACAAATAGCGGTAGCGGTTTTCCGGACGGCGTATACGGTTCGGTCGGGAGCTACGAAGCAGGCTTCCGCCTGTAAAATCGGTTGGTCCACTTTTTGCCACTTCACTTGCAGATAGGGGCTGCCAATTCGCGTGGATGGGTTGATATGGAATGAAAGTTCTTCGAAAGTCATATTGTCCAGTATTTGTCTAAGACGTATTCATAGCTGCCGACTCCGTTGCCGATGCTCAAGCCGTAGAATCGGGTTCCTTTTTTCTGTTCTTCTTTAATCCTTTTCCAAGTGTCAGGTTTGGGAAGCGAAAAGTAAAAATCACTGATAATCAGAACGTCGGCCATCGAGAAGTTGTCGGTGCCCAATGTATTCAACGCTTCGGCGAGCATCTGTTCACCATTGGTGCCGCCCGAGAAAGTGGAGGAAAAGAATTGCTCCACTTTGTGGAACTGGCTCGGACGCGACAATTCAATATGCTGTTCGCGGACGGAGAAGGCGATGAGAAAGCATTTCCGTTTTTCTTTTTTGACGATATCTATTATTTGAAATGTCAGGGATTTCGCTATTTCTAACGGCTTGCCTTCCATGGAACCGCTGGTATCAATGGCAAGAATGACGGGACCTTTTTCTATTCTCTGCTGAGGAAGAAGAGTATGGAAGGTTTTCTGCTTGTTGATAATGGGCGGCAGACTTGAGTATTGCTGGAGTTCCTTGTTGGCAAACCGTTTGTAGAATACCGGCTCGTCAATCAGGGCATATTCGTAGGGTAGAAGAGAGGACAGGTCGTTGCCAACCGTTGTGCCGTCGATTTCCTGTCGGGTATTGGCATGGCGCAGCAGCACCGGCTCGTTGATGGTGACAGTCGTGTCTACGTCTTCGGTGTCGGTTTCGTGTTCACGGCCAATCTGTCGTACGATTTCGGTCAGAATCGGATATTTGTAGAACGTATTGCTGATTTTTTTCCGCTGTCTGTAATCGTTCTGTCCGACACCGATGAAAATTTGCTTGTTGGGACCACTTCCTCGAAGCAGACTCAGTTGTTTTCTTCTCAGTTTTGCTGCGGAGGCTTCCTTCCAGTTTTCTTCCATGGCGTTCAGAATCCGTTCGGCCGGTGTGTCGGCATCGTTGAGCAACTGTTCGTAGCCTTCCGTGTTGAATTGTTCTTTCGTGTAGTAGAATGTCAGCCACGATTTCACCTTCTGCCACAGTTGTCGTCTTTTGTCGTTGTCCGACTCAAAAAACTCCTGTAACAGTTTTGTCTCTGCCGTATGGAATTGTTGGAACTCCAGCAGGGTAGGTAAAATGGAACGGAAAAAATTAAGCAGGTTTTGGCGCAACGCCTCTTTGTAGTCGTTGTCGGGCAGATTCTGCTTATGCATGTTGAGTTGCGACGCCAAGTATTGCGAAATGGGGTCGTCGGCATATGTTTCCGGCAGCCGGCCGTGTTCTATATACAGGTCGAACAGTTCCGAATAGTCATCAATCTGTTGGTTGATGTTCTCGTTATATGTCATTACTGTTTCGTCTTTAGTGTATTGACTTTTACTTCCAGTGTGTTAATCGCTTTTTCCAGATTCTGGCAATAGCGTTTCAAGTTTGCCGTGTCGGTATTGTTTACAAACAGATTGCCGTTTTTGGCCAAAAGCAATGATTTACGCTCTTCAAATTTTGTGCGAATTGCATACGCGTTTTCCTCAAAATGCAGGTTGGCAATATTGGGTACATATTGCTTGTTAATCAAGTTATTCGTTCCAAGCAAACTGCCTCCGAATTTTGCTTTCTCCAGTTGGTATTCCGTGTTGTCGATAAAGATGCTGTCAGCTCCACGCTTTAGCTTGACAGCCATCGGCCGATTTTCAGTTGCCGTGAGGTTTTGGATGCTTCGCAGTTGTTCGCCACTCATCTTAACATCCATCTTGCGGACAACGAAGCCCTTCAGATTGTCGTCATAGTAGATGATGCCGTCAGAGGGTTTGCTCAGTGACAGCTGTTCGTAGTTGTTGAGAAGGAAGTAGACCGTATCTGTTTGCTTTGCGTTCGTCGGAGGCAGCAATTTTGCATAGAAAAATTGGTAGACCTGAAAAGCATTTCTGTTGCTTCCTTCTGTTTGCCGGGCGTTTTCCTCTGGTGCTTTCTGCATTTCTTTCGACAAGTCGGCCATGCTCTTTTGAATGTCGGCAAACAGGCTTTCCAACACCAATTGCGTGACCGGACGGGTGCATTCCACTTTGTTCCATAACATGTGTTGCAGAAGCACAATGTCGCTCATGTCGACCTCTGTACGGCCGTTGAGAAACGCCGATGTCCTCAGCAGATTGGCCGCTTTTTTCCAGCGCCGGTCGGAAATGTAGTAGTCCAACGGTTCTACATTCTCTCGTTTTCCCAATTGTCGGAGTCCGTGGCGGATATAGGTAATCGCTTCCAGTATGGAGTCGGGCAGCTCTACATTTTCGCAGCAGCTTTTCCAGTCGGCAAGTGTGGCATTGTCGATTTGCAATTCACTTTTAATATCTGTCAGACGCGTTTCCTTTTGGCGCATCATCCGATAGAAGGCATTCTCGTTTTCAATGCAGTTCGACACGACACGTACCATGAAACGATCCCACAACGCTTCAAGTCCTTCGTTCTCACGG
>ERZ791822.1011-NODE-1011-length-14140-cov-2.349734_pt1 | contig 14140 bp, 12 predicted proteins | sample MGYA00510299_ERZ791822 | MGnify/ENA primary metagenome ERZ791822 (study PRJEB30046, sample SAMN00791945) | human gut metagenome | study: EMG produced TPA metagenomics assembly of the A metagenome-wide association study of gut microbiota in type 2...
AATTTGAAAACTCCGTTTTCATTTGCCTCTGCTCTCGCCTTTCGCTATCTTTGTAAATATGATAAGCGAATTTGCCAAACGAATTAGTGCTTTTGTGTCGGCACATGGGTTGTTGCGGTCGGACGACCGTGTGCTTGTGACATTGAGTGGCGGAGCCGATTCCGTTGCATTGCTGCGTGTGCTGTTGGAGTTGGGATACGACTGTGTGGCGGCGCACTGCAATTTTCACTTGCGTGGTGAGGAGTCGATGCGCGACGAACGTTTTGTGCGTGCCTTTTGCGACAGGCTTGGTGTGAAGGCTACGTTTGTCGACTTTGATGTTGACAGCTATGTGGCGGACCGCAAAGTGTCCGTCGAAATGGCTTGCCGCGAGTTGCGTTATCGTTGGTTTGAGCAAATGAGGGTGGAGTTTGGCTGTCAGGTGATTGCCGTGGCCCATCATGCCGACGACAGTGCCGAAACGTTTTTCCTTAATTTGCTGCGCGGTACCGGACTGGCCGGCTTGGCCGGAATCAAGCCCCGGAATGGTGCGATTGTCCGCCCGATGCTATGTGTGGGTCGGCAGGATGTTGAAGCCTATCTTGCTCAGCTTCAGCAGGATTATGTGACCGACAGCACGAATCTCGAAAGCGAATACCGTCGCAATAAAATCCGAAATATTATCCTTCCGGCTTTGCGTGAATGTTTCCCGGGAAGCGATGCCGCTTTGTCGGCAACGATGGCGAATTTGTCGGGCGACTGGCTGTTGCTTCAGGAGCTTGTCGGGGATTACCGCCGTCGTGCTGTTACGGAATCCGATGGGGTAGTGCGAATCGACAAGGCTGTCGTGGCGCAGTCGGCACATCCGGAAACGCTGCTCCACGAGTTGCTCGCTCCTTATGGCTACAATCCGTCGCAAACTTCCGCTTTGTGGAAATCGGCTGCGACGGTCGGAGCCGTGTTTGAGTCGGCTGATTATCTGCTCGAAGTGGGGCGGGAACAATTTGTGCTGATGCCGCACGACGGTTTGCAGAACGATGAAACATTTGTGTTCCGCCTTGACGACCGTACTACGCTTCCGCCGTTTCTCGAGGTGGAGTTGGTGGAGCGAACGCCGGATTTCAAGTTTGTGGCTGATGGAAATTTAGCTTATTTCGACAGCGAAATTCTTAGCCATGAGCTGACTTTGCGCCATTGGCGGCAGGGCGACCGCTTCCGTCCGTTTGGCATGAAAGGCAGCAAAAAACTGAGTGATTATTTCAACGACAACAAATTTTCCCTGCTCGACAAACGTCGCGCGTGGCTACTCTGTGCATCCGACACCATCCTCTGGCTCGTCGGCCACCGCGCCGCCGACGCTTTCCGCGTCACCCCCACAACCCGCCAGGTCGTAGTACTGAAATACCGCCCGTAGCCTTTACCTGTCCGAATCGCTTTCTCCTAAAATAAAAAGCCCCGCATCCGCGAGGCTTTTCCGTTATAATATGTTTGAAATCAGTTAATCAGTAAAGTGCTTCGTATTGTTTTGCGATGCGTTTCCATGTGTAGTGGGTTGTTGCGAAATCCACCATCGGTTTTCCGTTGAGGTCGGTCCGTTTCAACAGTTGCAACAGTTCGTCGGCATTCTTCCAGTAGTAGGCCTCATGGTTGGTCGTTTCGCGGTTGTACACCACATCATAGCACAGGATAGGGCAGCCGAAGAACATGGCTTCCACAAGCGACGGATTGGTTCCGCCGGCACTGTGGCCGTGGATATAGTATCCGGCATTGCTGCGCAGACAGTGGAGCGTGTCGAGATCGTATACAGGGTCAACGATGCTGATGTTCGGCACGGAGGAATATTTCTCCTTCAATTCCTTGCCGTAGTTACTGTGCTCCCAGTTGCCGATGAAAATCAGTCGTTTGTCCGATTTTGCAAACGCTTCCAACGTCTGGTGGCAGTTGTTTTCCGGCTCGATGCGGCAAACGGTGATGGCATAGTTTCCGCGTTCCACGTTGTATTTTTTCAGCACCTCAAGCTGTTTGGCTTCATCAATGTTGCGGATGGCATGGTCGCCGCCGTAAGCAATCAGTGCGGCATCCTTACCATAGGTTTCCTTCACATAGTCCTGAATGCCTTTGTTGTCGGCCACAACCACATCGGCATAACGCACGGCGATGGCCTCCGATGTGCGCAATACCCAGCGTGCCAGTTTGCCCCATTTTTCGCGACGGTGTTCCAGTCCGTCGATGTTGATGACAAGGCGTTTGCGGTTGAACAGACGGAAAATCGGCAGGAAGCTGCATCCCGATGTGCCGAGCACCATAATCACGTCATATCCCCAAATGGAGCGCATCATCGATACGATGTCGTACGGGATGCTCTGCATTCCGTTGGCGTGGATATTCACATATTTCAGTTTCGCGCCTTTATATGTTGTCAAATGTTTTGTTTTGGTCATATCCTTACCGCTGCAATACACCGTATATTCAATATCAGGTGAGCAGTTTTCCCCAATGATATTTTCCACCAGCGATTCAAAACCGCCGTAGCATGCCGGCACTCCCTGCGTGCCGATAATCGCAACTTTCTTCATAACACACTGATTCAAATTAATTCTGTAATAGCGTCCCTCATCGCTCCTTCGTCATATCGACGTGAATAGGCCAGGGCGTTGTTTGATAGTTTTTTGTATAATTCTTTATCGTTCAGCATTTCGCTGATTTTTTCGGCAATCTTGTCCAGATTCGTCACGTCGATTTTCCAGCCGTTTTCGCCGTCGTCCACCATTTCGGCGATGCCGCCCACGGTGGGAACAATCACCGGCAGCCCGGCCGACATAGCTTCCAAGGCAGTCAGGCCGAATGTTTCGATAAATTGGTTTTTGTTTGACAAATTGAGTACCACCGATGCACGGTTGTAGAACGGCACCACATCATTTTGTCGCGGGTGCACCGTCAGGTTCGTCGGCTGACTGATGCCGTTTTCTTTCCAGAATGCGGCAATGTTTTCCGGCGTTTCGTTCAGTACCAGTTCAAACTGATAGTCTGTCAGCCGTTGAGCAAGTTCTATAAACTCCAACGTACCCTTATAGCGTTTCAGCGATCCGAGCATCAATACGCGCTTGCGTTCGAATGCTTCTTCCGGATTCGGACACAGACGGGCTACAAATGCAACCGGAACGGCATTCGGTACGACATCTACGTTCTTTTTCCGTTTCAGAAACGAACGCTGATAGGCCGACACGCAGATTATTTCCGAAGCCAAGGCCTGCATGGCGCGGGCCAATAGTTTGTAAAAGGCACCTTTTACAGATGGATTTTCGTGATAGTGATACACCACGCGTTTTCCTGTCAGTCGTCCTGCAAGGGCGGCACCCACCGGCAGGATGGTGTTTACATAGAACGTTGTGTCCTTTTTAAACGCGTAGTGCAGGGCGAGGCCGAATGTATAGAGTTGCACGCCGAAATAGCGTGCCATCGTCACCGCCGGATTGTCGGAAAAGCGGTAGGCATATGTGCTTGTTTTCACGTTTTTCCATTTCGACAAGTCGCTTAGCGCACCTTCGCCTTTCGACGTTATTAAGTCAATTTGCATCCCCTTTTCAGCCAATCCCCCCAGTACCATCCGCAACACCTTCGGACTTCCGCTAAAATCGTTGAAAAGATGAAAACATACAAGTCGTTTCATTTTTAATTATTATTTCAACCGATGTTTATATTCAATGAAACGTATCATTAATTTATATACAAAAAAAGGACATTTCGCGTATACCCAGTTTTGTATTTTGCAATTTTTTGATAATTCTTTATATTTTAATGGACTGTCTTTCCAAGGCGATTTTTCTTTGAATTCTAAGTATAAGTGTTTTAGTGGGTGCGTGCAATTAGAAAACCAAGGTCGATTAAAAAACTCATCGGTATAGTGTATGACAATGGGATGTTGTATTGCATTGTCTAATTCACTTTGGGAGTAGTATTGTTTCATTTTGAACAGACAACGAATCTGTTTGGATGTAAAATTGAACATTGGAGCCATAACATTGTAATTTGCCGGTAAAATTTCAATATAACCGGCACATACATGATTTATGGTTCCTTGATCATTATGGGGAGGATTTCCGTTGAACTTATAAATGAAATCAATACATTTCTTTACAATACCCATTTTTCTCCATAAATCAAGATTTAGCACAATGATACCTCCATCGTTGATGTATCTGTGATTATTATTAAGTCCAATATTGATAACATAGTAAGAATTAACTGTATCTTGAACCCCTGCAACTAATTTGTCTGACATATCTATATCAAATAATTCCTTAAGAGACTTCGTGATAACAGTGTCGCTGTCAACATATACGATAGAGTTTGATTGTACTGCATTCGGAAGAAAGATTCTTCCATAAGCACTTCGATTGAAGTTCGTTGATATTTTAAGGTCAGATGTTAGTTCGTCCAAATCTAAGTAATGAAGTTCTCGGTGGTATTGTTTTATGATAGTTTCTATACGCTTTCTATTATCTTGACTTAAAGCATTGGTTATTATGTAAAACACAATGTGTTCAATGTCTTGGTTGTTTTCAAGAAGAGAGAGAATAGAAATTCCGGCATGCTGTGCATATCCATCATCGAACGAATAGGCAACATTAAGTATTTGCTTGTTCATAAATTGTGACATATTTATTTAATAGCGTAGACCAAATAATATATCCGTTGTCAGTCGGATCAAATTTCCCATCGTAGAGTTTCGTATAGAACGATAAAATATGAGTTAAATAAGCGATGAGTTGCATAATCTCAATTTTATTTTGTAAACGAAGAACTTCTATATGAGTAAAGATTTGTTCTGCATTTAATTTTTGCTCAATGATCCAAACTTGTAGGATGTAGTGTATTTTATCTAAATAAGGAGGGAAACTCATTTGTGCATACTCGAAGTCGAATACACATAAATGTCCTTTTTCGAAAAACATATTCCAAGGGGTAAAATCGCCATGGAAAAAAGAGTATTCCGAGATTCTGCTATAATACGTTTTAAGAATTGAAATTGCTTGTATATATGTTGTTTTGGCTTCATGCGTTTGTTTTTCTAATACAGATTCTAAATATTGTAATTCTAAATAAAAATCTGTATTTTCAAACCTTTGTTTGACTTTTGTCCTTTGGTGAAGAAGTTCTAAATAAACAGTATGTTTGTCTGTCCAAGTATGCAGTACCTGAGAGTTGTTTGTCTTTTGTGTAGATTGGATAAAGACAAATAAGTTGGCAAACGCATTGCAAAACAATGAAACGGGAATATGCGGAATCGATTTTGCCGATAAAACTTTTAATGTTTTATCCTCTTGCCTGAATAACTCAAAAATTTCTGGACTTTGAGTGATTTTGCAATATCCAAGAATCTGTTTGTTATGTGAAATCTGTATTGTGATTTTTTGTCGAGCACTGGGCGTGCCGCAGAATATCGCAAATTCCGGATTCGTTATGCCGAAGGTCTTTTCTAGCAGCTTGCGCATTTCGTCGGTCAGCGACAGGCGAAGGCGTTCAGCGTGGAGCACACGCAGTGCTGCCGGATTCCAATAGAGCAGCGGCAACCCCACTTTCACGAGCTTTCCTTTCGGTCCGCTCGGTTGGTAGAGGTTCATTGCTGTCTGCATATTGTGGGCGGGCATTATCCACCGTTTCCCGTCGGCATTCGCGAAACTGAAAAACGTGTTTCCCTCACCGAACTTCAGTATCTGTTTCAGTTGTTCGTCGATGTTCATTTAATACCTTTTTCCTTTGTGGCTTTTGTGATGGCTGCGTAAATTTCTTCTCCGCGGCTTGCCCATGTGAATTGGTTGCCTGCTTGTTGAGCCTTTTTGCCCATTTCGTAGCGGATTTGGGCATCCGTCAGTTTCACCATGCTGTCGGCTAATGCCTGTATGGTCGACTTGCGGTCGTTGCGCTGTATGATTTCGGCATATTCAGGCGAGAAATAGCGCGTATAGCCGGTCGTGTCGATGCAAATCAGCGGTTTGCCCATTGCCATGGAGTCGAACGAAACGGTCACAGCCCCTTCCTTCAGCGAAGCATTGACCACCACATCGCAATTACGCATATATTCCTGATAGCGTTCCATCGAAACGGCTCCCGCCATTGTCACCTTGTCGGTCAGATTCAGCCGGGCAATCAGCGCGTTCAGGCGTTCCTTGTCCGCTCCTTTGCCGATAATGGTCAGGTGGATGTTTGCATTTTTCTCAGCTGCTTTGGCGAAGGCCTCAATGGCAAGGTCGAAACCGCGCCACGGGTCAAGGCGTCCGACGGTGATAAATTCCACCCGTTTTTCCGGTGCGCTTTCCGTGATGGCAGGTGCTTCCAGCAGGTTGTCCACCGCTACATCGGTGAAGAGTATCGCCTTGTTACGGTAGCGTGCCGGAATATGCTGGCGCAGGATGTCGGTCTTGCAGAGAATCAGGTCGGCATTCTTGCATCGGCGTTTGAATCCGCTGTTGAATTTCAGGTTGCCGGCAACGGTGCGGCGCAGGCGTTCCACCAACTGCATTTTCCGCGGATACAGACGGCTGTATTCCTCCGGAATGGTTTCCACGCCCCCGGCGGGACCCCAGATGAAAAACTGCTTTTGTCCGTAGCTGCTCACCTTCCACAGCACATTGCCATAGGTAAGGTGATGGAAAATGCGGATGTCGTTATCCTGCATCGTGTGGCGTACGATGCTGTTTGTGAGCCATTGCCAGATGTTGTAGTAGGTGCGCACACCGCGCAACCCTTTTTTCCAAAATCGAGCCCATTTCGGAAGATCGAAATAGAGAAAACGGATGTGGCTGTATTCCGGATGCTCAGCAATCCATGGTTCGATGGTGTGCTGGTTGCTGCGGCGTGTCAGCACCCACAAGTCGAAATGTTTCGACATTTCCAACACCCAGTGCCAACCCACGCCGATTTCACTTCCTAATCCCGGTTCGCATGCGTAAGCCGAGACGAATATTTTTTGTTTTGTCATTATTTTTCAGTTTTCTAAAATCAGTTAGCCAAGGGAGATACTTGACAACTACGTATGTTAATAAATATCCAATGCAAATTGAAAGCAATGCGACAGTAAGTGTGATTATATATGTTTTTTCTGGAAATATTTTTTGAAAAACTAAACCGATAGAGGCGGGGAGGGCACCAGAGAAAAAATAAAAAACAATAGAATTTCTTCCAATGTATTCTATTACGTTCAGTTTGGGTAGTTGTTTGCAAATAAATACGATAACATCTATCCCTAAGATTGAAATAAGGAGTCCTTGGATGTTGTACTTCATACTCATCATAGCGTATTGGAACGAATTATTATTTATATCGTATAGCATACATCCGAGGTAAATGAATATAAGAAGAATTCCTGAAAAGACCCCTATTTTTTTGTCAATTTTTTGTTCATATTGTTGGTATAATCCTCCTAGAGTTAAAAAGAGTGTAGCTCCAATTCCACTTTTGTAAAACCATGGGAATGGAGTCTTGTCTATATCGCTCAAATAAATTGCGAAAATGAATAATAGAATTGAACTAATAAAATAAGGAAATACTGTTTTCTTTTTCAAAAACAATAAGCATAATAATATTATTTGTGAGACTATAATAGTTGATGTAAACCAAAAAGAAATACCACCAAAAACATTATAGAAATATTGTGTTATGGATATGGATATATCTTTACTATGAAAAAATAATTTAGGTAGATATATAATTGATGCAAAAATAATGGTAGGTATAACTAATCGGAATATGATAGTTTGAATATTTTCCTTGAAACTTGTGAAACAGTAGCTTTTTACAGTTTGCAATTGTTTTTTAAAAAAAAGATAACCACTTACGAAAAAGAAAGCATTAACATAAAATGGTTGTAAAAAATATCCGTAAGAGATATCGTTTATTCCGTAATACGCTTCGGAATGAAGTATATAAACGGAAATCATACATATTGCTTTTGTCAGATTTATCCAAGATATTTCTTGTTTCATGATTACTTAAGTCTGCGTAAATTCTTTTTATGTTGATTATCAAAAATATAGTTGAGAATTTCAGCCACAGCCACTTCCGGTGTCTGTTCGTTCAGAATCTTTTTGTAGCCTTTTTTGTCGGCCAGATAGTCGATTCTCTTGTTAATGCGGCGGATACCCTCTTCGTCAAGCTCACGTTTGCGTGCCAATATCGTTTCCGAGCGGGCTGTTAGCAGAATATTATAGTTGAGTGACGGTATAAACAGCTTCCCGAACCAATAGAGGAATTTGTAGTTCAGATAAATACGGCTGCGGCGGCTGTCGCAAATTATGTCCGTATAATAACGGTCGAAAATCACGACACGTGTAATGCGGATTACGGATTTAACTTTAACAAAATAACCAATGATATAGTCGATGGAATAGTAGAGCAGTCGGGCAAATGAACTGAATGCTCCTGTTTTTCCAGCTCTGTGTGGTTTGCTATAATCGCGGTCCACTTCTTTTTTTAGTCCGGCAGAGTGCGCTACTTCTCCCAAATTTCCGAATAGTGCAGGGCGGAAATGGTAATATTTATGTGCTGTGCGGAACACGGGGGCTAATCGTTCCAGTATTTGGTCTATGACCGTTGTTTTTCCTGAGCCGTCAGGACCGGTGAAGCCTACACTAAAGCCCGTGTTGGAGCGAACGTAATTTCTGATATGATAGTATTCAAATTTCAGCATTCTGCCAACGGTGCGGAACGGGTTGCTGCACAAATTCTGTTTGAATGCGTTTAGCAGAAGCTTTTTCCCTGAAGTTTTATCACATTCGTTAATGCTGTTTGAACCAAATACCTTTTTCAGTACTTTTTTCACTTCGCCGCTGTTTTCTACTGCTTCTCGGGTTTTCCTGTATTTTTCTGGATAGGCTACGTTTACAGCACGGTCGTACATATATTTGTCCAGAAACTCATATTCCTTATCTACATGATAGATAGCTCCGTTGAATTGTCTGTTCTTTAAAAAGTCTTTGGCCTCAAGAAGTGTTACTCCGAAAATCGATGTGTGGAAGAAAAAGTCGAATTGCACGATTTCCGTACGGCTGTCGCTGTCAACGCAGGCACATACCCACGTAATCAAGCGGTCGCTGTTCAGATAGGTTACGATTTTCCAACCTTCTTTCTCGATGAGTTCAATTAAATCGCTTTTTAAGCGTCGATAAGTCGACGGTTCTATTACGATATCAATGTCGCGGCTATTATTGTGTGCCGGGAGTCCTTCAAAATTGCGTAAAACGGCATATTCCCCGTTTTTGTTCAGGAAAATAAAGAATGTGGTTAAAAATTCAGCAGAGGTTCTCATTTCATTCGCAATATATTATGTTTCACCTTGTCAACGATGTATGACGGATTGTTATGGATGGATTTCAATAAACTATTGAATCCCTTTATGATATTGCCGTTTTTTAGCTGATAGTAGCTTTGTCGCAGGCAATCAGCTGCTGTCGCATCTTTTTCCAGTTTTCGGTATTCTTCATCAGTCATTTGTGCTCGGAATTCGACAAAAGTCAATTCGCATTCTCCGCGACGTCGGCGTTTCAGATTTGTTTTGATGTGTCGCATGCGGAGAATCATCCCAATGGAGTTGGCCGACATTGCTGACTGGTGCTTACGGTAACGGCAAAGGATTTCAGGCACAACCACGATGGCTTTTCCGTTTTTATATAGATCACTCATACGAGTCCATAGGTCAAGGTCTTCGCAATAGTCCTGATAGCGGGGTTTCCCTTCCGGAAAACCGGTAATGTTGTGTCCGCCCACTTGCAACGCCAGTTCCCGGTCGTAGATGGCAGTCGGTTGCATGAAAATTAGCTTCTCTTTGCGGGCTTTTTCGTAGAAACCTTCTTTTGTGGTTTCTCCCAGAAATATGCCACCTTTCATTTTGCCTCCTTTGCTGTCCATATATTCCAAGTGGCATCCAACGGCCATTAAATCGGAATCAGATGAAATCTTGTTGTACAATTTTTCAACCAAGGTGGGGTATGGACAGTCATCAGCGTCAACGAATAGAATATATTTGGTCGGAGCATGTTCTTCCACGTAGCGTCGTCCGGCACTTAGTCCTTTGTTAACCTCAAAATGGACTATTTCATATTGTCGTGGATATTTCGTGAAAAACTGTTCAACCGCTTTTACGCTATTGTCAGTGCAACAGTCGTCCACAATCAGCAGGTAAAAATCCTGCAAGGTCTGTGCTGTCACGCACCCTAATGTTTCTTCAATATATTGTTCTGCATTATACATGCAGATGGCAAGTGTCAGTTTGTTCATTATAGGTTATCGTCAAATTGTTTCTATATTTATAAAAATAGCGTACACACATGAATATCATTAAAATTCCCCACGCATAGGCTATGTTTCCTATCCCTCCTCCAATAATGAAAAAAAACATAATTGTAGGTATTGACCAAAAGCGGATAGCACAGGAAAATACTAATAGTAGTCCACATAGAAAAGACAAGAAGCCATATTCTGTGATGCCTGGTAACATAGTTTGGGACATATTTGCAATTCCAGTATCAACGCCATAGCCAAACCAATGCTCTTTTTTCGTTAAATCTAAATTATTGATGGTATTAAGAAGTGGAAGAATTCTGTAGGCAGCACTGTTATCTGCTTTAATAACAGTGTTGTTGTCCAATGTCAAAGCTGCTTCTGCTACAGATGTAGCTCTGTCTAATTGCTCAATGCCCATAGTGGAACCAATAGCAATAAGCACTGTAAGGAGAGGAATGATAATCAGTGCATTTCGCCAGTTGATAAAGTAAAGAGAAAGAATTCCTACTACAATAAAAGCCGTACCACTACCCATTGTAAACATAGTCCATAGAAAGCCGTATGTTACCCATTTGTGTTGTCGCTCAAACAATTGGGGGAAGCGGAATGGTGAGCCTTGTTTGAACCCGTTACATTGCATGTACCCATACATAAGTGCGCCTATAATGCGGGCCGTATGAGATGGTTCTACATTCCAAATCGGTAGTTTATCAATCGCTAAAAAACCTTGATTGTTAAGATTTATGAGAGGCATAAAGCGGATACCTACTAGGATTAGCAACTGCTGGCATAATAGACAGATGGCATAAGCTAAAATCATCCATCTCAAAAATTTTATAAAAAAAGACAATGAAAAAGCTCCAGAATATATTAGGTTATAGATTGTGATAAATGTGATCACAAACATACCCAAATAGCCAATAGTTGCAAAACGGAACGATTCGGGATGAAACAGTCCAGAAAAAAGAACTGAAAGCAAATAAAGAATACCTAAAATCAAAGCTTTACTGACGTAGGGAACTTTGAAAATAAAAACTAATGGCATTAATGCCATTAAACATGCTTTAACAGGACTGACTTTATATCCCTCAATAAAAACAATTTGGGTTATCATTACAACGATTGTAATGAGTGCGATTGTTCTATTTTCAAGTAGTTTATGCAATGAGAAGGTCATAGCTGTATTTTCTATTGGACTGCTTTTTTTATTCCTTCTAAAAATCCATAGCCATATTTTTTATCCGGCTCGAGATATCCTCCTTCTGCCCATTCGTTCCATGCGAAGACGAAAATCATATCTGTATCATAATACTTCCTTGTGTTTTCAACCAATTGCTTAAAATAGCGGCTAAATTTTTCAGTAGTCACTCCTTCGTATACATATCCATTCATGCGATGGCGCGGGGTGTTGTCCCAGTCGGTTACGGCGCAAGGTATCATCTTGGGACCATTCGTAGAAGGACGAAGCCTTAGGATATTGTTCCACAATTCGTCATAATCTTTTTTTTGCACTTCTTTTGCTTTGTGCTGGAGTGACAAACTTCGGCGAATACCTAAAAGTCGTTTGATTTCACGTGAATATTTCATCAGTTTGGGGAATACACCGGCATTGTGTTTTGTTTGAAAATACATGTTGGCATATCCCGGATTCATTTCTACTCCGTAATCAAATTTTGAACGGTCCCATGACGGGTCAAAACTTGATGATGCGCTTTGGTAAATATAGGTCAGCCCATCAAACCCGGCATCTTTTGCCATTTTTGTCCAAAGGTCTAACATTTTGTTAAGCTTGCGGATAAGGTTGGGAATATAAATAACCATCAAGGGCTTGTTGTTCTTCGACATATAGCGAGGATCCTTGAAGAATGGCAACATATAGTTGAAATGGTCTATCCAATCCTTTTCGTCGTCAAAATCATGGGCAATCAGCACTTTTGGGGCGCGGTCCTGGGCTTTCCATCCATCGGTCCAATCGTGGTTCGCCCATGAAATGCAGTACTTGATATCAATTTCCGGATGTGCCAAGAGCATTTCCATTGGTTTTTCGAGCAACAGATGTCCGTTAAACCAATAGTGATACATGCAGAAGCCATAAATGCCATGGTCTTTAGCCAGTTTGCATTGCCATTTAAGGGTTTCTACATCGCTAAGGTCATAATAGTTATTGTTGAGTGGAACACGTGGTTGGTTATGCCCTTCAAATAGAGGTTTAGCGTTGCGAACATTCACCCATTCAGTGAACCCTTTTCCCCACCATTTGTCGTTTTCTGGAATGGTGTGGAACTGCGGTAGGTATAGTGGAATTACTTTCATAATCTTAATTTATAAGTTTGTTTCAGATATTATTTGTTTGTATATGTTTAGCAATGTTGTTTGAATTCTTTCTGGATTATGTCGTTTCGTTGCTTGTGCTATAGCAGCTTTGCTGAGCGATTGGCACCGCTCAGGATTGGCTGACAGTTGCTTGATAAGATTTGCCAATGTGTAAGGATCATTGGCGGGGAAGAGGATTCCCGTTTCTCCATCGCGTATGATTGATGATAATCCTCCAACATTTGCGGCCAATACTGGCAGACCGAGGAGTTGTGCTTCGCACACGCTGTTCGGGCTATTGTCGATATAGCTTGGATGAACGTAGAGTGTAGAAGCACAAAGAGCGTCAACGAGTTCGTCTTTCGATGCCGTACCCATCATTTTGACATTGACTTCTGATGCACGAATACCGTATTTCTTTTCATAGAAACGAACATTGCGTGTGCCATAAATGTGCCATTCAAAGTCGAGTGTGGTAAAGCGTTTTAGTAAATTGGCTGTTTTCAGCACCAAGTCCATGCCTTTGTACCAAGGGTTTGAGATGACACTGATAATCCGCAGCTTTTTATCTTTTGGCAAGGACCAGTGCTTTGATCCTTTGAGAAAAGAGTCGCGCAATGCTTCCTCGCAATGGAAATAGGTTGCATTGGGATTGAAAAGTGAAACCAGCCCTTTGTCCCATTCTGTGCGACCCATAAAGTAGCGGCAATTTTGAATGGTTTGTATTTCCTGTTCAGCACGCTTCCGGAATGACGGTTCCGAACGTATGCCCATCCAACGGAAGTGCCACGACAGCCCCTTGGTGAAAAAGAAATCATACTGATTCATTCCAATAGGGAAGAGTGCATTGTGGTAGGGTGGTAGGCAGCCTTGCATATGGATGACAATGGGAATATCGGTGCGTTGACAGAGCAAGCCAAAATCGTTTTCACTTCCGAATATCTGAATTAGGTCGGGGCGGAAATCATCGATAATACGAAGGCAATGGTTTATCATTGCTTCTTTGTTGTCTTTTCCGCACAAACGTTGTATTCTCGATGGTTGGAATGAAGGTATGGGGTAGTAGCTCACTCCTTCGCGTTCGTATTTGAAATGTGCACCAGGATGTGTGAAAGCTATTCCTAATTTAATGTTTTGCTCCTGGCGTACTATCATTTCTAACGATGCTGTCCAGCCACCTCCATTATAACTATTTGTCCCAGGATTAAATAATGAGGGATTTAGTGTAAACCAAAGAACTTTCATTTGATTTTATCGAAATAGTTGTTTGAATGTTATTTTTTCATGTTTTTTTACAATGCATAGCCAAAAGAATGAGCACTGTATTAATGCAACGATTATTTTTAGCCAATTATTTTGAATATAGGATATAGTCCAAAGTGATAGACCTCCCATAATTAATGCGGAAACAAACATCGGAATTTGTTGTCGTAACTGTTGCAAATATGTAGAACCAATAATTCGATTGGTATAATACATATTAATAAATAGTTCTATGAAACAATATAACACCCTTCCCCAACACATCATAATAATTCCGAAAGGTATTGTTGCAAATAAAACAATT
>ERZ791822.1060-NODE-1060-length-13691-cov-13.449105_pt1 | contig 13691 bp, 9 predicted proteins | sample MGYA00510299_ERZ791822 | MGnify/ENA primary metagenome ERZ791822 (study PRJEB30046, sample SAMN00791945) | human gut metagenome | study: EMG produced TPA metagenomics assembly of the A metagenome-wide association study of gut microbiota in type 2...
AGATTGAGGTGGGCAAGCCTCACGGCGGCCGGTACGACCGGCTATCGGCAGTTCGAGTATCCCTTTATCGCCCGTGCCGAAGGGGAGTACGAGATCGCGCCGGTGGAGTTCACCTACTTCAATCCCGATATAAAGCAGTATATCACCCTCTCGACGGCGCGCCTGTCGATCAACGTCACGCCCGATGCGGGCGGCGGCGGATCGGCGCAGGTGGTGACGGGCCTTTCGAAGGAGGATGTGAAACTGCTGGGACAGGATATCCGTTTCATCAAACTCGGACGCGGGAATCTGCATTTGCAGGGACGCCCCTTCATGGGCAGCACGCTTTATTTCGTGCTGCTGGCGGCGATTGTGGGTGTGTTCGCCGGTGCATACGTCGCATTGCGCAAGCGGATCCGCGACCGTCAGAATGCGGTGCTCATGCGCGGCAAACGCGCCAATAAAGTAGCCGTGCAGCGTTTCCGCACCGCGGCGAAGTTCATGAAGGAGGAGAATCGCCATGCGTTCTATGAAGAGATGCTGCGGGCGTTGTGGGGCTATATGAGCGACAAGTTCAATATTCCGGTGGCCAATCTGACGAAGGAGAACGTGCGCGAGGAGCTGAATAAGCGGGGTGTTTCGCAGGAGTTGTCGCAATGTTTCTCGGAGATCATCTCGCGTTGCGACGAGGCGCAGTACTCGCCGTTGGCCGGTGCCCGCATGTGCGACGTCTACAACGAAGGGGTAGACTTTATTTCGAAACTCGAATCGGTGATTAAAAAATAGGAGGATGCTATGAAAACCAGACGGATTTTTGGGAGTCTGCTGCTCCTGTTCCTGAGTTTTACCGCCGTCGTGCAGGCGCAGGGCGGCAGCAGGGCAAGCAGCAGGGTGGGGAGCAGTAGCGTCCGGCGGAGGTGGTTCCTTGTTTTCATTCGTTGGGTGTCTTTTTTAGGGTTTCGTATAAGTAGGGCCGTTCGGGGTGGGGGTGCGCACCCTTATGGGGGTAGGGCCGTGGGGTGTTATCCCAACGGGTTTTCGCCGTACTTGCCCAGTTGCCGGGCTGTTTCGCGGGCTATCTCGGTGATGCCCAGTGTGCGGGGTTGTGTCTTGGCACGGAGGTAGAAGTCGTCCGTGCGCTCGGTCAGGGCGTTGTCGTAGGCCACGAGACTGATGAGCTTTTCAAAGGTTGTTGCCATGGGGTTTTGAATTATGAGTTATGAATTTTGAGTTATGGGTTATGGGGTTGGGGTTATTGGGGGGAGTCCTTGAGCCAGTGGCCGCTATAGTTGGCGGTGTCTGTCAGGCTGGCAGGATTATCCGCAGTCAGGTTGTAGTGGATGGCTTTCCAGGTGACACTACCCCAGGATTGGCATGTGGCGGCATTTCCTTCTGCCTTGAACATCTCTTCGGTGACATCGGTGAGGAAGAGGAGGGTGGCGGAGGTGCCTGCGAATGCACCATCACCAACGGTGGGCAGGAAGAAGCCAAATTGGTCGTTGGTGCCGCTGAGGACGACTTCTTCGAGGGCGGAGCAGTCGTAGAATGCGCAGACTCCTATGCTTGTCACTGCTTTGGGTATGCTGATTTCTGTCAAGCTGCTACAATACTGGAATGCGTAGCTTCCTATGCTTGTCGCTGCTTTCGGTATGTTGATTTCCTTCAGACTTCCACAGTAGTTGAATGCGCTTTGGCCTATCTCTGTCACTGTCTCCGGCAGTTGGATGCTCGTCAGATTCGCGCAGCTTTGGAATGTCCTCTCTCCTATCTTCGTTACTCCCGTGGGGATGCTGATTTCTGTCAGGCTGCTACAGTCGACGAATGCGTATTCTCCTATTTCTGTCACTCCGTCCGGCAGTTGGATGTTTGTTAGCTGGCGGCAATTAATGAATGCGTACTTTCCTATCTTTGTCACTTTCTTTGGCAGTTGAATGCTCTTTAGTGTCGTGCAGCTTTGGAATGCGCGCTCTCCTATACTTGTTATCCCTTCGGGGAGTATCACCTCTTGAAGTGCGGTATTTGTGTTATCCCCCGTTTTGCAAAATCCCTCCGGTATGGTTGTCGCCCCGCTTGCGGTGATGTAGAGGTGGCTGACCTTGAAGTATTTATTACCATTACTACCACCGATCATCTGCTCTTTCAAATTCGCCAAGTCCTGGTCGCTAATCTCCCCCGTAATCATTACCTTGATGGGGCTGTCTTGGCCGGCGCTTGCCAGTGCAGTCTTCAGTGCAGACCCATCTGCCAGCAGGCTTCCCGCTGTTTCGTTCTCCACTGTTACGAAGCTTTCTGCTTCCGTCGCCTCCACCAGTGTCGGGCTTTGCCATCCGGTGGACGTTACGCTCAATGCGCTCACCCCTGCTTTGTTTACTTTCAGTTTCAGCTCGTGGCAGGTATTGGCTTGGGTGGTGATGTCGTTGGTGGGGAGGTACTTATAGATGTCGTTTCCGATGTGGATGCTTATCATCAGTCGGTTTGCGGCAAAGGTCTGTCCCGGCAGCATCAGGGCGTAGTATGCCGACGAGGTATTGCCGTTCTTCAGCAGGCGGACATCGGTAGGGGTGGAGGCTTCGCCGTCGTGATTATGGATGACGGGCTCTCCGTCGGTATTCATGGTGAAGTAGGCTTTCGCTTGCTTGAGGTGTACGGTGGCCGTCTGCAGCTGTTCGGCGGTGATGCCGTCGCCCGGCAGCAGGTTGACGCATAGCTGCGCCATGCTGTGCTTCAGCAGCAGATTGATGGAAGAGGATGTGGCGGAATGTGTACCGCTGTAGTGCAGCAGGTCGGTGATGTGCCATTTATCGGCGGCAGCGGTATATTGCTTGCCGTCCCAGGCATTCAGGGTGCTCCCTGCGGCGGTGTTGGTTTCGTAGTCGGAGGGCATGTCGTAAACGGCAGGGGAGGAGGAAGAATAAGCGGGTCCCCACCAGGCGGTGAGGGTGTGGTTGCCGCTCCCTTGCCAGTAGGCGCGCTCGGTCTTGGTGGAACTCCAGCTGCTGTTGTTGCCGTCGTATAGGTAGGTGCCGGCAGATTGGGCGCTTCCGGCGGTGAGGGCTACGTGCAGCTTTTCGTCGTCTCTGAAGCTATGGCCGGATGCCACGCCGGACACGGCATCGGCGGCACGGGTGTTTCCTCCTTCTATGCTTACGGTTCCCAGCGTCAGCGCTTGTCCGTTTCCCCGGTTTTCGTCCTGCCCGGTCAGTTCGTTGGTGCATCCTGCCAGTATCAGCAGGCATATCATGGTACCTATGGCTGCCGTGATGGCGGTCAGTGTGCGCAGCGTTTCCCATCCCTGTGAGGTCAGTCGTTTCATGATGCAGTTCTCCATTTGGGTTGTTATAGGTTTTATTAATGTTCCTTTGCAAATGTGTCTGCAAAGTTGTTAATAATGGTATAAACTGCCTAATTTTACCCCTCGGTGCTTGTCCTGCATTGTCGCCTTGTTGTCCTGAATTGTCGCACCCCCTCTCAGAAGTGCTTCCGGAGGGGGTGTGAAGGGAAGTGCGGAGGATGAAAATCCGTCCTTATGGGGAGGAAGTCATGCTTTTATCAGCCACCTTTCTATGTTGCGCGTCCGGGCGCTGAAGTTCACGCCTATCCTGAACAGTGGGCGACCGTCGGCTTCGAAGGGTTGCGCGTAGTGTTTTTCGTCAATCTGCCGCAGCGCTTCTTCGGCAGTGCCTTCGAACTTGAACTCCATGATGTAGATGTAGCGGTCTGTCTTCAGCACGAGGTCCACACGTCCCTCGGAGGTGTGATATTCCACTTGGGTATAGAATCCCACCAGCTTGAAGACAATGAAAAGCACGTTCTGGTAGTGCAGTTCGCGGTCGCCGACAAGTTCGTAGGGGGTGTCGGCAAAGAAACTTTGCAGGCGGCGGAAGAAGGCATCGGGCTGTCCGGATTCTATCTCACGTACAAACTTCTGTATCTCGAACGGTGCCTCTATCTTGTTGAAGCGGGTGTAGAACGGCATCAGGAACTTGACGAACCCTTCTTCCACTTCCCGGTTGGGGAAGCCGAGGCGGTAGAGTCCGAACCTTGGGTCGTACTCCTTAATCGTGAGGTATCCGCTTTGGAAGATGACGGGCAGTGGGTCTTCGTCGCCATAGATGCTGTTCAGCACGTCGGCGTAGGTTTCTGCATGGGCCATCTCCTCCAGGTTGTAGTGGTTGCGTTTCAGCAGTTCCACCAGATAGGTGGGGGTGCCCGTCTCGAACCAATAGCTGCCGAACTCCTGCTTGTCGAAGGTGTTGAGCAGGCTGAAAGGGTTGTAGATTCCGATGGAGTTGTGTGTGAAGTGGTAACCGTCGTAATCTTTCTGCAAGCGTTGGCAGGTTTCCTCGTAGGTCATGTTTTGCGCCTGCGCCAGCAGCCGGATGCTTGGGGCGAATTCTTGGCGCAGCTCTTCGTCGGTGACACCGCAAAGGGCAAGGTATCGCCGGTCCATGGAGATGTCGTTCAGGTTGTTGAGGTCGCTGAACACGCTGACCTTGCCGAACTTGGTGACCCCCGTCAGCAGGGCAAACTGGATGCATCCGTCCATGGTTTTCAGTACGCCGTAGAAGGGTTTCAAGGTGTTGCGGAACTCGTTCTGCAGCGCTTTGTTGCCGATGGCTTGCAGCATGGGCTTGTCGTATTCGTCGATGAGGATGGCCACACGTTGCCCCGTCTGCTCGCAGGCACGCCTGACCACTCCGGCGAAGCGAAGGGCAAGCGTGCTTTCCGCCATTCCCGTGCCATAAAGCTGTTCCCATTCTGTCACAGCTTTTTCCAGCTGTTTGTCCAAGCTGTCCGGGGTGTCATACTTCCCTATATTCAGGTCGATGTGCAGCACGGGGCGTTTTATCCAGTCTTTCTCCAGCTTCTCCATCGCCAGCCCTTCAAAGAGTTCCTTCTTTCCCTGGAAGTAGGCTTCGAGGGTGGAGATGAGCAGGCTCTTGCCGAAGCGCCGGGGGCGGCTTAGGAAGTAGTAGCTGCCCGTCTTTACCAGCCGGTAGACAAGGGCGGTCTTGTCGACGTAGAAATAGCCGCCTTTGCGCATCTTCTCGAAGTTCTGTATGCCGATGGGGTAGATTTTGTTGCTCTGTATGGGTTCCATATTTCCGGTTCTCCTTTCTTATATATCACTTTTCTTATATATTACCTGTAACTTTCTTATATATTACTTGCAACGCACAAATATACGAATAGTTCTTGTAACTGACGGCCTGCAATCTGTTAAACTATAGGCTCTGTGCATGGTTCTGCGGACTTGTCCGGCAAAGTCTCCCGGTACTGCACGGGTGTCATGCCAAGCAGTTTGTTGAACGCCACATAGTAGGTGTTGCGGCTCTTGAAGCCCGAAGCGGTGGCTATGGCATCTATGGAATACATTCTGTTGTCTTTCAGCATCGATATGGAGTGCTCCACGCGCAGGCGGTTGATGTAGTCGCTGAAGCCGTCGGCACCGGCATATTCGCGCAGGAACGGGTTGAGGCGGTTCTTGCTCAAGGCCGTTATCTTCATCAGGTCTTCGCGGTTGAAGTCGGGGTTTAGGAAGGGCAGGTCGGTGAGCAGGGCATCTTCCATCTGCATGAACCGGCGGCGGTTGTCTTCATCGTCGGCAGCGGAGGGGGAAGTGTTGGCTTGAGCGGCAGGCGGCTCTTCGTTAGGGGCATCTTCCGGGTGAAGCGGCTGCCGGCGGTATGCCTTGCGCAGTTCTTCTTTCTGTGCCAGAAGCTCTTCTATCTGGCGGGCGGCTATCTGGTTGCGTTCGCGGGTGCGGCGCAGGTGGAGGTGCTTTTCCCATAGCAGGATGGCGAGCAGGATGGCGATGAAGCTGGTGGTGATGAACAGTACGCGTTGCCGTGCCAGCTTGTGTTGGGCTTCGCGTATCTGCGCATCCTTTTCCTGGGTTTGGTAGATGATGGCGAATTCGTGTGCCTGGCCGGCCTTTTCGCGGGCATAGATGCTGTCGGTCAGCATGGTGATGCGCTGTTGGTAGCTGTCGGCCAGTTCCGGACGTTTCAGTCCGCGGTAGGTGCGGGCATAGCGGTCCAGCAGAATCAGGTGGCCGTAGTTGAAGGTATCGGCCGGTTCGGCCAGGGCGGAAGAGGCGTCAAGAAGTTGCAGCACTTTATGGTACTGACGCGTACCCAGCAGGTAGGGGACGATTTCTGTTTGTCCTGCCTGCGATTGTGCAAAGCCGGTGCTTTGGTATTTCCGGGCGGTTTCGGCGGCTTTTTCGCTTTGTCCGTTTTGCAGGTAGTACCAGGCAAGTTTGGAGTAGAGGTAACCGTATTGCTGGTCTATGTATCCGGGCGGCGGTCCGGGCAGCAGGCTCATGCGGCTGATAACGTCGAGACGCTTCTCGCAGAGGGCAATGGCTTCGTCCAAACGCTCGTTTTCGGCCAGATAGGCGGACAAGTCGCCGTAGGAGGTGGATAGTTGGGCCAGTTCGCGCACATTGTCCGTGCCTTGCAGCAGTTCGATGGAACGGTACATGTACCGGAACGCTTTGTCGTCGAGCTTCATGCCTTGATACATGCGGCCCAAAGTGAACAGCAGTTCGCTTTCTTTGGCCTTCTGTCCTTGCTCCTGTGCCAGCTCGATGGCTTCGGTACAGATGCGGATGCCTTCTTCGTATTTGTTCAGGCGGTCGAGGGCGGTGGCGAGCTGCGTGAGGACTTGCAGTTTCCGGAGAGGAGTGTGCTGCACGGAGTCGCTTTGCAGGGCGCGGCGGATGTACCGCTCCTTGAGGTGGTACATACCTTGACGTTCGTAGACTGTGCCGCGCAGCATGTCGATGCGGAATTGCGGCAGGTGGGGAAGACGGCGGGCTTCGGCTTCGTCCAGCAGTGACAGAGCGCTGTCGGGCAGGGTGTAATAGATGCTGCGGATATGCTGTTCGGTCAGCAGGCTGTCGGGCAGGGAAGCGGAGGTTTTGTATCGGTTAGGGGTGCTTGCGGTGGAAAATAGGCTTATGGTGAGTGCCAGAGCAAGATAGAGGGGACGGAAGTAATGTATTTTCTCCATTGTTTATTTTCTCTTTTGTATGGCAAAGATAGGGATTATTTTTATCTTTGCCTGCGTTTATCATAAGAAGTTACTGCAATGAATATATACATAAAATCTGTCATTTTGTCTTTTTTCTTTATATCTGTCGGGGCTCGGGCACAAGAGGCTTCCTTCACTCCGCCTTTTGATTTTCCCATCATTTTCTCCGGTAACTTTGGCGAGATACGTGCCAACCATTTTCATGGCGGACTGGATTTCAAGACCGGTGGCGCCATAGGCAAACCGGTACGTGCGCTGGCGGACGGATATATTTCGCGTATCCGTGTCACCCACGGCTCGGGCTATGTGCTCGATGTGGTGTATGATAACGGCTATACCGCCATCTACCGTCATCTTAGCGCCTTTGTGGGTGAAGTGGCAAAGCGAGTGAAGGCTCTTCAGTACGAAAAGGAAAGCTGGGAAGTAGAGATGATTCCCGAGCCTGCTCCCGTGTCAGATGAGGGAGACGATAGAGATAGAGGCAGTAATAATCTCGGGGTGCATATCTTGGGCGAATATCCCGTGAAAGCCGGTCAGATAATAGCTTTAAGCGGAAACACCGGATACTCTTTCGGTCCGCACCTGCATCTGGATATGATAGAGACGGCTACGGACGAATATATAGACCCACTGCCTTTCTTCATGGACAAAGTGAAGGACAAGACTGCCCCGCGTGCCGAAGGTATCATGTTGTTTCCTCAGCCGGGCAAAGGAGTGGTGGAAGGTAAGCAGACGCGACGGGCTTTTCCGGCACATCCTACGAAACCCATTACCGCCTGGGGATTGATTGGTGCAGGCATCCGTGCTTATGATTATATGGACGGAGTGCAGAATAAATATGGCGTGAAGACGGTGATTCTCGAAGTGGACGGCGAGGAAGTCTTCCGCAGTACGGTAGACCGCTTTGCATACGAGGAAAACCGCTATATCAATTCGTGGACACACGGCCAGTATATGAAGTCTTTCATCGAGCCGGGAAACCACTTACGCATGCTGCATGCATCCAACGGTAACCGTGGACTGGTGGACATCAACGAAGAACGCCCTTACCGGTTTGTCTATACGCTGAGCGATGCGCTGGGAAATACCTCCAAGGTCTGCTTCACGGTGCAGGGGCAGAAGACGACAATTGCTCCGGTGGAACATCGTGAGAAATACGCCCTCAAGTGGGACAAGGTGAACTATCTGCAGGAACCGGGGTTAGAATTGGTCATTCCGAAAGGAATGCTCTACGATAACGTCCTGTTGAACTATTCCGTGCGGGCTGATAGCGGTGATATAGCTTTCACCTATCAACTGAACGATACCCGTATTCCTATGCACAATGCCTGCGATTTGCGTATCGGCTTGCGCCGGCGTCCGGTAGAGGATATGACCAAATATTATGTGGCGGGCGTAACGGCGCGCGGTGGAAAATACCGCATCGGCGGTAAGTATGAGGATGGTGTCATGAAAGTGCGTATACGGGATTTGGGGACTTATACCGTGGCGGTGGATACGGTTCCGCCGGTGATAACTCCCGTGAACCAAGCTCAGTGGGGACGTACGGGAAAAATCATCTTCAAGGCCAAGGACAAGGAAACCGGCATCAACACCTATCGGGGTACGATTGACGGAAAATATGCCTTGTTTGGAAAGCCCAACTCCATCAGTGGTAACCTGGTGTGCGAGCTCGACCCGAAACATGTGGAGAAAGGCGGCAAGCATGTGGTGGAGATGACGGTGACGGATGGCTGTGGCAACTGTACCACCGAACAGTTTGAATTTGTATGGTAAAGCCTCTCCCCCGACCCCTCCCCCGTAGGGAGGGGAGGTCGGAAGTTACTTTTGCTATATATAGTGTAATAAATAAGTGTAATAAAAATATGTGTAACAAGCTATCATTTTCTTCTCCCCTCTCTTTCGGAGAGGGGACGGGGGTGAGGCCTTAATTTATTAGAAGTATGAAAAGTAAAAGACTGACTCTTTCCGTCTTGTTTGTTGTGGCAGCCGTGGCGAATGCACTGGCCTGCACCAATCTTATCGTGGGCAAGAACGCCTCCGCGGACGGTTCTACCATCGTTTCTTATTCTGCCGATTCCTATGGCTTGTTCGGCGAGCTATATCATTATCCTGCCGGCATGCATAAGAAAGGCACGCTGATTGACATACACGAGTGGGATACCGGCAAATACCTCGGGCAGATAGCGCAGGCCCGTCAGACGTACAATGTCATCGGCAATATGAACGAATTCCAGCTCACTATCGGTGAAACGACATTCGGCGGACGCCCCGAACTGGTAGACACTACCGGTATTATCGACTACGGTAGCTTGATTTATCTCGGACTGCAACGTTCACGCACTGCTCGCGAGGCTATCAAGGTGATGACGGAATTGGTGCAGGAATATGGCTATTACAGTAGTGGAGAATCCTTCACCATTGCCGACCCCAACGAGATATGGATTATGGAGATGATTGGCAAGGGACCCGGTGTGCGCGGTGCCGTATGGGTAGCTGTCCGCGTGCCCGATGATTGTATCTCCGCACATGCCAACCAGAGCCGCATTCATCAGTTCAATATGAATGACAAGGAAAACTGCATGTACTCTGCCGACGTCATCTCCTTTGCACGTGAGAAGGGTTACTTTGATGGTGTGAACAAGGATTTCAGTTTTGCCGATGCCTATGCTCCGCTCGATTTTGGTGCCCGTCGCTATTGCGAGGCCCGTGTATGGAGCTATTTCAATATGTTTACCGACCGTGGTAACGAGTTCTTACCTTATATATTAGGTGAGACGAACACTCCGATGCCTCTGTTTGTGAAACCCAACCGCAAGGTTTCCGTGCAGGATGTGAAAAATGCCATGCGCGACCATTATGAAGGTACTCCTCTCGACATCAGCAAAGATTTCGGTGCAGGCCCGTATCATACCCCGTACCGCCTTTCTCCACTCTCTTTCAAAGTGGGCGACCGGGAATATTTCAATGAGCGTCCCATCTCCACCCAGCAAAGTGGTTTCGTATTCGTGGCACAGATGCGTTCCGAGTTGCCCGACCCTATCGGTGGAGTACTGTGGTTTGGCACGGATGATGCCAACATGACGGTATTTACGCCCGTATATTGCTGTACGGACAAGGTTCCCGTATGCTATACCCGCGTGGATGGCGCCGATTACATCACTTTCTCCTGGAACTCCGCTTTCTGGATTTTCAATTGGGTGGCCAATATGGTATATCCCCGCTATGACTTGATGATAGACGACGTGCGTGCCACTCAGACAGAGTTGGAGACAACTTTCAATGAAGCGCAGGAGGGCGTTGAGGCTGCTGCTGCCAAACTTTTGGAAAAAGACCCTGCCAAAGCGAAGGCATTCCTAACCAACTATACGAACATGACCGCCCAAAGCACTTTCGATACCTGGAAACGTCTTGGCGAGTTTCTTGTCGTAAAGTACAATGACGGCGTTGTCAAGCGTATGAAAAACGGTCAGTTCGAACGTAATTCCATTGGCCAGCCGGCAGGCGTAATCCGCCCGGGATACCCGAAGGAGTTCCTTGAAGAGTATGTTAAGCAGACGGGAGACAGATATAAAATGCCTGAATAAAATTAGGATATTTGAACTTATTCTTCTACATTTGTGTCTTACAAAAAAGTTTATATTAACTCTTAAAATAATAACAGTCTTATGGAAAATCAGGAACTGATTAAGCAGGTGACTGAGAAAGCCGAAAAATGGCTTACCCCGGCATATGATGCCGAAACTCAGGCAGAAGTGAAACGCATGTTGGAAAACCCAGATAAAACCGAATTGATAGACAGTTTTTACAAAGACCTGGAGTTTGGAACGGGTGGTCTGCGCGGCATCATGGGTGCCGGTACAAACCGCATGAACATTTACACTGTAGGTGCTGCAACACAGGGCTTGTCCAATTATCTGAACAAATGTTTTGCCGGAAAGAAGGATATTTCCGTTGTAGTGGGCTACGACTGCCGCAACAATAGTGACAAGTTCGCCAAGATTTCTGCTGACATCTTCTCTGCAAACGGCATCAAGGTATATCTTTTTGATGACCTTCGTCCTACGCCCGAAGTTTCATTCGCCATCCGTCACTTCGGCTGTCAGAGCGGTATCAACATCACAGCCAGCCACAACCCCAGAGAATACAACGGCTACAAGGCTTATTGGGATGACGGTGCGCAGGTGCTCGCTCCGCACGATACAGCCATCATAGACGAGGTAAATAAGGTGACGGTGGCCGACATCAAGTTCAACGGCAACAAGGACTTGATTCAGATTATCGGCAAGGAAGTGGATAAGGTTTATCTGGACATGGTTCACTCCATCTCCATCGACCCCGAAGTCATCCGTCGCCAGAAAGACCTCAGCATTGTGTATACTCCGCTTCATGGCGCAGGCCGCGTGCTCATTCCGGACTCATTGAAGGAGTGGGGATTTGAGAATATCAACTGCGTGCCCGAACAGATGGTGAAGGACGGCAATTTCCCGACAGTGGTTTCTCCGAATCCCGAAAATGCCGAAGCCCTTTCCATGGCCATTGCGCTGGCCAAGAAGATTGACGCTGACATCGTGATGGCAAGTGACCCGGATGCCGACCGTGTCGGTATGGCCTGCAAGGACGATAAGGGCGAGTGGGTGCTTATTAATGGTAACCAGACTTGTCTCATTTTCTTGTACTACATCATCAAGAACCGTATTGCAATGGGCAAGATGCAGCCAAACGACTTCATCGTGAAGACCATCGTGACCACTGAACTCATCAAGGCTGTGGCAGACAAGAACAAGATTGAAATGCGCGACTGCTACACCGGCTTCAAGTGGATTGCTCGCGAAATCCGTCTGAGCGAAGGCAAGCAGCAGTATATCGGTGGTGGTGAAGAAAGCTATGGCTTCCTGGCCGAAGACTTTGTCCGTGATAAAGATGCGGTTTCTGCCTGCTCCTTGCTGGCCGAAATCTGTGCTTGGGCCAAAGACCAGGGTAAGACGCTCTATGACGTATTGATGGAAATCTATGTAGAATATGGATTCTCAAAGGAAACCACCGTGAATGTGGTGAAACCGGGTAAGAGCGGTGCCGAGGAAATCAAGGCGATGATGGATAACTTCCGTGCCAATCCTCCGAAGGAAATCGGCGGTTCGGCTGTCAGTCTGATTAAGGATTACAAGACGCTGGAACTTACTGATGCCCAGGGCAACGTAAGCAAGTTGGATATGCCCGAGACTTCCAATGTACTTCAATATTTCACTGTAGACGGCACGAAGATTTCTGTCCGTCCTTCCGGTACGGAACCGAAGATTAAGTTCTATATCGAGGTGAAGGGCGAGATGGGTTGTCCGAAATGCTATGCCAGCGCCGATGCCGAAGCTGAGAAGAAAGTGGAGGCAGTGCGCAAGTCACTCGGCATTTGATAGGAAAGAGGAAAAAATGTGTATATAGTGTTCGGAGAGGCGTAACCCGTGAGGGCTGCGCCTCTTCCTTTTGCTTCTGTGTTGAAAGAAAACTTAAATAAAGACTTAAACCCGATGGTTGATGAACAAAACGTTTGCAGGGAAGTTTAGTATATGCAGATTGCGGTTACACACCGATTGGTTGATGTGAATGAGAGTCGTTTCATTCGTAGTTGTTCGTTTGTGAGTGTGTGTTTTCCGCAATTTGCTTTTTTAAATTTCTTCCCCCCTCTTTTTAATTCTTTAATTTTTAATTGTTCTCCATCCACCAGTCTATCAGCCTTCTTGCGATACTCAGCTTTCGTGGAATTTCGGGCAGGTTGTCTTTGGAATAGAAGGCGGCAGCGGTCAGCTCATCTTCCTGCAGTTTTATCTCCCCGCTTTCGTAGTCGGCAATGAAACCCACCATCAATCCGCTGGGGTAGGGCCAGGGCTGGTTGCTGAAGTAGGTGATGTTCTTTACCTTCAGCCCCGTTTCTTCAAAAACTTCCCGTTCTACACATTCTTCCAGTGTCTCGCCGGCTTCGAGGAAGCCTGCCACCAGTCCGTAGAAGGTTCCTCGGAAGTTCCGGGCATGCACCAGCAGGATTTCGTCTCCTTTGCGTATCAGTACAATGATGGCGGTGGAAACGGGAGGGTACATCTCATTGCCGCAGTTGGGACACTTCTTCATGATGGGGGTCTGGTGCTCCATGGCGGTGCCACACACGGGGCAGAAGCGGCTGTGCTCGTCCCAATAGAGTATCTGGAAGGCCTTTCCTGCAGAACGGTACTCGTCCGGCGAGATGTAGTCGTACGATGCGCGCAGGCCTATCATGACCCATTCATCGGTTTCGGCCACGGGCTGTTCCAAAGCAAATGCACGTACTTGCTTGCCGTTGGGTGGGAACACTTCGTGTATATTACTTCCGGCTTCCGGTGTCAGAGGAGGCTCTATACTGACGGGTACGCTGTATTTTATTTCTCCTTTGTCTGTATATCCTTTTTTCAGCAGCAGTTGGTCTTTGAAGAAGACGAACCACTGCGTGCAGGGTTGGGGTTCTGTTGATTTTTCCATTGTTTGTTGTTTTATTATTTGGGGGGATGAACACGAAAATACAAAGGCACAGAGATTCTTTTCAAAGAGATAAAGCATTAATTTCTATGTCTTTGTGTCTCTGTGTTCGCCCCCCCCTAAATTTCGTTTGCTGTGTCTTTTTCTTGCCGCACATAGACCGTTGACCT
>ERZ791822.1076-NODE-1076-length-13524-cov-2.537382_pt1 | contig 13524 bp, 14 predicted proteins | sample MGYA00510299_ERZ791822 | MGnify/ENA primary metagenome ERZ791822 (study PRJEB30046, sample SAMN00791945) | human gut metagenome | study: EMG produced TPA metagenomics assembly of the A metagenome-wide association study of gut microbiota in type 2...
CCCGAACCACCAATAAGTACTTATGTTTCATTCCGGTGGATTCCACAATGGTCCTGTTCCGACTGTCCGGGTAGTTGGGATGGAGGATTACGTAAGTTTTCTCGGATAACAAAACGGCCAGAATAGAGGCGTACGTTTCAATGCAATCTTCCGCGATGATTCCGATAATGTCTTCCGGGCAATCTTGCACGAAGGGCATAATTCCCTGCACTCGAGCAAATACCTCCTGATAGGTGTAAGAGGTATCATCAATTACAAAAGCTACACGATCCGGGTAATTTCTGTAAGCCCGGATGATGTCTTTAATCATGTCCATTTCCTTCATAAATCATTCCTTCATACTTGAGGTCCGCTTCCGGCGTCCATTCCGAAAGCTTATGAATGTTGCAACTACCTCAATTATAGTAACGCTACAAAAATAGGCTTTTATTAGAAACATCCAATGTTATTATACTTTTATTATTTCGGGAAGTTTTATCTTTGCATGTAAATACTGGAAGAAATGAAACAGAAACCATTTATCATGATCGGGGCGACAAGTTCCGGTATGCTCTTTTGCTTCCAGTGTATTTTCGTGTTTTAAGATCACATTGTTGCAATAATCGTCGATCGAAGCGCAGCCTACAAGCCCTGTCTGTGTTCTTCCGTTCATTGTAAGCGCGTATAAGTAGTAACAAGGTTCTTTGTCCTGAAGAAAAGAACCTTCATCGATCATACGGTTCAGTGTTTCAGATGCTGTTTTATATACTGCTTCGCTGTATGGATTTGTGCCTTTTGGAAGAAGCGTCTCGGCTCGGTCGATCTGAAGAAAAGACTTCGGTTCGGCAGCCACGATTTCTCTTGCTTCCTCGCTGTTGTATACATCATAAGGAAGGGCGGCTATGGCAGAAGCTAAGTCTGCGCGAGGGCGGATTCCTTTAAATGGTCGGATAATGCTCATAGTAGTACCTCCTAAAAATCATCTGTCAGATAACTATACCACAGGCGAAAGCGGTTTGTCACGGGAGAGTCGACCTGAAGTGCGGTAAAAGTGGATATCTGTATGGATGAACTATCGTAACAGTTCAGCCCGCGCCATTCGTAAAACCGCACTGCGTGCTTATTGTGGCTGGCGCCACTGTTTTACTCATGAATAGGCGCTTAGCACATACAGATATCCACTTGCAAAAACATGCAAGCATGTTTTGTGCTTCTTGGATATCTGTATGGCTGAACTGTTAGACAAAAACCGACATTTTACTTGCCCGAATTATAAAAATATAGTAGTATTAATTTTTAAAGGAGAGGAAATTATGTGGTATTGGATTATAGTAGCTTTACTTGTGTCGGGCTGTGCCGCGATGTTGTTTGTATCGTTTTCGGGAATCAAACAGAGCAAAGCGGAGTTGGCGCGGGCAGAAGGAAGAGGAAGAAAAAAACGTCGGGATGAATATGAAGATGAGTATGAGGCGGAAGTCCGCACGCGTTCAAAACGAGAACGAGAGGCGCAAGCGTATGCAAAGGATCAGCGCCCGAAACGTAAGAAACGCCGCTGGAAGATCATTCTGGAAGATATTGACAGTTGGGAAAAATATAGCTTTACATTTTGCGACAGCGTAGGGATCGGCAGAGGAAAGGACGGAAGCATGTATGAGAGATATCTTCCGCTCACTTCTGACGGAAGGATCTCCAAGCTTCATTGTGTAATCATACATAAGAATGACAAATTATATGTAAAAGACGAGGATTCGAGAAACGGTACATATTTAAACGGTGTCCGTATCGACCGGCCGATGGAGATCCAAAGAGACGATATTATCGGAGTCGGGGAGACGCGGCTTGAAGTGCAGAGGATTTTGCGTGAGAGCGATTAAACACAGCATATAGAAAAGAACAGTCCGTTTTGCGGGAAGGCAGACAGTTGCCGCACTGTAAAGCGGGCTGTTTGCCGTATAGGAAGCGGCGCATTTTTGGCAGTCACATTTTCGGGGAATGAACATATAGTACACATATAATATCAGTTCGGGAGTGAGTGCGATGAACGAAAAACTGCCTTATTATATGGCTTATCCGATGCCCTTTTCTTTTGATGACGAGCGGATCGAGAGAATGGATCTTGAATATTTGAAAAGTATGTATCCGAAGATTCCGAAACGGATTCTTCCGTATGTAGAAGAAGAATGCGACCGTATGGAATACGAAAACAGTATGGTGTACGACGCATATCCTGATAAACTGCAGTTGAAGCTGATGTGCACGCGGGTGTGTGACAATATCAGACGGCATGAACATATTTGCCGGGAAGAGGATGAGAAGGAGGAAGATTTATCCGAAGATGAAGCAATAACTATGGAGAATCTGAGGGATCTTGTGGAGGTAATGCTGTTTCAGGAGTTATACAAACGCCGTTGTGACCACAGAAGATGTTGTCGCAGATTTTTTAAATAAGCGGAACTGTTTTATGCAAGTTTTGTGAGGCGAAGCGGAACTGTTTGGCAAAAAATATGTTTTAGTTGAAAATTACATGAAATATTTGCTTGAATTTTATGTATATTTTACAGAAATTTTCAAAGAAGCTCTCTTGATTTACTATTAAGATGAAATGTGATAAAATAAATAAGATATAGTAATGTATATTAGGTGGGGAATAAAATAAGGCGGAGAATACATATGAAAAAAAATTTGATTTTTATAGGGATGCCCGCAGTAGGAAAGAGTACGGTCGGCATCGTTGTGGCGAAGCGTCTCGGAATGCAGTTTATCGATACAGATCTGTTGATCCAGGAGCAGGAGAAGAAACTTTTGTGTGAGATTATAGCCGAAGTGGGAGAAGATGGGTTTATTGAGATCGAAAACAGGGTGAATGCAGACGTCGATGCGGAAAACGCGGTCATTTCCCCGGGCGGAAGTGTGATTTATTGCGAAGAGGCGATGAAACATTATAAAAATATCGGAACGGTCGTATATTTGAAAGCGTCTTATCAGACAATAAAAAAGAGAATCCGCAATCCGAAAAAGCGCGGAGTTGTTCTGCGCGACGGACAGACGTTTCGGCAGCTTTATGAAGAGCGCGTGAAGTTCTTTGAAAAATATGCGGATATTACGATCTGTGAAGACGGATGCGAGATCGAAGATACGATAGAAAATGTCCTGGAAGAAGTAAAAAAACTTGACAATGTACAGTGAACAACACTAGAATGATACGTTGACAAAAGTTGGGATTTAAAAAAAGCCGGATATGTGGTAGAATAAAAACGGCAGACTGAAAAGATATTATAAAGAATATAAGATAGAAAAGAGATATAGAAAAAACGTACGGGAAAGTACAAGTATGATAATAAAATCTAAACAGAGGTGTGATATGGAACAATATATCATAAAAGGCGGAAATCCGCTTGTCGGAGAAGTGGAGATCGGCGGCGCGAAAAATGCGGCGCTTGCAATTTTGGCGGCTGCAATCATGACGGATGAGACTGTTCAGATCGATAATCTTCCTGATGTGAATGATGTGAATGTGATGTTGGAAGCGATCGAGGGAATCGGCGCGATGGTGCAGAGGATCGATCGTCATACAGTAAAGATCAACGGAAGTACGATCGGCGATTTTAATATAGAGTATGATTACATTAAGAAGATCAGAGCGTCTTACTATTTGCTGGGAGCTCTTCTCGGGAAATATAAAAGGGCGGAAGTCGCGCTGCCGGGAGGATGCAATATCGGAAGCAGACCGATCGATCAGCATTTGAAAGGATTTCGGGCTCTTGGAGCGGACGTTGATATTGAACACGGCAAGATTGTCGCAGAGGCGGAGAAACTTCGTGGAACGCATTTGTATTTTGATGTTGTGACAGTCGGGGCAACGATCAATGTGATGATGGCGGCTGCTATGTCCGAAGGTCTTACGATCATGGAAAACGTGGCGAAAGAGCCGCATGTTGTTGATGTGGCAAACTTTTTAAACAGCATGGGCGCGAATATCAGAGGCGCAGGTACTGACGTGATCAAGATTCGCGGCGTGAGATCGCTTCATAAGACGGAGTATTCCATCATACCGGATCAGATCGAAGCGGGAACATTTATGTTTGCGGCTGCGGCGACAAAAGGAGACGTAACGGTATTGAACGTAATTCCGAAGCATCTTGATGCGACGATCTCTAAATTAGTGGATATCGGATGCGAAGTGGAAGAGTTTGACGATGCGGTTCGCGTTGTTGCAAAGAAGCGTCTGAGGTGTACCCAGGTGAAGACGCTTCCGTATCCGGGATATCCGACGGATATGCAGCCTCAGATCGGGGTGGCGCTCGCTTTGGCAAAAGGAACGAGTACGATCACGGAAAGTATTTTTGAGAATCGTTTCAAATATCTCGGTGAACTGGCCCGTATGGGAGCACAGGTAAAAGTGGAAGGCAATTCTGCGACGATTGAAGGCGTTGAGCGGTTTTCGGCTGCTCGTGTGAGCGCGCCGGATCTTCGCGCGGGAGCAGCGCTTTGCATTGCGGGTCTTGCGGCGGAAGGCATTACGATCGTGGATGATATCGTTTATATTCAGAGAGGATATGAGCGGTTTGAAGAGAAACTTAGAGGGCTCGGCGCTATGATCGAGCGTGTATCCAGTGAAAAAGAGATTCAGAAGTTTAAATTGAAAGTTGGTTAAAAAAAGGCAGAACCGAGAAACGGTTCTGCCTTTTGGCTCTTTCGGCGATGGAAGATATAAAAAGAAAAAGTGCGGTTTCCGGGAAGTGGAAAGGAAACTGCACTTTTGGCGTTTTGGATAGTTTTTATCGGATTTTTCGAGTGGACTCCCGTACTTTTAATTCTACAGGGAGAAGGATCTGCTGTTTTAATACGGAGTTGCTTTTGATCTGACGAATCAACACTTCTGCCGCCAGTTTTCCCATTTCGGCAGAAGGAAGCCGGACGGTTGTCAGGGCAGGCGAAAAATTCTTGGAAAGGGAGATGTCATTAAAGCCGACGACACCGATGTCCTGAGGACATTTTAAGTTCAGCTTTTTAAGCTGAGAAAGGATGACGCTTGCCAGAGAATCCGAACCGGCGAAGATCACTTCGGTTTCGGGATGCTTTGAGAGCAGTTCCTTTACCTGTGCCGCACATACTTTTGAATCCCAGTCGCAGTTATAGATCAGTTCGGGATCGTAAGGAATATTATTTGCCCGAAGCGTTTCACGGAAGATCATCATGCGGCAGCAGGAGTCGAAGTCGGATGGGGCGGATGAGTTGGAAGCGCCGCCGATGTAGGCGATCTTTTTGTAACCGCATTTGATAATGTGGTCGAAGATCAGTTGGTTTGCATATACGGTGTTGTATCCTATATTGCAGTATCCGTCAATATAGTTGTCGACAAATACGATTTTTTTATTGAGCGTTGTAATAAATTCAAGAGTTTCGGGCGGAATTTCCGTAATGATCAGTCCGTCCAGTTCCGAAAGCTGCTTTTTGAGTCCGGGAGTCATATTATGCAGCTGGGAATAACTTACGATCAGGGAAATAAACGCATTGTGAGATGCGCAGTAAGATTGAATCCCTCCCAGAATATCATTGAAATAAGGATCGGAGTAACTATAAGTAAGAGACATGATGCAGCCGATGTGGAGCTGACTTTTTTTTCCTGTATACTGATAATGAAGTTCCTCTGCTGTTTTCAGAACGCGTTCTCTTGTTTCCTGACTTGCCCGAAAATCGGGATCGTTAGAAAGAATTTTGGAAACAGTAGTAATGGAAACGTTTGCCGCTTTTGCGACTTCTCTAATTGTAGCCATAATATCCCTCCTTGTTTAGTAAACATAGTATCACAAAAAATAGAGAATGTAAACCTGAATTTTATGTAAATTATCAACAAAAAATAAAGTTTAGTAAACAAAATAGGTTAAAATAACTATAAAAACCAGACGAAAATAAAATAATTTGTTAAAATTACTTGAAAATAAATAAAACAAATATTATTATCTAGATAAACAAAGACAGATTGTTTAGTAAACGGAGGTGCAACATGAAAAAATTTACATTTATAGGAGCAGGATCTTTGGATTTTACAAAAGATCTTGTAAGAGACATTCTTACGTTCGAGGCATTTCGGGATGCGGAACTTATGTTGATGGACATTGATCCGAAACGTCTTGAATATGCGGTAAAAGGAGTACAGAAAATCGTAGATGCCGGAAAATATCCGGCAGTAGTAAAAGGAACGCAGGACCGGAAAGAAGCATTGAAAGATGCGGATGGCGTTCTGATCACGATTTTGCAGGGAGGTGTGGAAGTATGGCGTCATGATATCGAGATTCCGAAGAAATATAATGTAGATATTTGTGTAGGAGATACGCGTGGCCCGTCCGGTATTTTCCGTTTTTTGAGAACGGCTCCGGTGCTTCTCGATATTATAAGAGACTGTGAAGAGGTATGTCCGAACGCGGTAGTTCTCAATTATACGAATCCGATGGCAATGCTCGTAAGTTATCTGCAGTCGATGTCTGACATGAATATTACAGGATTATGTCACAGTGTTCAGGGAACGGCGGAAATGCTTGCAAAATGGATCGGAGCAGAAGAAAAGCAGGTTCGTTATACATGTGCAGGAATCAATCATCAGGCGTTTTATCTTGATTTTGAAGTGGATGGAAAAGATGCTTATCCGGATCTTTATAAAGCAATCGAAAGAGAAGAAGTGGCGGCTGAAGAACCTGTCAGAATCGAAATGTTCAAGAAACTTGGATATTTTAATACAGAATCGTCGGGACATAATTCGGAATATGTGGCATGGTTTAGAAAACGTCCCGATCTGATCGAAAAATATTGTACTCACGGAACAGGATGGAATCCGGGAGCGTACGGATTTATACTGGATGAGTATTTAGGACGGGAAGATACATGGGAAAAGGAATATACGGACTGGCTTGAAAACGGAGAAGTCGATCTTGAAAGAGGAGAGGAATACGCTTCCAATATTTTCAACGCAGTGTTCGGCGATCACACACCTTACTTCTTTAACGGAAACCTGAAAAACCATGGTTATATTACAAATGTGAAACAAGGCGTATGTGTGGAAGTTCCGACAGTCGCAACAGAAGCGGGAATCGTTCCGATCAAACAGATCACGCTTCCGGATCATCTGGCAGTGCTTGTAAATAATTCGGCGCTGATCGAAGACCTTGCCGTGAAAGCTGCCATTGAAGGCGATCCGAACCTTGTATTCCAGGCTGTTTTGTATGATCCGCTTACAAGCGCGGTCTGCAGCATGGATGAAATCCTGAACATGGTTCAGGAGATGCTTGATAAAAATGCAGAGTATTTGAGTTACTTTAAGTCGTTAAAGATAAATATGGAGGTGCTTCATGAAAAAGAGAATCGTTAGTTTAATATTATGTGGGCTCATGGTATTTTCAGCGGCAGGATGTTCAGGCGGCGGAGAAAATAAAGCAGGAAAAGACGACGTTACACTGACAATGTGGACACATATCAATGAGCCGTGGAATGCGGCATATAAAGATGCGATCAAAGAGTTTGAATCGGAAAATGAAGGCGTTCGGATTAAACTTGAGACGTTCCCATATGATGAGTTTGAATCAAAAGTACAGACCGCTTTGATCGATGGTGAAGGCGGAGCGGATATTTATGAATTGTGGGGAGGCTGGGCATTAGATTTTACTCCTTACGGAACATTGATGGAACTGCCGGAGGAAATGGCAGAAAAAGTGAGAGAAGAAAATTACGAGCCGACATACGGAGCACTTGAGTATGAGGATAAAATGTATGGTATCCCGCTGGAATATAATATCGAGTACGGCGGAATGCTTGTGAACGATACATTGCTCAAGGCGAAGGGGCTTACTGTTCCGAAAACATGGGAAGAACTTCGTAAAACGGCAATCGAAGGAACAGAGCACGACGGCAATATTTTCCAGTGCAAAGGTTTTGATTTTGTGAACTGGGATTCTGTGCCATATTATTTCCTTGCCTTTATCCTTCAGCAGGATGCGGATTACATGACGGCGGACGGAAAATTCGACGTGACGACAGATGCGGCTAAGACAGCGTTTAATGAACTTGCGACAATGGTAACAGAAGATAAAGTTACAGATCTTGAAGGACTGACAGGCGGAGCGGATATGGAAGGTTATCAGCAGTTATATGCCAGACGCAACATGATCGTACCGCGCGGACCGTGGACGATCTCCGAAGGAGAACAGTCATTCGGATTAAAACTCGGCACGGATTTTGATTATGCAGCTATGCCGCAGTATGGAAACAATCAGAAATTTGCTTCGGAAAACGGATGGTCGCTGGCGGTAAGTTCCAGTTGTAAAGAACAGGAAATCGCTTTGAAATTCCTTGAATATCTGTATCAGGATGATGTTATGTTAGAGCATAACATACGCTGCACACAGATTCCGGCAAAGAAAAGTCTGGCTCAGAGCGAAGAGTACAAAAAAGAAGTTCCGTACGCGGACGTTCTTGTAGGAATTCTCGATCAGGGACAGTTTATCGGAAACTTTAACACGGATCGTCTGAAAGAAACAATCAACAATACGTTTGTTTCCTATTGTTCCGGGGAATACGGATCGTTGGACGAGGCGATGGAAGATATGAATACGAAACTGAATGGAATACTGGAATAAAATAAAAAGACTGCCGTAAAACGGCAGTCTGACTCACAAGGGGGTGCGTCATGAAAAATAAAAAATTTGTAGGGACGGTCATGGTACCGGCTATGCTGCATATGTTTGTATTTATCGTTATCCCGATCGTGATAGGTCTTGTGATTTCTTTCTTTAACTATAATCCACTCAGTTCAGACAATAAATTTATAGGACTGGAAAACTTTGTAAGGCTTGTTCAAGACGCGGATTTTCGTAAGGCGCTTTTAAATACGCTGTTATTCGTGCTCATCACGGTTACTTTGAATATCGGCATCGCGCTCGTTGTGGCGCAGATGATCTCATGGTTTAAATCAAATAAGGTGAGAAGTTTTTTCCGTATGGTATTTTTCCTGCCGTGTATTGCGCCTATGGTTGCAACATCCGTTGTATTTGCCCGTTCTATCTTCCCGACGACAACAGGATTTCTGAACGTGGCTCTGAACAAGATCGGGATCGACTCGATCAACTGGCTCGGAGATCCGAAAGTAGTGATGATCTCACTTATTATTTATACGATCTGGGTAGACGTCGGTTATAACGTGATCCTGTTTTCGGCAGGTATTGACGGAATTCCTTCTTATGTGTATGAGGCGGCAGATCTGGACGGAGCGAGCGAATGGGTAAAATTCCGCAAGATTACATGGCCTTTGCTCGGAAGAAGCTTTCAGTTTGTCATTGTACAGACGTTGATCTCACATTTTCAGATGTTTGCGCAGTTTGCAGTGCTCATTTTGAAAGACGGCCCTCAGAATTCAGGACTTGTTCTTTCAAGATATATTTACAAGATGGCGTTTGAGTATAAAGACATGGGATATGCATCGGCTGTGTCGCTTGTTCTCTTTGTCATTATTATGACACTGTCATTGATCGAGCAGAAGAAGAGCGCGGTAGACTGGGAGTATTAGGAGGCATATTATGAAAATGTTAAAAGACAAAAAGAACAGAAAACTAAGGATTATTTCATTCGTGATTTTGTTTTTGGCAGCGATCGTGTTTCTTGCGCCGTATTTTTGGATGCTTTCCAATTCCTTTAAATCTACGAAAGAGATTTTGCTGGAGCCTACGAATATGCTGCCGAAGCAGTTTACGCTTGACGGATATGTGAAAGTGATTACAGATTCGCCGTTTTTCAGATGGATGGGAAATTCGCTTTTTGTAACGGTTATTGATACGCTTGTCGTTTTGTTTACGAGCTCTTTGATCGGATTTGTGCTGTCGAAATATAAATTCAAACTGAACAAATTTTTGTTTTATGTAATATTGATCACAATGATGATGCCGACGGCGGCAATGATGATCCCGAACTTTTTGCTTATATCAAAACTGGGATGGTATGATAAGATCATTTCTCTTGTTGTGCCTACGTTTGTAAATGCATTTGGAATTTTCCTGTGCAAACAGTTTATCGACGATATGCCGAAGGAACTTTTCGAGTGTGCGATGCTTGATAATGCGGGGCCGTTTACGATCTATCGAAAGATCGTGCTTCCGGGAATCCGCCCGGCGCTCGGAAGTCTGACGATCTTTACCTTTTTAGGATTGTGGAATGATTACCAGACGCCGTTGATCTATTTGAACAGCTCGGAAAATATGACTCTGCCTCTTGCAATGTCGTATTTTTCAACTCAGCATTTATCGGATCTTTCGGCGACGATGGCTGCCGCTTCCCTTATTATGATTCCTGCGTCGATCGTATTTATTATATTCCAGAAGCAGTTCATCAAAGGAATTACGATGACCGGAATGAAATAACGAAAAATGTGGAAAAGAAAAAGTTAAAAAAGCAAGAAGTATAAAGATAAAATGTAAATGCTAAGAACATAAAAAGAGGAAAACATAAAAAAGAGAATCAGAAGGGGTGATTCTGTATGGAATTGGAAAAATTTGATCCTGTCTGCGCCGCAGTGCTGAAAAAAACAGAAATTGAAAAACCGGCATATCCGGTGATAGATTTCCATATGCATATGGGAAAAATGCTGTTGGGCGAATCGTATGAAACAAAGTATGACACGAAGGAATATGTCCGGGAACTGCAAGATGCCGGCGTTGTATGCGCTGTGAATATGGATGGATATTTCGGAAAAGATCTGGAAAAGATGCAAAAGAAACAAGAAGGATTCGAGGAAATGTTTTTTAATTTTATGCAGCTTGATTTTTCTGCGTATGATGATCCTGATTTTTGCGATAAAACGAAAAAGGTAATAGAAGATTCCTGTATGCGCGGATGCCGGGGGATCAAATTATGGAAAGATCTTTCGCTGTGGGAGCGGGATAAATACGGCAGGCCGATCCGTACAGATGATCCTCGTTTTGATATCATCTATGATACGGCGGCGAAACTGCACATTCCGGTGCTGATGCATGTAGCTGATCCGGCGGCGTTTTTTACTCCGAAAAGTGAAAAAAATGAACGATGGGAAGAGCTTGATGTCTGTCCGGAATGGGATTTTTCAGATCATGAAAAGTATATGAGTTTTGAAGAACTTATGGAAATGCAAGAGAATACGGTACGCAGTCATCCGGAAACGACGTTTGTGATCGCTCATGTCGGAAGTTACGCGGAGAATCTGGAATGGGTAAGCGGGCAGCTGGAAAAATATCCGAATATGTATATAGATGTTGCGGCCCGGCTGGCGGAGCTGGGAAGAGTTCCGTACAGTGCGAAGAAGTTTTTTGTGAAGCATCAGGATCGGATCTTGTTCGGTACGGATTGTACGCCGCTTGGTATGGGATATCATAAGATTTATTATCGTTTCTTCGAGACAAAAGACGAGTATTTTCCGTATCAGCCCGAAGGAGAACTTCCAGGACAGGGAAGATGGGCAATCTACGGAATCGGACTGGAAGATGAGATCTTGAAAAAGATATATTATAAAAATGCATGTAAAGTTCTTTCTCTTGATGAAAACCGCTTTGTAGGAGGTGTGAGATGAGACGGTATTTAAGCGTTGATTGTGGCGGAACAAAGACGGCGTTTCTTTTGTGCCGTGAAACGGGAGAGCTGGAAGCTGCGTGTACGTTAGGCCCCGGCAACTATATGGTGAACGGAATCGATCATGTGCTGTCAGTATTAAAAGACGGTATTTTGCAGATCTGCTGTCAGGCGGCAATCGCGCAAAGTGAGATCACTCACAGTTTTATAGCTATCGCAGGGTTTAAAGATATACCGGCGGATGTGCCGGTGCTTACCCGCCTTGTACGGGAAACGTTTCCGAGGATGTCGATCACTCTCGGGAACGATACGGAAAATGCACTGGCAGGATCTCTTCTCGGAAAACAGGGAATCCATGTGATCGCCGGAACGGGATCGATCGGGCTTGGATTTGACAAGGACAGTTACTATGTGCGAAGCGGCGGATGGCATCATCTTTTCGGAGGGGATGAAGGAAGCGGTTATTGGATCGGATGTCAGTTGATCCGGCATTTTACAATGCAGGCGGACGGAAGAGAAGAAAAAACGATGATGTTTGATTATATTTTGGAAAAATACGGTCTTGCGTGTCCTGAAGAGATATTAAGGCTCGTTATTAATGAGTGGAAGGGAGAACGGGATAAGATCGCATCTATGTCAAAAGATGCATATGAACTTGCGGAACAGGGCGATTCTGCGGCGGCAGGCATTTTTAAAAGCGCGGCGCGCGAACTTGCGAAGATCGTAAAAGGCGTGTACAGAAACGGGAATTTTGATATACCGGTTTATGTGTCTTATTCCGGAGGTGTGTTCAAAGCGATGAAGTATATAAAAGAAACGCTGGAAGAAGAGCTGCGGGACGTATCGTGCGTTTTCACAGAGCCGTGTCTGCTCCCGTCGGCAGGCGGGATTATACTGGCGTGCAGAGCTGCGGGAAACGAAGTGAGTGAACAGATGATAGAAAATCTGCGTACGGCACAGCATATGCGGGTATAAAATTGATATGAAAAAATGAAAGAAAAGTATAAAAAATATATTGGAAATAAAGGACTGTTAAGCAAATTAAGAGTAGAAGCCCAAGAGGAAGGCATTGGCAGTGGTATATCAATCAAAGTAAAAGAATTCCCTCCCGTTCTGTTGGAACTGAAAGAGATTAAGAGCTTGCAGATAGAATTCACGAATGAGATTGATATCCCCAATGAACTCTCAGAAGTGAAAATCGGGAAATTAGAATTATCCGGAAAGATTGCAGGAAAAGGAATAGAGCGCATAAAAGAGTTATTTCCTAATACTGAAATTAAAATAAACGGAGCGCGGATAAGTAAATGATAAATCGGGCAAAAGTAACTGTTGCCATAATCATAGATATACGGGAACTTTATCACCAAAATGATTCTATATTCGTCATTTCTACAACATACACCTTTTTAAAAAGTCACAATCCAGAATGTTTTATGGATAGATAAAGAATAAGAATACGCTATATTTGCATATTCTTTCACTTATCTATGCTTCTTATACAGAAAAGGGTTACTACTTAGAGGTGATATCATTACTACTTAGAGACAAAAGGGTTACTACTTATGGAGAAAAGGATTACTACTTACGGAGAATACACTTATTTATATCAGGTTCCGCACCTATTAGTACACTTTTAAGGAAGATTTCAATCTAAATAAAATGTAAATATTTCGATACCACGCTAACAGTCTATCCCTTGCAGATTTTAATTTGAATACTTTTGTATTTATGAGTGTCCGGACGAATATAACGCATCCTCAGCAGATAAAAAATACAAAATGTCAAAAAGACAATAAGGTAAAGCATCGCCAAATTTTCCGTTGAAGCGAGTCATACTTACAAAAAAATCTTTCAATGTATGTATTCCAGGCGAATCCGCAAACAGAAGGTAGTCTTGTTAATAGAATCGTAAACTGATAAAATCAATAAAAGCTTCTTTTTTTCCGCACGGATTGTTGCACC
>ERZ791822.1084-NODE-1084-length-13436-cov-4.643674_pt1 | contig 13436 bp, 8 predicted proteins | sample MGYA00510299_ERZ791822 | MGnify/ENA primary metagenome ERZ791822 (study PRJEB30046, sample SAMN00791945) | human gut metagenome | study: EMG produced TPA metagenomics assembly of the A metagenome-wide association study of gut microbiota in type 2...
GCACCATTTGCGAATACGTTTACGACCCCGAGCAGGGCGATCCTGAAAACGGTATGACTGAGGAAAGTTGGCAATTCAGTCGCTACCCAGTTGTGAGAACTTACTATATTGCAAGCTGGGTACTGTTGAAACCGTCGGCACTTAGCGGCTGTCCTTTAGCCGCTTAGTACCGCTACGGTTTCAAGTAGCGCAAGCGTGCCCAGCGGTAATATATTTTTATCTCACAACGTCCGTTAGTCATATTTGCTTTCGTCTTGCAATTATCCCACACACTACATTATTTTGGAGGTTAATTATGTCTAATCAGAACCCTATTGTAACATTTACAATGGAAAATGGCGACGTTATGAAAGCAGAACTTTATCCAGACGTTGCACCTAATACAGTAAACAATTTTATAAGTCTTGTTAAAAAAGGCTTCTATGACGGACTTATTTTCCACAGAGTTATCGCCGGATTTATGATTCAGGGCGGCGACCCAGAAGGCTCAGGCATGGGCGGTCCTGGATACTCAATCAAGGGCGAATTCAACTACAATGGTGTTGAAAATAACCTTAAGCACGGCCTGCTGGTCATAGCACACAATCTTGCAAAAGTAGCCTCTTAGGAGGCTTATGGCAACGAAAAAAACTATTTGAAAGAATGAAATCTTCAAAAAGAAGCTTGTAAACTCCTTTTTTTGAGAAGAATCCAAAATAACTTCAATCTGAAATAAAACAAAAAAAGACCATCTCAAGTTTATTTTGAGACAGCCTCTTTTTTTATAGAGAGAAGCAATAGAGGAAGATCACTCTACCCTATCTTATTCTCAATCAATTAGACGAACCAACGTACATAACAGAAGTCCTGACGATGCGGAAGATCCGGGTTCTTCGGGAACATACGGTAAGATACCTTAAAGCTACCGGCATTCGATAAACTATGTACCACCTGGAATGTATACAAGTCACCTTCTTTCTTAATTACACTGAACGGCTCTACCGAATAAACATGTTGTTTACCGTCGGCAGTCGTATAAGTAGTAACCAATTCAAGTCCTACGGCATCATTCAGACCTTTTTCGTCAATTACATAAGTAATGACATATTCTTTTCCGCTTTCGATATCGCCGGTTTTCAGCTCTTCCACCTTATCGCAAGATACGATTTCAATAGAATCCCATTTAGTAACCACTTCTTCTTTCCAAGCAGCAATTTCTTTCGCTTTTGCATTGTCGTTAGCAGACAAAATAGCGAAACGTTTAGCCAACTTATTGTAGAACTTCGAATAGTAGTCATCCAATTGACGTTTCATTGTATAATGGGGAGCAATCTGAGCGATAGAATTCTTCACTACCTTAATCCAGCCTTCCGAATATCCTTTCTTATTGCGAGCATAGTACAACGGAAGAATTTCAGTTTCAAGAATACTGTAAATAGTAGCAGCATCTAATTGATCCTGATGTTCCTGATTTTGGTAAGTACGTTTTTCAGTTAACGCCCAACCTGCACCTTCGCGATAACCTTCCAGCCACCAACCATCTAATACAGAGAAGTTAACAACACCGTTCATCAATGCTTTTTCACCTGATGTACCGGATGCTTCCAATGGACGAGTCGGAGTATTCAACCAGATATCAACACCGGAAACCAGACGACGAGCCAACTGCATATCGTAGTTTTCGAGGAAGATGATCTTACCCAGAAATTCGGGACGACGTGAAATCTCGATAATACGCTTAATCAAACCTTGCCCTGCACCATCATGCGGGTGAGCCTTACCTGTAAACAGGAACTGCACCGGATAATCAGGATTGTTTACGATCTTGGAAAGACGTTCCAAATCGGTAAATAGCAAGTGCGCACGTTTGTAAGTTGCGAAACGACGACCGAAGCCAATCAACAACGCATTCGGATTAATCTTATCCATCAACGAAACGATACGTGAAGGATCTCCCTGGTTCTTCAGCCATGTATCACGGAATGATTTGCGGATATAATCAACCAGCTTATTCTTCATCGTCATACGAGTCTTCCAGATTTCTTCATCGGGCACGTTATAGATAGCTTCCCAAATCTTAGGATTAGACTGGTCAAACCAGAAGTTTTCGTTGAAATATTTAAAGTACAGTTGTTTCCATTCTGTTGCACTCCAAGTCGGGAAGTGAACACCGTTAGTAACATAACCTACGTGCATTTCTTCCGGGAAATACCCCTTCCAAATAGTGGAGAACATTTCTTGAGAAACTTTTCCGTGGAGCCAGCTCACACCGTTCACTTCCTGAGAAGTGTTGCAAGCAAAAACAGACATACAGAAACGTTCACCCTTGTCACCCGGATTATTACGTCCGAGATCCATCAGGTCGTCCCGGCTAATACCCATTCTGGCAGGATAACCTCCCATATATTTACCAAACAGTCCTTCATCAAAATAGTCGTGACCTGCCGGAACCGGAGTATGAACAGTATAAAGAGAAGAAGCACGAACCAACTCGATAGCCTGATCGAATGTCAATCCCGTAGCTACATAGTCACAGATACGCTGAACATTAATCAGTGCAGCATGTCCCTCATTACAGTGATAGACATCTTTCTTGATACCCAGTGCTTTCAGAGTCAGGATACCACCGATACCCAACAGGATTTCCTGCTTCAAACGGTTTTCCCAATCACCGCCATAAAGCTGGTGAGTAATAGGACGGTCGAACTCGCTGTTCATTTCATTATCCGTATCAAGCAGATACAAAGAAATACGTCCTACATTTACACGCCATACGTTAGCATGAACATAATAATCCAAATAAGGAACGTCTACCACTAAAGGATTGCCTGCTGCATCCATTACACGTTCGATAGGAAGTTGACCGAAGTTCTGTGCTTCATAGTTAGCAATCTGCTGACCGTCCATAGACAAAGTCTGCGTAAAGTAACCATAACGATACAAGAAACCTACTGCGCAAAGATCAACATTGCTATCAGATGCTTCTTTCAAATAGTCACCGGCCAACACACCCAGACCACCGGAATATATTTTCAGGACGCTACTTAAACCATATTCCATGCTGAAATAGGCTACTGACGGACGTTTTTCATCCGATTTCACATCCATGTAATCTCTGAATTTTGTATAAACATCATTCATTCTTCTCAGAATCACCTTGTCTTTTGCCAAAGCCTCCAACTTTTCGTAGCTCATGCGCTCCAACAACAGTACGGGATTCTGTCCACATTCTTTCCAAAGTTCCGGATCTAGATCTCTAAACAGTTCAGTCGCTTCAAAATTCCATGCCCACCAAATGTTACGTGCAATTTCAGACAATCTCTCCAACTCTACCGGTATACGTGATTTTACAGTAACCTCTTTCCAGTTGGGAGTATTCACATTACTAACTTTGATTTTCATAATGTTTACGTTTACTTATTGATAAATAATTCTTTCTTAACTCAACTGACGCTTCATAGCATTGCGTAAGGCAATGTCATAAGCCTCATAGTAATATTGTATAAAGTGCTTCCATAAAGCCTGTTCTGCCACTTCGGCAGCACGCTTACGGATTTCCTTCACTTCTTTCTCCGTCTTATCCGCAAATAACGTAATTGTATCTTTAATACCATCCGCTACTTCCGAATAATTATAGTCCGAACGATGCAGCACTTCTACTCCATCATTAATGCCATGCTGGTTCTTCAGGCTGTTTACCCAAAGTCCGAATCCTGCCAGATCAGTAGTGATTGTCGGCACATGGAATGCTACACTTTCCAACGGAGTATATCCCCACGGTTCGTAATAAGAAGCATAGACACTCAAATCCTGTCCCAACAATATATCATAATATTCTTTATTCATGATGCCATCACGACCATTCAGATAACAAGGTACAAAAATCACTTTTACCTTATCTTCCGGACGATTGCCCATTCCCAGATATTTCAACATATCCAACACCTGGTCATGAGTCATATTATGCAGCCAATGAGTGATAAATGGTACTTCGAGCGGAGTGTCGAACTTCTCCTTGCTCTTCAAACGTCCCTGCAAATCCTCACGGGGGTCTCCTACCCAACCGGGTACATTGATGAATGCCAATACATTCTTATGCAAATTCTTATCCCTGTTCAAGCGGTTTAATGATTCCAAAAATACATCAATACCTTTATTCTTAAACTCATATCGTCCACTGGTTCCGACAATTAACGTATCGTCACCCAGATTTGTTCCCAATAATTTATTCGCTACATTGAGCATCAAGGCACGCGCACGTTTACGTTTTCCGGTAAATGTGCTTCCTTTCGGTACAAAATCATCTTCAAAACCGTTCATCAGAACAACATCTGCCGGTTTATCCAGTAATTCCTTACACTCATTATTGGTTATTTCGCTCACCGTCGTAAAACAGTCTACGTAATGTGCAGTCTGTTTTTCAATCGAGTGTTTCGATTGCATGTTCAGTTCTTGCGCCATCTGGTCGCCATTATAAGCAAACAGATAGTCGTACAACGGTTTATGATTACCGGCAATAGAACGACCGATAGAAGTAGCATGGGTCGTAAAAATAGTAGCCACCTCCGGCACAGCTTCCTGTACATAAAGTGCTCCCATTCCAGTCATCCATTCATGCGCCTGATATACCACCTTATCCGTTTCTGTCAGGTTGTAGCGATAGAAACTCTCTACCACTCTTCCCGCAGCGTATGAAAACATAGAAGCTTCGTCGTAATCGCCATAAGCGTGCAACGAATCTACTTGATAACGATTCCACATTTCTGTGTATATATCGTCTTTCTTTTCAAAAAAAGGTTGGAAATCAACAAGAATGACTATGGGTTCACCGGGGATATTCCATCGTCCTATACGGACAGAAAGTTCGTCTTTCTCAAGTGCATGCTTTTTCCAGGCAGCACATAGGTTATCCGACTCGATGAATAGAGGGTTTTCTTTTCCTTGCCATACATCAGGACCTATGAAGAAAATTCTGTCGCGGAACTTTTCCTGCAATGTATTTGCCCGTGTCGACAAGACGGTGTATATCCCTCCCACTTTATTACATACTTCCCAGCTGGACTCGAAGATATAATCGGGGGTTAATAAATCTTTTACCATATAATATATTAAAACTCTTTTTAGTATGCGAGTGCAAAAGTACACATTATTCTTTGAAAAATAATACTTTATGCGAAAAATATGAGTTAAGAAGAGGAAAGAAACGTTGCCCTATAATGAAAAAAGAATATCCCCTTGCACATGCAAAGCTGCATGTACAAGGGGATTGAAACTCCTTTATAGGAAATATTCTTGCTAAAAATTATGCAACGAGTGCACTACCGATCAAGAAGGTTGCAGCCAAAGCAACGATTGCATAAAGCTCGGGGAATACGGCAAGAATCAACGTATTACTAAATACATTGTGTCCCTGTCCGATAGCTGCAATACCGTTTGCACAAACTTGTCCCTGACGGATAGCGGAGAATAAGGCAACCAATCCTAAAGCAATACCTGCACCAAGAACTGCTGATGCCTGGATAGCTGTAATTTCAGGAGTCAAAATGCCGAAGATAGTCTGAAACATGAAATAACCGGCAAAACCATAAAGCCCCTGTGTACCCGGAAGGGCTGTCAATACCAGGAAGTTACCGAATGCACTATCATTCTTCTTCAATGCTCCGATGGCAGCATTACCTGCAATAGTTACTCCGTAAGCACTACCGATGCCCGACAAACCAACCATAATCGCGATGCCAATGTAGGCGATAAACAAATTCATTTCCATAATCTTATTCTATTTTTTATTGTTTAATTCTTAAAATATTAATTCTCTATTTCTAATTTTTAATCTTCAGTTTTTTCAATTTCTGAACGGTTTGTACTCTTTACCGCCTCCTTCATATCCGGAGTTCTTGAAGAACTCAACGAACGTCAGACGCATTGGGTGAACCATTGCACCCAGCACATTCATGAAAATATTGATTGCATGACCGATCACGAAAATCAGCACCATTACAATCGGGCCTGCTATTACATTATCCGGACTCATACCTACTGCCAGACTGTTGAACACTCCCGCCAGAATACCTCCGGAAAGTCCGAGAGCAAACAGACGAACGTAGGACAAAACATCTCCAAGCAAACCAGTAACCATGTTGTATGAATCCCACAATCCCAATCCGATATTCAGGAATATGTTCTTTCCCGGACTGTTATAAAGGAAAATCATAGCAGCTGAAACACCCAGGATTATCAAGTGCACCGTGCTTCCCATCGGCATTACGTCCGGTAACAAAGCTGAAACTGCCATTGAAACCAGCAGGATGATCCATCCGATAGTTGCCACTGCATATTTGAAACCAAACTGAATCGTCTGATTCACAGCTTTCAGTACCATACCGAATAAAATCTGGATAGCTCCCAATATCAACGATAATTGGAACATATCATTATTATCCATCATGACAGCATGTTTCAAACGTTGAACAATCGGCCAATCCAAATTGTAAATATTCGCTCCGAAGAACGTACCAGTCAGCAAACCGCAGAAGAACGTTGATACCGCCAATACCTGTATCAATGAGATGATTGACTTCATTGACGGGGTTACTTTCTTCGCCATCAACCGATAGGCCGTAGCTCCCAGAAACAGGAACAAACCATATCCGGAATCTCCCAGACAAAGTCCGAAAAATACCATAAAGAATGGGGCAAAGAACGGTGTCAAGTCCAATTCATTATATTTCGGAAGCATATACAGCTTACAGATCGGTTCGAACCAAGCAAAGAATCCCTTATTATTCAATCGAATAGGAACATTATCGCCCGGCATCGGATCGGTAATCTCATAATATACATGTGCGTCATTCAGATAAGCCTCTATCTCCACTTGACTGAATGCAGGCGCCCATCCTTCAATCAACATCAGTTTGTCACCGGCAGTCTGCTCGGAACTTAACACAACTTTAGAGAATTCAATCTGACTTTGCAACTCTTTCAGAGCAACCTTCAATGAAGGAATATCTGTTTCGGAAAGTGCAACCAGTCTTTTTTCATTCTCTTCAACGGCCTGTTCTGTTGTATTGTAAAGCGTTTCAAGATGTACCAAAGAGTATGCAGGTAATTTAGCCTGCTCTACATCCAAGTCCACTTCCTCTCCGCCTTTCGTTACAGTCACGAAGAATACTTTAGAAGAAATGCGGTTCACAATCATTGCATTGTATTCCGTTTCCCACTCTTCTTTGTAATTTCCTTCCGAACAGCTATAGAAACCGATTACATAACCGGCATCTTTCAGCTTCTGAACATTTGCCGGTTCAAAGTTGCCCCAGGCTTCCAGAGCTTCTTTTTCTTTGGCATAGCTTTGTAACTGCTGCGACAACTTTCCATGCTCTGTCTGTAAAGCATCCACTTCGTCCAGCACTTGCATTCCACGGGCAGCCGTTCCTCCTTCCGTAGCAATCACGGCATTCTTTTCATGCTTCTGGTTCTGAAGCAACTTCAAGGTAGCCGCCAAACGGTTGGAAAGACGAATATTATCCTGCAACTCCGTGTTATCGGCAGCCCCCTGTTGTTTCTCCACAATGTGGACTACACCAAGCTCCCGCAGACTGTTCAGGAATGCTTCATATTCTTTGTGATACACCAGAAAGGTGAGTTTCTTCATTTTTGTAATCATGCCTCTACCTCCTTCCTTTTTTCTTGATGGGACTTCATGATCTTTTGCGAAGATTTCGACAGGTTTTCTTCATCTTCCATAAATCGCTTGATCTTTCGCAATGCATCCTGATAGCCCGGTATCTGCACCTTCTCAAAAAGGTTCACCTTTTGAGTGGTCTTTTTCCTTGCATGTTCTAACAAGTTCAGCTTGGCGAGCATAAATTCACGTTCAATTGCTGTATGAGCCAGCTCTTCCAACAGGTGGATACCGTCGGCATACCACTTGGGAGCATTAAACATACTGTACGGACGTATCTCGAATTCTACATTCTCGAGCAACGGTACGCGCACACCCGCAATCTTTTTCACGCCAAGATGAACATCATTCACCTTTATTAATGAAGCGTCAAACTCATTCCAAAGGGCGAACATGGCTTCATAGGCTTGAATTTGTTGTTCGAGCCTATCCTCCAGATCGGCAGCTTCCGTTTTACAGCGTTTCACTTCCATGCGGAGGGCGCTTTCCTTATTCTTAATGATAGGAAGCGTACGCACCCGCACTTTCAGTTGCTTTTCGAGCTGCTGAAGAGAGGTTTTGTTATATTGAAACTTTATAGCCATCTCGTTGATTTACTAATTTAACGATTTACAATCACACGATTGAATTTACTTCTTATAAACATTGATAATCCACAAACTTCAACCGTAAACGGCAAATCGCCTAATTATCTAATTATTTTGTTTCGGCCAGTATTGATCCACCAAGTCTTTCTTGATATTCACTTCTTCCGGACGGAAGTATTTACCGAACAAGCCCCAGGCAACGTCCAGCATTTCAGTCGTATCAAGGTTGACATCAATAGCCAATAACTGATTGGAATAGTCCTTCGCAAAAGCCAACGTACGTTCGTCGTAGTTTGTCAGGTCGAAACCGTTTTCCATCTTCGTCTTAGCGTTAGCGGCATCGGCATAAAGACGTACGGCAGCATTCATCACCTGCGGATGGTCTTTACGCGTCTTCTTACCGGTTACCAGCTGTTTCAAACGAGACAATGAACGGAACGGGTCAACAATAACCTTACCAATATCACTATCACGACGCAGGAACAACTGACCTTCTGTGATGTAACCCGTATTATCAGGCACAGCGTGAGTAATATCTCCACCGGACAAAGTAGTCACCGCAATAATGGTGATTGAACCGCCGGAAGGGAACTGCACCGCCTTTTCGTAAATCTTTGCCAAGTCCGAGTAAAGTGATCCCGGCATAGAATCTTTAGACGGAATCTGGTCCATACGGTTGGATACGATTGCCAACGCATCGGCGTAGCTCGTCATATCCGTCAACAGTACCAACACCTTCTCATCATTATTTACTGCAAAATATTCAGCAGCAGTCAGTGCCATATCCGGAATCAGCAAACGTTCTACCGGCGGGTTTTCGGTCGTATTCATGAAACTCACGATACGGTCGAGCGCACCGGCATTAGAGAACACATTCTTAAAGTACAAGTAGTCGTCATTCGTCATACCCATACCGCCGAGGATAATCTTATCCGTTTCAGCACGTAAGGCCACGTTTGCCATTACCTGGTTGAACGGTTGGTCCGGGTCGGCAAAGAACGGAATCTTCTGACCGGATACCAGTGTATTGTTCAAGTCGATACCGGCAATACCTGTTGCAATCAGTTCCGACGGTTGTTTGCGTCGAACCGGATTCACAGACGGACCACCAATTTCTACTTCTTGTCCTTCAATGTCCGGACCTCCATCAATCGGATCACCGAAAGCATTGAAGAAACGTCCGGCCAGCTGCTCACTCACTTTCAATGTAGGCGATTTGCCGAGAAATACTACTTCGGCATTGGTCGGAATACCTTCCGTACCTTCAAATACCTGCAAAGTGACATCGTCACCGGCAATCTTTACCACCTGTGCCAGTTTACCGTCCACGGTGGCAAGCTCGTCATACCCTACTCCTGTCGCCTTCAACGAACAAGTAGCCTTGGTAATCTGAGTAATCTTGGTATATATCTTTTGAAAAGCTTTTGTTGCCATCTATATATTTACAATTTAGCTATTTACAATTTACTATTTAACGCTTCTTTCGGCAATCAATTCTTTTAATTGCTGCTGGAATCCTTCGTACTGCTCAGATTTGAACTTCGAGTAGTTCATCTGCTTGCATACATTGATCATCCTCTTGAAGTAATCCATTACTTCATTGAAATTGTCAAATTCAAATTCTGTATGGCAGATGTCGATTATCATATTCAGAATAGCTTCCTGACGTTCCATCGGAGTCACCGAGTCAACCTCATCAAAGGCATCCTGTTGCAGGATTACGAAGTCGATCAATTCGGATTTCCAGAAAATCACGTGGTATTCCACAGGTACACCGTCATCACCCAGAATGTTAATCTGCTCGGCGATTTCCTTACCACGCTGCAAGCGGGTTTTAAGTTCATTCACCTTGCCGATCCATTCGTCATTGATATGCTCCTTGATATATTCTTCAAATTCCGGATATTCGATATATTTAGAATAAGAATCAATCGGGTTCACAGCCGGATAACGTTTCTTATCAGCACGGTCCTGCTCCAAAGCGTAGAAACAACGGGCCACTTTCTTCGTGTTTTCAGTTACCGGCTCTTTCAAGTTACCACCGGCAGGAGATACCGTACCGATAAAAGTAATTGAGCCCGTTTCACCATTAGAAAGTTTCACATAACCGGCACGGCCATAGAAGTTTGAGATAATAGCCGAAATATCCATCGGGAAAGCATCTGGTCCGGGCAACTCTTCCATACGGTTGGACATCTCACGCAACGCCTGCGCCCAACGTGAAGTAGAATCCGCCATTAACAACACTTTCAGTCCCATAGAACGATAATATTCTGCCAATGTCATTGCTGTATATACAGATGCTTCACGGGCAGCAACCGGCATATTAGAAGTATTGGCGATAATGATCGTACGTTCCATAAGTTTACGTCCCGTGTGCGGGTCCACCAGTTCTGGGAATTCGGTAAAGATCTCCACAACCTCGTTCGCACGTTCACCGCAAGCGGCGATAATTACGATGTCAGCTTCCGCTTGTTTGGAAATAGCATGCTGAAGCACCGTCTTCCCTGTACCGAACGGCCCCGGTATAAAGCCGGTACCACCTTCCACAATCGGATTCAGCGTATCAATCACACGCACACCGGTTTCCAACAGTTTGAAAGGACGCGGTTTCTCCTTGTAATTCGTCATGGCACGTTTCACAGGCCACCTCTGAATCATAGTCACAGGAATATCATTTCCTTCCTCATCAGTCAGGATAGCAATCGTATCCTCAATCTTATAATCACCTTCCGGCATGATAGTCTTTACAGTAGCAGTTCCCTGCAATGTAAACGGCGCCATCATTTTCAACGGCTGGAAGTTCTCATCCACCTGCCCCAGCCACGCGGAAGCTTGTACTTTATCACCCGCGTTTACCAATGGAACGAAGTGCCATACACGTTCTTTATCCAACGGATACGTATATTGTCCTCTCTTCAGAAAAACCCCGTCCATCTTGTCAAGGTCATTTTGCAGACCGTCGTAGTTTTTCGATAACATACCCGGGCCTAATGTCACCTCAAGCATGTGTCCTGTAAATTCGGCTTCGGCGCCCACTTTCAGTCCACGTGTACTCTCGAACACCTGAACATATACCTGTGAACCTACAACCTTAATCACCTCCGCCATTAACTTATCGCCACCGGTAGAGATATAACAAATCTCATTCTGAGCTACCGGTCCGTCAACGACGAGGGTCACCATGTTGGCAATAACGCCACTAACAGTTCCTTTTGTTGCCATATATTTCTTTAAATTTATTATCTGAATTCTGCAGGAATCTGTACATCGTTCTTCAGCGACTCAATAATGCTTCGGAACAACTGATTACCTCTTTCTTTATCCAAGGAGATCCAACGCTCAATCATTTCCAGTTTCAACAAGAAAGCAAAAATGCGCTCAACAGTGAAATAATCGAAGAAAATAGCATCTTCCATCCAGTTCCACCGTAAAGCGTCCAGCTTCTTCTCACGTTCTACCAGTTCTGTAATCTCACTGATTTTCACCAATGACTCAAAAACATCAACCTCACCAGACAATCCGAAATCGCGGGCACTGGAGGTACGCAATGCTTCGCACACTTCCGTATTACCTACAATATTGGAAGCAATATCCCATTTGAACTTACGGCTCGTAAATGCAACCAGAATATTATTGATGTTCAAATTGAATTCAAACCAGGCAGCAACAAACTTATTTCCACATTTCATGGCATACTCATAATATAAAGTAGCCAGGTGATCTTCATGCAACACCGTACTTTCGGCCGGAGTATTCAAATAATCAGTTATAAATGTAGAAAGGTAAACCGGAAATTCCTTAGGGCTGATTTCTCCGCCTTCCCTCAACATAGAAATATACTCAGTGAGTTCGGCAGCAGAATAGTTTCCTCGTTTATCAATTTCCGCCTCTTTGTCTTTGAGAAGTTTCAGCACATTGGCATTGTCAAACTTCAGATAGAATAAGTCAATCAACTTCTGGTCTGAAGCAGATAATCCCGGGTAGATTTCAGTTTTAAAATCGGCTACTGTATAGCTCAGTTTGCTGTCTTCCAGTGAAAGTTCCGGCAAACCTGCTACCAAGTAATAGTACTTACTACTCATAGTCGCTTCTTTTAAAATAGCATTTCTACTAATTGAGGACGCAAGAACGCTTTGAAGTAATTCATGAATTCTTCTTCTCCGAAGTTCACTTTATATGAACCGTCCGCCGGAGAAACCGTAAACAAGGTCTTGATACCGTTTACTTGCTGGATAGTAACACCTTTATCCAATAAAGCTTTTGCATGAGCTGCAAAATATTTTTTCAATGATTCCGCATCAGCTGTCGAGATAACGATAGGCTCGTCTATACTCCACTTAGAAGCTAATGCAACAATAAACGCATTCAGGTAATCTTTATCCTGAGCGAAATCCTTTACAGAAGCGGTAATCAACTTGTCAGTGACCATAGTAGCAATCTCTGATTTGAGTGCATTAACGGCCTGACCGGAAAATAGTTTTAACTCTGATTTTGTATTTTCTGCCAGTTCTTCAGCAGATTTACGAGAGGCAGCAACGATTGAGTCAGCTTCTTTGTGAGCATCCTCAATGATCTTTTTTGCTTCTTCCTGAGCATTCGCGATAAGTCTTTGCGCTTCCTCGTTTCCTTTTTCCACGCCTTCACGATAAATCTTATCGGTCAACTCTTGAATTTTGTTTTCCATATTAACAGGAGTATTTAGTATTATTACTGTATTAATTATGTTCCTTCAATAGATTCTCGCCAAATTTACAAAAATCAATTTGATAAAAAAGAGAAAGATGCAAAGAAATCGACTCTCTTCTTATAAAATCACACTTTTACACCAATTTTATTCCGCTTTTCTCACGGTAATATTACTAAATGACACCTGTCTTAAAATATTATAACGAATAAAGCACCAACAATGAATTATTTCTGCCTTGATTTGATATATTCTTCTTCTTTTCCTGTAATCATACCAAGCCCGATACCTTTAATTACAGTTTTTCTCCGTTGATAGATACCCAGGTATCTGGATTCAACTTCATACGTAATTTGTGGATAAAAGACAAAGTCCCACAGCCTCTCCCTATAGATCGGTTTTATCGTGTCGGGCATATTCAAAGACTCTTTCCATTCCTTCAGTTGAGCCGGACTACTTTCCGACGAACTACCGGCTGTACCCAATACCAGACAACCCAATAAAT
>ERZ791822.1090-NODE-1090-length-13406-cov-4.669088_pt1 | contig 13406 bp, 8 predicted proteins | sample MGYA00510299_ERZ791822 | MGnify/ENA primary metagenome ERZ791822 (study PRJEB30046, sample SAMN00791945) | human gut metagenome | study: EMG produced TPA metagenomics assembly of the A metagenome-wide association study of gut microbiota in type 2...
TTAAAGATGGAAAACGATGTCGTCGCTCTTTTTATTAAAAATCCAAATTCCGACTGCAAGCGTTGCAAACGATACAACCGCTGCGTAAGCAAAAAGCTTAGGGCTGAGCATATAGCCGTAAAGAACGCTTTGCCTAAACATTTCAATCATTGAATAAAGCGGATTGATTTTAATAAGGATTCTTGTCCAATGGCCTGTAATTCTTTGGAAAGGATATACGATAGGAACCATATAGAAAAGAAGTTGAGTAAGAACGTCCCAAATGTATTCAACATCTCTGAAATATACGCCGATAACCGAAAGAATAAGTCCTACTCCCGTGCAGAAAATAAGCAAAAGGAACATAGGCACAACACTCATAAACACATACGGCGTGATATGAAGATTTGAACCGCCGCTAATGCCTGTAAGCTTAAAGAATATCCATACGCAGATAAGGCAGAGAAGCGATATCGCAAACGTAACGAAATTTGAAAAAATCGACGAAAGCGGATACATATATTTAGGAACATATACCTTTTTGATAATGCTTGCGTTTCGCCTAAACGAGGTCATAGCCTGCTTTGTTGACGAAGTAAAGAAGCTGAATAAAAGTCGACCTGTGAAAAGATAAACAGGGAAGCAAATTACGTGCTTGTTTGACTTTCCGAAGATACCGCCGAATACAACTGAAAGAACAATCATCTGCAAAAGCGGCTGGATAAAGCTCCAAAGAATACCGAGCCATGAATTTCTGTATTTAAGCTTAACGTTTTTGGCTGTAAGCTCCTTTAAAAGATTTCTGTATTTTTTAAAGGTCTTAACATTACGGTCAAGCTCTTTATTACCTGTACTCATATAAGCACCTCATATATATTATGATATCTAACGTTTTAGAATTATATCACAATATGTTTCATTTTTCAACAAAAAATAATGTTAATATGATTTATTTAAACATTTTTGCTATTTCGCTTGCCACAATTTTAGCACTTTTGTTGCCGTCAATTACGATATCTGCACACGCAAGATATTTGGATTTTCTCTCGTCATAAAGCGATTTTGCCTTTTTCTTATCCTTAAAAAGCGGGCGTGTTGACGTGTCGCCTATTCTTTCGCAAATAATATTGAAATCAACGTCAAGAAATATTATTTTGCCCGAATTTTTAACTGCGTCAACATTTCTTTGATATGTCATTGCTCCGCCTCCGGTTGACACTACGCAGTTTTGCATAGAAGCTACCTTTTTGCAAGACTGATATTCAAGCTCTCTGAAAAAATCTTCGCCGTATTCGGAAAAAATATTTTTGATTTGAGTGCCTTGCTCGTTTTCGACCATATTGTCTGTATCAACAAATTTTCTGCCTGTCATTCTTGCAAGCTCGTGGCCTATTGTTGTTTTGCCCGAACCCATAAAGCCGTCGGCCGCATAAGGACCGTAGCAAAGGATTCCTTTTTCTTCCATTTCTTTCATGGCAGGGATAATCACTTCCTGCTCTTCCATTCCCAACAGACCACCGTCTCCGGCATGAGGATTGAGAGAGAGCACCGCAATACGCGGAGCGCCGATACCGAAATCCTGTTTCAGACAACGATGGAATATCATCAGTTTCTCCTGAATCAGTTCTTTGGTAATCGTAGTCGCGATCTCTCTGACAGGGATATGTGTCGTAACCAAAGCCACCCGGAAGTCATTCTTCATCAAAATCATCAATGACTTATCACCATTGCCCAGACGTTCTTCGATATATTCCGTATGTCCGGGGAAGGAGAACTCTTCCGACTGAATCGTATGTTTGTTGATCGGAGCCGTTACGATAACATCTATCAACCCTTCGCGATATTCTTCGATGGCACGTTCCAAGGCCCCCAGCGCAGCTTTACCGGCTTCGGGGTCGGGTTTGGAAAATTCCACTTTCACCTCATCATCCGTACAGTTCACCACGCTCAAACGGTTGTACCCCGCTTCGGTAGCAGAGTTGACAATGCTAAAATTGGCCTGTATATCCAGCGCTTTGCGATGATAAGCCGCTACTTTCGGTGAGCCATAAATGATCGGAGTACATAGTTCCAACATTGTAGGGTCGGAAAATGTCTTAAGAATCACCTCATAGCCCACCCCATTAATATCTCCTTGGGTGATACCTATCCTTATCTTGTTATCTTCCATGTTTTTATTTATTAGTTTGTTCCGCTTCCTTAGATGCCTCTCCCAATGGAATCTGATTCTGCTGAACTTCATTCGGAAGTTTCAGTGTATACAGAGATGCTTCCATCTGGCGTACCAGGTTGCGTTTCATTTTATCAGGTGAATAAACAAATATTTCTGCTGTAATAATTCGTTGGTTTTTCTCGTCCAGACGAGTGTGAGAGACATACGGACCACCCATAAAGTCGCCCTTCATACGCCACAGACCACGTGCTTCCATTGTGTAGCTGTTCTGCACATTGATCGGACGGACATCGGTCAGCAAACTATCGGTCGACATATAAACGCCCTCCTTGAATCCGGGAATATTGGCTTTCATCACGGAGTCACGTTTGTGCACAAAATATTCTTTGGTAAACGTATCCTTGTCAGTGTACGGATAAGAGTACATCACAAAGTTACGGTCGGCAGTACCTGTGTTGGTAGAAGCCCAGAAGAAATCATCCCCGGTCTTTGAATTAGCCAGTTCGGCATCCACCCAGATGTCGCATCCGAACAAACTGTCCACTTTCTGCGAAATGAAATTACTGTGTTTCCCTTCCAGGAACGTAATCTGACGGTTCATCTCCGCACGGGTAAAGAAGTCGACAATCGTCTTTTTGTTCTCTTCCACAAACTTCTCAAACTCTTCTTCGTTCGGAGCCTGGATAGTCAATATCATCTGCGGATTGGCATACACGTCCTTCGCATATTTGAACGAGGCTTTCGTATATATATCCTGTATATCTACAATAATAATGTTACGTATCAACTTCAGCGTAGAATCATAATCTTTCGGCGAAGTATACATAATCCGGAAAGAAGGTTCCGACTGCGGCAAACCGGGCATATCAGCATCGAGCGCATCATGTAAAGCCCTTCCGGCAGCACGATCCCAAACACCGTGATCTACTACAACCAAAAGCTCGTAAGCACGACCACTAGAGGTGTGATTTCCTTTCAGACCACAAGATGCAACGACAAAGGCTACCAAAGCGATGCATAAAATAAAAGAGTACTTTTTCATGATGTTCGGTTTTATATATTAACTTTCATTATTTTTCTCCTGTTTCGCTGTCGACAGCATACCGCAAGCGGCAAAAATATCTTCGCCCCTGGATGAACGGATAGTGGTGAAAAGTCCGTGTGACGTCAGATAATCACGAAAACGGGTCATCGTATCCATATCCGCCCCCTCGAGGTCTACCCCCGGTATGGCATGAAAACGAATCAGATTCACCCTGCAATCCAGCCCGCGAAGAAGTTTCAGCAACTCTTTGGCATAGACCTGCGAATCATTGAGCCCTTTAAAAACAATATATTCAAACGAAAGTCGACGTTGTTTACTAAAATCATAGTTTTTTAACAGTTCCACCATTTCGGTGATTGAAAACGCCTTTTCCGCCGGCATTAATTCAGCACGCTGAACGGTCAGCGGAGAGTGAAGGCTGATGGCAAGGTGGCAGTCATTTTCTTCGATAAAACGCTGCAATCCTTTCCGTAGCCCGACAGTAGAAAGCGTGATACGCTTCGGACTCCATGCGTAACCGTAGGTAGCGGTCAGTAGTTCCAATGCTTTCAATACCTCATCCAGGTTATCGAGCGGCTCGCCCATTCCCATCATTACGACATTAGTCAGTTTATCCCGTTCCGGCAGCGAATGAATCTGGTTTATGATCTGGCTGGCGGTCAGGTTAGCTGTATACCCCTGTTTACCGGTCATACAGAACTTACAGTTCATCTTGCAACCTACTTGTGACGACACGCACAATGTTGCCCGGTCATCATCCGGTATATAAACCGACTCTACAAAATGGTTCTCACCCACTTTATAAAGATACTTCACCGTACCATCTACAGAGCGCATTTCATCTACCGGAGCTTCCGCTCCCACCTCATAGTTCTGCTTGAGCAACTCCCGGTGTTTCAATGACAAATTAGTCATATCATCAATCGAGGCTACCTTCTTTTCGTAAAGCCAGGATGCAATCTGCTTGGCAGCAAAGCCGGGCATACCCAGTCTTTTTGTCAATGATTGAAGCTCTACAAGAGTCATTCCTAAAAGGGGATATTTAGACATTCTTCTTTCTATTGATAGTTTATATCTGCAAATGTAAGGAAATAAAGTCGATTTCCGTATAGCAGGAATGTAAAAGTTAACAAAAAAGGGAAGTATGCCTCCGTTATGATTCAACCACGCTGATATATTGAAGTAGCTTTTGCGCCATTTCAGAATCCTCGCCATTCTTTTTCACTTCATGACCGTACGCCTCACGGAAACAAGCCAGCGCCTCTTCCCGTTCATTACAAAAGCTGTGCAAAACCCCTAGGTTCTGACAAGCCAGAATCGTATCTTCATCCTCCCATCCCAGATATTTCTTTCGCAGTTCAAACTCTCTGAAGAAAGCCTCTTTCGCCATTGGATAATTCTCCAACTTCACATAAGCCTGTGCTTTGTAATAATATACCAGACAGGAAGCATTAAGGTCAGTATCATCGTGAAAATCCAAAGACGTTGCAATACGAATCACGTTATCATAGTCTTTATTCATGTAATACTGCTGCATAATATCACATCTCAATGCCTCGTAGCGGACAGTCAGTTCCGCCAGACGCGGTTTTTCGCTGAAACACATTTCATGCAGAAGAGACTCACGGAAGAATAAAGTAGACGCCTGCTCATCGCCACGTTCATTCATCATCCGTTTGAATTCCCTGCATAGATAATACAACTGTTTATGACAAGCGACGATCTGTTTTTTGCTGTCTATCTGTATAGCAATGTCCAACGCCTGATTCATCAGCATCCATGCTTCATCGTATCGTTTGATATAATAAAGACATTTACCCTGCATACGCAAACATTTAGCCACTCCACCAGACAGTCTGCCATTCAACGACTCGTGCATTTCAGCTACTTTCCGGAATTTCTCGGCAGCACTCTCTTCCTCATCCTTATAGTAATCACAATAAGCCAGATATTCGGAAAGTTCAATGACTTCTGCCTGACTCTTCTCGTCAGCAGAAGCCGCATGATAATCAAGCGCCCTATTCAAATAGGTCACTGCTTCATTGTATTGCTCATTGTAGTAATATGCCAGAGCTAGATTTCGGCAGGTGTTGGCAATCTCCAGTTCCGGAGTCGGTACAATGTTTTCCTGCATCACCAATGCTTTCAGGAAACAGTCGCATGCCGTTTCGTATTCTTCATTACGGGCATACCGGCATCCCTCATTCATCTTCAATACCGACTTGGCAATGAGTGGCATGGCAGCACCTTCCATACTCTTCTCACTCACAGCAGCTGCCGCCTTCGTCAGATGGAAAGAACTGCTCAAGAAAGTAGCCATATCATTAGCAATGACAGGAATTAAAAAAGAATCGATCTCATCAAAGTCCAATTCGGCATAGACTTCAGGCGTAACTTCAGGATTGTCGTTCATGATCGCCTTCCAGCTATCTTCCAACAGAGAACGATTCGTGCGATACAGAATCTCGAAAATCTCCACATCACAAATCCAATCCTTCAATATATCCCATTCTTGCATCTTATAGCATTGATAGGTAATCTCCACTTTATAGCGATACGAATCATGGTAGCAGAACTGTTTCATGCGATAGTTATAATCGGCAAAAGTCAACGGATGGGAAAGAATCTCTTCCTCATCCAGCAAAGCGGAAATAATTTCATGGCGACTATCATCTATACATTCGTCATCTTGAGCGAAATAGCGTTCGATTGCCTCTACCATTTGTGTGTCACCAATGCAATATCGTCCTCCTTTGTTGGTAAGCCAGCTGCTCATTTCCACTCTCAACTGCGACCAAAGTATCTGATTAATGTCTGCCATGCTCTTCACTTCATCTTCGGTAAATCCTTCTAAAGTAAGTGAAAGCATCAGAAGCGTTCTTCCAATCTCTTCGAAACCATAATCAGCCGACAAACGCCGTAACACACTGTCATAGAATTGCCCAACCTCATTGAGCCGGCAATATCCACTCATATATTCATTGAGAGCATCGTACTGACCGAACGAAACCAGCTCGTTGAGCAATACACTTAAACAGCGCGGTTGTTTAGCCAGCACCCACGAAGCAAGAATATCTTCCTGTTGTGCGGACAAAGCCTTGGAGTAAGTAGACAAATATTGCTTTGAGAACGACTTGGCATCCGCCTGTGAAAAACCATTCAACTGGAAATGGGCGTAGCCATTCTGAACAAAGGGCAGGTAGGCAGTGGATGACGCAGAAAAGCTCAACACGACTTTCACATTCGGGGGAATAGATGCAAATAAAGAAAACAGGGATGCTTCAGTCGGATTCAGATAACTGATGTCATCAATCAACAGAATGATAGGGTATCTTGATGCACCCAACACACTCCACAACTGACTGAACTTTTGGATAGAATTCAAATCTTCTTCAATCTCCTTGAGGTTTCGAAGTGTGTTCCCTGAAAAAGTGTTCAAGCCAGCATCTCCCATCAAAACCGAGTTTTTCACGGCGTCCATGATGGATTTGGCAGTGCTTTGGGTCGAGTCCAGTTCTTTTGAGACTTCCGCCGCGAACAAATTTTCTTCACCCAAAGATTGATGCTTGAGTGCGTTCTGGCATTTAGAAGCTAACATTCTCGCCAGCGTTTCCGGATAAGAAGACAATGTAGTACTATCCAAGCGATGATAGATAGGAATCATCGGCATATCATTGTTCACCAAATCGCTCCAATGAGCCAACAAAGCACTCTTGCCAAGACCGCAACCGCCCGTTACCACCAGACACCGCTGTTCATCCGCCGCCAAAAAATCAGCAAACGCCTGATCTGCTTCAGGTATTGGATGATAATTGAATAAAAGTTCATTGCGCGTCAGTTGTTCTTGCAATGCTTGATTATCTTCAACGGTCAGTACATCCGGAAACTCCCGTTCAAGCAATTCTGTAAAAGCAGCTTCCACAAGGTTACACAACTGATCGGGCGAATCATACTCCTGCACAGGATAACGATCCTGTTGCAAAATACTCTCTTTCAGACGTTTCAGTTTAAGAGACTCCTCTTCAGGGCAAGACAGTTCATCATCTGCCGACTGTTTTATATAAAAATAGGCATGTAATGGATTGGGATTGCGCAGTACACCAAACTGCATTTCAATTTCCGTCACACTCAAATGGTGATTCAAGTCATCTTCTATCCAACGATATTCCAAGCTGTCATTCAGAGTTTGAGATAAATCTTCATAACTGGGACACCATCCATAGCGGTCGCCTACCATACCAATGAAGAAAGGCCGGGAGTTAACGATCTCTTTCAGACATATTTCAACAACCTTGCCGCTTTTCGCATCTTCTTCTGTGATTCCCCAACGCAAATCAACCAATGAAATGGTGGCACCACGGCTGGCAGCCTTCACTTGCAAACCCTTAAAGAGTTTGACTAATGCAGAACGTTCCATCTCCATGTCTCTGAACGTTGACGAAAGGAAAACACGGATAACACGTGAATTTTCAGCGGGAACTGAATACTGGGCTAGTTGTTTAGTCATAATATAGATTCGTATTAGTTAATGAAGTATTTCGCAAAGCCAATTGATAAAGATTGGCAAGATATGGAAATTTAATCAGATAACAAAGACCATAAACAAAAAAACGAGCACAAAAAAGGCACGGATTACACGGGGTTCGCGGTTCCCTCAAAAGTTTAAACCGCGTAAATCCGTGTAATCCGTGCCTACTATCTATTACTTGCTACTTGTTTAGAAGAACAAGAAGCGTGTATCTTTTACGTTTGCTTTCAGATACAAATCATTCATCAGACGGCTGGCAAAACGTGCGTGCATGTTAGTCAGCGTAGCTTCTTCTGCTTTTGCGTCGAATGTTTCGTTCAGTTTGTCCTTGCCGTATACCTGCAATACAAATACTCCGGCATTACCTTTGATAGGAGCGCTCAACTGATTTACTTCAGCTGCAGAAGCATAAGCACCTACCAGCGGTTCGCTGCTGCGCAATGCTGATACGTATGCAGGAGCTGCAAAAGTAACCATCTTCAAAGAGTCGCTGACTGCATTAGTCATCTCTTTGTACTGGTTGAATGAAGTTGCATTGGCAGCTTTCATGTCAGCCATAATCTTTTCAGCTTTCTTATCTTTTACGATTTCAGCTCTCAACTGATCCTGTACTGCTTTCAACGGACGATATCCTTCCGGCTTAATGCCTACCAGACCTACTACCATCATGTGATCGCTTTCGCCACATTCGTACAAGCCGGAAACATCACCCGGTTTTGCTTTATCAAACGCCCATCTCAACGCTTCTTTTGTACCTCTTACACCACCGATATTGTGTTCAGAGCTGCTCAAATCCATTCTGTCGAGCAATCTGTAACCGGCTTCTTCAGCGTTAGCTACCATCTTTTCTACACTCGGATTAGCTGCGATAAACTGGCTGAAATCATTATAAGCACGGTTGTAAGTTTCTTTGCTGAACTCTACTTCACGTTTGATAACAGCTACTTTATATTTGTCTTTTACAGATTTCTTGTTCGTTACCTGAAGAATTACGTTTGCTTGTCCCATCGGCAAGTTCACCAGTTCGTTCACACCTGCATTGTTGATAGCAGAGATGAATTTCAGGTTATCGCCGTCTATCTGCGCACCTTCATACTGTGCAGAAGTTAGCCAGTTTGCATCACCAGTCTGACCATATTTCTTTGCCAGATCAGCAAAGTTAGCGCCACCTTTGATCGCATTGTAGATACTATCAGCCAAGGTCTTTGTCTTCACAGCATCTTCTGCGTATACCTGAATCTGACGGAATTCGACAGAGTCGGCAGCAGCAGCTTTAGCTACAATTTTGAAAGAGTTGATTGTATTGTCGGCACCGTTATAGTAAGGACCATAAATAGTACCTACCGAAGCAGAGTCCAAACGGGCAACTACATCTGACGGGAAAGCTGTTTTGTTATAGAACAAGTCTACATAAGGAGCTTCCGAGCCAGTCGAGCGGATGAAAGAAGTATAATCTTCCGTAGTAGTAGCCAACTGTTCAGTAGCTTCGTCCACTTCTTTCTGGATAGCAGCTCTGTCTTCAGCACTTGCAGTCACTTGTACATCGATGTACTTGATGTCACGAGTTTCCTGATATTGCTTGAATTGTTCTTTCTTCTTGTTATACAAGTCTTTCAGTTCCGATTCTTTCACTACGATTGTAGAGTCCACTACAGAAGAGTAAGGAATACCAGCCATCAACACGTTGTACTGGTTCACTCTTGCATCGAAAGCGTCCTGTGCTTCCACCGGATTAGAAAGAAGAGCTTTAGACACCAATGCCTGATACTTTTCTGCCAGACGGCTCTCGATCAGTGTTTTCTGAATGAAAGACCAGTATTTATACATGTTATTGTATTGTTCAGCATACTGTGCCGGCATTTGTGATTCGCTCATCTTGGCATATTCCACGAGGAACTTGTTCAACATATCCTTGTCGAAGTTTCCTGTTTGCGGATTCTGGAAAGGAGTTTGTCTCAACAAAGGATGAACGCCAGCTTTCAGGATGTCCTGGATTTCAGCAGCAGAAACAGTCAGTCCCAATGCTTTTGCTTCTTTTTCGATCAGTTTATTGTTTACGTAGGAACGCCATACTTCATCGCGCACCTGATTGGTTTGTTCGTCATTCAAGGCGGTCACCCCACGCATGAGTTTCACCACTTCGGTATATTCTTCTACCAAATTCTGATACTCTTGAGCGGAAAGAGCGTCTCCGTTCACCTCACCTACGTCATGTGCCTGATGCGGCTGCATCACCTTCCATGCGTCACCCGCAATGAAAGCAAACAGCGCCAAGCCGATAACAATCACCAATAGAGGTCCTTTCGACCTAATGTTTTGTAACGTTGCCATTTTGATTAATACGATTTATGTTTATTATTATTTCTTTCTTTTGTCGTTTTAGCGCACGAAGATACAAAAAATGCTAATATGCATCTATTTATTGGCTAAAAATTTCTTGATTATCGTCATTATTCCAAGACTTTTAATCGCACGAGTTCTATTTTTGTCGCTGTGACCTTAATTATCTTGAATTGATAACGTCCTACCCGGACCACTTCATGCAACTTCGGGAAGCTCTGATATTGGTTCAGGATCAACCCTCCTACTGTCAGATAATCATCCGACTCGGGCAAGTCGAGTCCGTACGTCTCATTGACTTTTTCTATCTCCAGGCGGGCGGACAACACATACTCGCGTTCGTCGATCTGCTTGCTGATATAGGAAGTGTTATCGTGTTCGTCTTCTATATCGCCAAAGATTTCTTCAACGAGGTCTTCCAGAGACACGATGCCGGACGTACCGCCAAATTCATCCACCACTACGGCAATCGTTTTCTTTTGCTGCATGAAGAGTTTCATCAATTTGTTGGCGGACATCGTTTCGGGCACAATCGGCACTTGTTTCACATTCTCATGCCAGTTTTTCGGGGCACGGAACATTTCCGACGAATGGATATAGCCGACTACGTTATCGATATTCCCGTCATACACGATTATCTTGGAGATTCCGGATTCTATGAAGCGGCTTTTCAGCTCGTCCAGCGAGGTAGTCAGATCGACAGCCACCACTTCGGTACGGGGAACGATGCAGTCGCGGATTTTTATGTTCGAGAAGTCGAGGGCGTTCTGGAAGATTTTCACTTCCGTGTCCAGCTCTTCTTCATTTTCGGCATTATCAATGCTGCTTTGTACGAAATAGTCCAGGTCTACTTTTCCAAAAGCTCTATCGGACGCATCCTTATTAACCTTCATTCCAAAGAGGCGAAGGAAGATACATGACAAGCCGGAGGCTAATTTGGAGATGGGATAGAGAACCACATAACAAACAATAAGCGGAATGGCAAAAACATTCAAGACCAGATTGGGATTGATTTTGAAGATTGTTTTCGGCAAAAACTCTCCGGTCACCAGAATAATCAGGGTAGAAATAACGGTCTGCGCCAACACCATCAGGAAATGATTGTCAATGAATCCCGCCAGCAGATTATCGCCAATAATCTGTGCCATCAGAATACCATAGATGACTAGTGCGATATTATTCCCCACCAGCATGGTAGAGATAAATTCATTCGGGTTCTTGAAGAAGATAGAAAGGATGCGGGACGTAATTCCCCCCTTGCGTTCCATCTCAAAACGCAGTTTGTCTACCGACACAAAGGCAATCTCCACTCCTGAAAAGAAAGCGGAAAAGACCATGGTGATAATTAGAGAGATATAAATATTCATAAGTTTTGATTTACGATCAGACGATTTACGAGATACGGTACAATGATATGACTTCGCCTATTTCGCAGTATCTTTATTCACTGAATCCGGCAGTGCTTTTGTTTCCGGTTGGGGCGGACCGCTACTTGCTTCCTCGTCCACATAGAAAATACCTTCAATATTACGAATGGTATATATAGTCATTTGCTGGTTCGAGTCGAAGCCGTGTCCTGTGATAATTCTGTCCGGTTGCTGAATACGTATAAACTTGTCGGAATACACTTTTTGAGTGGCCTCATTCCAGTAGAGCAGTTCGGTATTAAAACGCTCTCCTTTGCGGTTCTGTATATCCACATTCCCTATCAGCTTCCAAAGCCTTTCTTTGTCATAATAATAGGCAGTATCTGCTTTAATACTGGCTTCTACATTAAAGATAGAGTCGAACTGCTCCATATACACACCTTTTTCAAACGCCCAATACGAAGGCTTTTTACGGTCGTACATCATCCACTCTTCCGTGTTCACCCTATAACGTGTCACTCCGGAATCGGAAATAAGGGTAGTAACTCCCAATGTGGTCATCACCGGAAGAGAATCACGTTCTGTGATAGCCTCTCCCATAGCTTTCTGTTTTCCGCCACAGGAAGATAATAAAAGAAGCATAACAACCACCTCGAAGGTGATTGTTATGCTCATGCTTTTATGCAACAAACGGTTTCTTCGTTTTCGCAACATACGGTTATCTAATCGTTGTAGTCTCTCCTATCCAACCGCCGATAGTGATGCGGTCGCCTTGCTTGTAACCTAACATAAACAGGTCTTTAGCTTGTGGAGTATGACCAGAATATCTACCGATCAAGCTGTTAGCTTCTTCAGCTACGCTCGGATCTACTTGTTTTGCACGTTGCAGTTTGTCGATTACTGCAAAGTAAGTACACTTGTTCAAAGCTGACTCGTCGCTCCAGTTAGGGCTCATTGCATACAGATTGGCAATCAGGATATATGGAGCACCATAGTTTTCGTTGAACCCGATAGCTTTCTGGCAATATGCTCTTGCTTGAGACAGTTTTTTAGCAGAAGCCAATACTGCTGCGGCAGCGTATGCTTTTTCAGCTTTCTTCACGTTGTCAGTTTCCAATCCAATGGCTTCGTCGAAGAATTTGACAGCACCGTCGATGTCACCTTTCTTAAATGCTTGGTAAGCACATCCGGTAGCGGCATCTGCACTAGGTTCTATTTTGTACACATAGAAAGCAGCCTGTTGATAAGCTTCGCTTTCCGTACATCTCATCATTTTCATGATGTCGATTACTTTCTTCAAGTAAGCCAGGTCTGTTTGGTTAGCTTCTACTTTCGGTCCATAGATGTTTTGCAGTGATTCGCAATCAGCCGTTCCGCTGTTTACAAACAAAGCAACCAGATTATCTTTGATACCTTGCAAGTTTTTCTTCTTTGCTTCGTTCGTTTCAGCGGCAATAGCAGCATCAGCATATTCAGAAGCAGCCAGATAATCCTGAATGAATTGTTCCTTATGGTTAGGATCTGTTTTCAGTTTATCCAAAGACATTTGCAGGAAATAGAAGATAGTAGCGGCAGCAGATTCAGCTTTTACTGCATTTACCGACTGGCTCAACCATTGATAAGCCTGATTAACATCAATTTTCGGAGCGAAAGCGATGTAATCTACTGCTTTGATACCCAGAGCTTCATCAGCAGAAGACACTTTTGTACCTTTAGCCAAGAACTCATCTGTGTATTTGATACGCAAATCATGCGTATTCATCAGCTCATCAAAATATTTCTGATATTCCGGATTATTCCTATCCTTGATTTGTCCCATCAAGCCTTTCAGAATTTTATATCCGTCAGTAAAAGTATAGAAACGAAGCGTCGGGCAGTTTTCCAACACAGCTTTCCAAGGAGTATACGCATCTTTAAAATTACCTGCACGCACAGCTTCATGCGAGATACTACTGTTTGAATTACAGTTAGTCG
>ERZ791822.1092-NODE-1092-length-13404-cov-8.583190_pt1 | contig 13404 bp, 7 predicted proteins | sample MGYA00510299_ERZ791822 | MGnify/ENA primary metagenome ERZ791822 (study PRJEB30046, sample SAMN00791945) | human gut metagenome | study: EMG produced TPA metagenomics assembly of the A metagenome-wide association study of gut microbiota in type 2...
TTTTATTCCGCATTGCGAAGCTATATGCGTATCCCCACTAAATTTCTACTGACCCCGTTTTCCTCTTTAATTCTTCTGCATATAAAACAATCTTGTTCTGTTTTTGTTTAAAAAAATTCCAGTTTTTTTATTAAAATTTTTCAGTCAGGCTTTGCCGTAGGTATACAACCGGATTCTAAAAGAAAGCATAAAGCGATAACGGTTGTCTGTTTGTTAGGAAAAACGGAAGATTATTGACATGGACTGTATCAAATTTTGTTGTTTGAGAGAAATATAAGCTAGTGAAAACTGAAAAATTATTCAGATTACTGCATAAAGATAAAAGAAAAGTCTGCTTTTATGCGTATTTCTCCCTCATGTTTTTGGAAAAATGTTGTGGAAAATTTAAAAAAACATCGAGATAAATTAAAAAAATAACTCGATAAGTTGGCTGACTCTTCCGGTAACATGTACAGATACCCTTAAAAAAGGTGCTTTAATGTTTCTGGAAGGAGCTGTTTTGTTCTTCATAAAGTGTTAAAATTTTATCTATCATCTTGGTTATGAGCAGCATCTCTTCGAGATTGTTCCTTTGAAAATATCGGCTTCGGTTGCAGGCTGAAAAGAAACGAATCTCGAAGGGAAAAATATGCAAAATGTCAGTTTGTCAACTAACATTTTAGTCTATGTACTGTTGCAATTCGTTCGCAGGAATTTCCTGATTGCCCTGATTCGGCAGAAAGCCAGATGAAACAGTCGGTTCAGTCATTCGTTCTTCGTCGCCACATGCGGCAGTCTGCATGCCTCCCCAAAAAAGAAAGTCTAGTGGTAAAATAATCTTTGTCATACTGGTAATGGTTTGGGTTTATAATTGTTTTTTCGGATTTGACTGAAAGTCTTTAATGTCTTTTTCATATAAACGTCAAAGCAACCGAATCCCCCTATATTTATTTGTTAAAAAATATTATATCAGCAATCATGCCAGTGGTATGATGTATCCTGATAGCGGAAAATGGATTCCGTTATTAGGTTTATTCTTTTTCGGGAATATTGCTTGGTTGTTTCTGCTGTAATAAAGCCTTTATGTTGACTGAGTCGAATACAGGTGCTTGGTGTGTATCAAAGTATTTGTGATTCTCGAAACGATTAATCCAGTAATCCGGTTGTCTTGCTCCTGAAAGAGATTTTTTGCTTTCCCTTGAAGTGGTATGGAAGAGATAAGGATACATCCGGTAACTAACGCGGACCTTGTAAGTGAGATCTTTCTCATTTGTTTGATTATTAGAGAGGTTAATAAGCAGGTAATAAAACAAATATACTGAATCTTTAGTCTTCTGTAAAACATTTGAAGTGAAAATTTTCAATATGTCGTATTAAGATTTCGTATTGCATTCTTCTGTACTTCTTGTCTTTTGCGTATTTTTGCACTCGAAAATCGAACTATTAATTATAAAATAAAAAAGGAATGGGTGGTTTTTTCGGTACAGTCTCAATGGCTGAATGCGTAACCGATTTATTTTACGGTACGGATTATAACTCACATTTAGGTACGAAACGTGCCGGTATGGCAACATATTCGGAAGGCGAAGGTTTCGTTCGTTCTATTCATAGTCTGGAAAGTTCTTATTTTCGCACCAAGTTTGAATCGGAACTTCCAAAATTCAGAGGCAAGTCGGGTATAGGTGTAATCAGCGATACCGATCCGCAGCCTATCATGATAAATTCTCATCTAGGTAAATTTGCGATTGTAACGGTTGCAAAGATTAACAACGTAGCCGAACTGGAAAAAGACTTGCTTGATGCAAATATGCATTTTGCAGAAATGAGTTTGGGAAAAACAAACCAGACAGAGCTTATTGCGTTGCTGATTGTACAAGGAAAAGATTTTGTAGACGGTATTGAAAATGTTTACAAGAAAATCAAAGGTTCCTGCTCGATGCTCATTCTGACAGAAGACGGCATTATTGTGGCACGCGACAAATGGGGACGTACTCCTATCATTATTGGTAAGAAAGACGGAGCCTATGCTGCAACCAGTGAATCGAGCAGTTTGCCCAATCTGGATTACGAAATCGACCGTTATGTAGGTCCGGGAGAAATTATCCGTATGCGTGCTGATGGTTTAGAGCAACTTCGCAAGCCAAATGAAGAGATGCAGATTTGCTCGTTCCTTTGGGTATATTATGGTTTTCCTGTATCTTGCTACGAAGGACGTAATGTAGAAGAGGTACGTTTCATGAGCGGTTACAAAATGGGTAAGACCGATGAGTCGGAAGTGGACTGTGCCTGCGGTATTCCCGATTCAGGTGTAGGAATGGCATTGGGATATGCCGAAGGAAAAGGTATTCCTTATCATCGTGCCATTGCAAAATATACACCTACCTGGCCGCGTAGCTTTACTCCAAGCAATCAGGAAATGCGTTCGCTTGTAGCAAAAATGAAATTGATCCCCAACCGTGCTATGCTGCAGGGTAAGCGTATTCTATTTTGTGACGATTCTATCGTACGTGGTACTCAGCTTCGTGACAATGTGAATGTGCTATACGATTACGGAGCAAAAGAAGTTCACATGCGTATTGCCTGTCCTCCGCTGATTTACGGTTGTCCGTTTATCGGTTTCACCTCTTCAAAGAGCGATATGGAGCTGATAACCCGTCGTATCATTAAGGAAATAGAAGGTGATGAAAATGCTAAGCTGGATAAATATGCTACTACCGACTCACCTGAATACAAGGAACTGGTAGAACGCATCCGTGCCCGCTTCGGACTTACATCATTAAAGTTCAATACACTGGAAACACTGATAGAGGCTATCGGTCTGCCGAAGTGCAAAGTCTGTACACACTGTTTCGACGGTTCAAGCAAGTTTTAATAACAATAAACTCTTGTAAAAACTCCCTTTGCTTTCCTTTGGGATAAAGCAAGGGGAGTTTTTTTTAGGTATATTCATTAAATCCAATTTGCTGTCATTTTTAATTCTTTCCAAATAATATTTTACGGTCTGTTTCCAGGGCTTTTTTAACCAGAGAGTCTGGAACAAATTTCCAGTCGGACAGAGCAGGGATTTGAAGTGCGCCTTTTGCAGAGCGGAAAAAATCAATTATGTAATAGCGGAATTCATGATCAGAGGTTTCTTTGATGCGGCTCCGGAGTTCTGACATGGAGAGTCCGGTTCCTTCAGTTAGCAATCCGCATCCTCCGCTTCCTACATACGAGTTGACAGCTACTCGGTAAGTTTTCTCCAGGCTGAATGAACTGCCATCTTTCATCTTCAATATGCGTACCCTTTTTCCTACAGGCTGGCTGAGGTCTACTTCATAAGAAATGCCTGCAGCCGACATTAGGCAGAAAGTTGCAGTGCCGAAACGTGGTTTCTTTCCTTCCTGCATATGGATGTTCAGTGCATGATCGTCGGGTGATTTCATTGTATTTACCCATCGTGAATAAGAGTATTCTAATGCGTCACGTACTTCTTTTCCTGTCAATTCGAATACGTTTATCATATTTTCATATTGATAGAGTATGAAAATATCTCTAACAGCCACTTTGCCAGGTTTTACAACATCGTCGTAAACCAAAGGAGTTACCAGCGAAATATCAGCTTTCATTTGCTTGAATTGAACATGATGCATGAGATTTCCCATAGTGGAGTTTCCAAAGAAATAATCTGCACCATAAATAGGCTTGTCGAGTACGCCTACTTCTTCTGATACAAATTTCTGTACTTCATCTTGTTTCTTGCTGAAGTGCTTCATAAATGCTTCGTCGGGTTTTATACCTTTTACAGAAGCTATGTTTCCTTCTATTTTCTTTTGGGTTACTTTACCGTTGCTTACTGTACAAGTCAGTATGGCTTCTGCTACGTTTACTGTTTCTCCACCCGCATTAAGGAGCCACACTTTGTTTCCTGAGACCTTGCTGGTAACTTGCTGGCAATATGCCTGATGATCGTGTCCGTAGAAAACTATATCCATGCCTGGAATATTTAATGCAATTTCTTCAGCAGGGTTTTCATTGTATCCGTTTTGTCCGTGTGATCTTAATCCACAGTGGAACAATCCTACCATGACGTCTGGTTTTTCTTTTTCAAGAATAAGAGGTACCCATTTTCTTGCACTTTTCACCATGTCTTCGAACTGTAGCCCCTGCCAGAGTTTTTCGGGAAGCCACATGGGGATAGCAGGAGTAACCATACCTAAGATTGCTATTTTTACTCCTTCTCGTTCTATTATGCAATATGGCTTTGCATAAGGTTCTCCGGTTGCTTTGGATATGATGTTTGCACCTAGAACAGGGAATTTGCAGTCGGCTACCCAGCGGTTGAATACAGGGTGTCCGGCTTCTATATCGTGGTTTCCAAAAGCTGCGGCATCGTATCCCATGAAGTTCATCGTTTCACTTGTAAGGTGTGGACTGTTGGTATCGATGAAGTTTGTATAATACACACATGGCTGTCCTTGTAAAATATCACCGGCATCGATTAAGATACAGTTTTCTTTGCCTAAACTGTCACGTTGTGAATTGACGTAAGCAGATACTTGGGGAAATCCTCCTTCCAGCGGGTGATTTTCTTTGAAGTTGTATCCAAAGAAGTTACCGTGAACGTCGGTTGTTTCCATAATTTTGATAACCACTTTTCTGCTTTTACCCATTACAGGGACTAGCAGTCCTAAAATAAGCAGAATAGATATAATACGTTTTTTTATCATGTTGAGAAATAAAAAATGGAATACTGCCGGGAGTGCATTTTAAGCACATAGCGGCAATACTCCATGAAAAGTAAAATAATCAGTTGAAAATATATCGTATACCAACCTGAATTTGCCAGCAGTTAGAACTGTTTTTCAGGTAAGAGAATGTTTCAGTAGGAAGTTTGTTTTCCGATTGATACATAGAGAAAGTCGGTACATTGTCAGCTGTTACGCCTTCATACTTCAAGATACGTCCGCTATTTACAGGAACTTTAGTTACTCCCCATGTATCTTTCAACAAGTTTCCTAAGTTGAAAATGTCAAGTGAAACCTGTAATGTGTTTGTTGTTTTTCCAGCTTTTACAATAAAATCTTGCACAACCTTCAAGTCTATCTGGTTAACCCACGGATAACGAGCTGAGTATGCTTTAGCATATTCACCTTTGTGATTTTTCAGATAAGAATCCTGGTTAACATAATTCCAGAAAGCTTCAGCCTGCTGTTCTGCTGTAAATCCGTTTTTATCGACAAATGTCAGTTCGTCTTTGCTCTTAGGTATATAAATCAGGTCATTATTGATGCCATCCTGATTCATATCACCGTCATACATATAAGAGAAGTTTCCTGCATTATATCCAGAGTAGAAAAGGCTTACAGAAGTGGCAAAGTTTTTGGCATAAGGAATGCGGTATGAAAGCGAAGCGATTACCTTGTGCGGAGTCAGATATTGTGAGTTGGTAAGCTCCATATAGTTACCTCCGTTTACAGTCGGTACATTCTGCCAGAGTTCGTTAGGCTGTGCTCCAGGGTTACCCGAAACTTCTTTCGAACCGGTATATGTGTACGACAGCATTGCGTTCAGGTTTTCTATCGGATTCATCCTTAAAGAAGCATTCAAACTATAGCTGTATCCTTTGGTTGTATTTGTCAGTATGTATGCACCCGACATATCTTTGTAGATACGGCTTTCGGTAGATCCCGGATAGAGATAACGGTTGTCTGGACCTGCAAATCTTTTCATCTTGGAGTCGCTGAGAGGAATGACGTTTACATTCTGCTGAATTACTGCGTTCAGGTTCTTTGCGTAGATACCTTCTACTGTCATTTCTGTATTAAACGGAAGCGGCAGTTTGAAGTCGGCTGCCAGCGTATTTTTCCAAACCTGTGGCAATTTGAAGTCTGGATCGATTCCGGCTACTGTACCAGGAGCTTTTTCTACAGGAGTTTGCGGAAATTGTTCCGGCAGTCGGGCAATGACTTCGTTTTTGGAAATAACTCCACCTGACAGTTTGGCCAAGATAGTAGGATCAGTAATTGTTACTGTATTCTGAATCATACCACTGTTGGTAGGCATGTTGGTGAAGAAGACGAAAGGAATACGTCCGGTGAAAAGTCCGCTACCACCACGCAGGCGCAGTGTATTGTCTTTTAATACATCCCAGTTGAATCCAATACGTGGAGAAACCATTACTTTTGTTGAAGGCCATTGGCTGGTATTGATTTTCGCTCCTCCTGCAAATGTCATTCCTGATACAACTTTGTTTTCCTGCAAATCGTTTAAGTAAGAAGGTACATCAATACGTATACCACCTGTCACTTTCAGATAAGGAGTGATGCTCCACATATCTTGCAAGTAAGCCGAGAACTGTCCGAAAGAAAGCTCTGCTACCGGTTTGTCTTCACCTCCATAACCGTAGGTCAGAGAGTATACAGTAGGTGCTGATCCATTTCTGAAGTCCTCAAGGCTGTTGTAACGGTAATACCCCAGACCACAAGCCATGAATGAGTTGCCTACATACTGATGTTCGTAAGAAAGACCAGCTGTCAGTACATGCTTGTCGAGGTTCATGGTAAAGTTATCAGTAATGGTCCAAATATCGTTGTGTACTGCATTGTTATAAGTGTAAAGTTCGTAACCGGCAGTCATGAACATATCTCCGTCTTTCAAAATATCTACCATTGGGAATATGGATGAATCAGAGCCACGTTCATCGGCGATTTTTGTATAGGTACCCAAAATTTGGTTCGACATTTTCCCTCCGAAGTTACTGTTTAATTCGGCTGTTAACGAATGAACCAGGTTATTCATATCGTAGCAGCTGTTACGGAAAGGCATAGAAGCAACCCCATAGTGTCCGTGTGATACATTTTTATAAGGCATACTTTGGCTGGTAGGGTTGGTGTATTTGTTTTTTGTGTAGTTGTAACGTATAGTGAACTTGTTGTTCATATTAATGTTCCAGTCTATACGTGCCAGTATTTTGTTTGTAAATGTACCTGCATCATAGTCGGTATACGAACCTGGTTCATAATTATACTGGTTACGCAGAATACTGGCAAATTCTTCCATATCGGCTGCTGTAACTCGTGAAATCATATCAGCGTCACTTCCTACACCGTCCTCAGATAAACGCCATTTGAATATAGGACTTGGAGATTCTTCATATTCACCGTTTACAAAGAAGAACAATTTGTTTTTTACGATAGGACCTCCTAACGTAAAACCGTATGTTCGATGAGCTTCTATTGGACGTTCTCCCAAATCTTCACCGTCAATCTTGTTTCCTCTCATGTTTTCGTTCTTGAAATACGTATAGGCAGTGCCTTTGAAAGTATTAGTACCACTTTTGGTGATAGCATTGATTCCGGCACCGATGAAGTTTGCCTGACGTACGTCAAAAGGAGCTATATTTACCTGAAGTTCTTCGATAGCATCCAGTGAGATTGGGTTGGAACCTCCCGGCATTGGAGCAGATGAAAGTCCGAAGTTATTATTTAAGTTTGCACCGTCAATCGTAATGTTGTTCATACGTGCATCTCTACCGCCAAAAGAGTTTCCACTTCCTGCATAGGGAGAAAGTTTGGTTATGTCGGATAGAGAACGGCTGATTGATGGTAATGTAGTCATATCCCTATTATTGATATTTGTAGAAGCTCCTGTTTTAGTTCCAGAAAGTTTTGAGCGGGTAGCCACTACTACAACTTCGTCGAGTTCTCCGAGATCTTCTTTCAAGTCAACATTCAGTACGAAATTATCACCTAACGAAAGAGTGATATCTTCGTAAACAGAAGTTTTGCGGCTTTGGGTCGCAGCTTCCGGCACTTCGGCCGCGGCTTCGGAATGGATCCGGAGGGAATCGGACAGGCGTTGGCGGAGGCTGTCTTCGGCTGCCGAGGCAAGCATTCCCCGGGGTACGGACGAGCCGAACACCAACTGGGCGAAGAGGAGGAGTGCCGCCGCCGAAAACAGATATTTTACCCTGATTCTATCCAAAATCCCAATAATTTTTCGTACCTTTGCCGACATGTCGGCAAAAACGCCTGGATCGGGGCCTCGATGCACTCCCGCCGGGTTTTTTAGGCGCGACAAAGATAGGTAAAAAATTACAGAAAGCTCACATTTGACTCCATTAAATATGCGCACACGACTGTTCCTGTTATTCGCGTTTGCGGCCGTTACCGTTCTAATGAACGGTGCCACGGCCGGGAATATTGCGCACGGGGTCGAAGTTGTGGTCATCGATGCCGGACACGGCGGGAAATTCCCCGGGGCGCACTACGGCAATGTCTACGAGAAAGACCTCACGCTGAAGGTGGCGCTCAAACTCGGGAAGCTCATCGAGGAGGGGATGCCGGGCGTGAAGGTGGTCTATACCCGCAAGACGGACAAGGCGCTGGGCACCGATCTGGCAACCGACCTCCAGGCGCGTGCCGACATCGCCAACAAGGCCGGCGGCGACCTCTTCGTTTCGATCCACGTCAATGCTGCGAAATCCTCGGCGGCACGGGGTGTCGAGACGCTCATCATGGGCGAAAGCCCCAAGGAGCAGCGTTACAATGAGAACGCCCTGTTCGAGAACAACCGCGAAGACCTGATCGACATGTCGGACGAGCGGACGGCGGCCATCGTGCGGGCCTATATCCAGAACCTGCAATTCACCTACGGCGAGTACAGCATGGCGCTGGCGCGCTGTATTCAGAATAATTACCTGAAGGCTGGGCGCCATTCGCGGGGCATCAAGCCCCAGCTGCTGCGCGTGCTCTATGCCACCGACATGCCGGGCGTGCTGACCGAGATCGGTTTCATGTCCAACGCCCAGGAGATGGCCTATATGAAATCGGAAAAGGGGCAGGACGAGATCGCCCGCTCGATTTACGAAGGCGTGAGGGATTATTCGGCCTATGTGCTCGAAACGCGCCGCGCCGAAGAGGAGGCCGCAGCAGCCCCGAAGCCCGGTAAAGAGCCCGAAACGCAGGTCGTCATCGGGAAGGAGCCCGTGCGCCCTGCGAAGCAGGACAAGGCATCCGATGCGCCTGCCGCGAAGGCCGCCACCCCGGAAAAAGGGGAGCCGGAGAAGGCTGCGGGCAAGTCCGGGGCGCAGAAACCGGCCAAGGCCGGGGATGCCCCCAAACAAGCCGCCCGGCCGCTGCGTTATACCGTGCAGGTGCTGGCTAGCGCGCAGACCGTGCCGACCTCGTCCGCACGTTTCAAATCCTACCGCAACAAAGTGAAACAGTATACCGCCGAGGGGCGGTTCCGTTATAAATATTGCGTCGGCGAGTACGATACCCGTGCCGCCGCCCAGAAACGGCTGGCCGAAGTGCGCAAGGTTTTCCCCGACGCCTTCGTCGTGAGCTGCCGGGGTACGCAAATTGTGAAATAAAAACAAGCGAAATATGAAAAGGGAAGTTAAGATCGGAATATTCGCCGTGGCGATGATCGGCGTTGCCTGGGCCGGAATCCGGTTTCTGAAAGGTTTCGACATTTTCAGCCGGAACGTCGAGTATTATGCCGCCTACGACCAGATCAACGGCGTGCAGAACGCGTCGCCGATCATGATGAAGGGCGTGAAGATCGGCTCCGTGACACGGCTTTCGTTCGACCCCGCGCGCAGCGACAAGGTCGTGTTGCAGTTCACCATCAAGCGCCAGTACCGCATTCCGACCGATTCCGAGGCCAAGATCTTCAGCAACGGACTGATGGGCGCCAAGGCGATCGAAATCACCTACGGCACGGCCGACACCTACCTCCAGAAGGGCGATACGCTGCGTTCGAGCCGCGACCGCGACCTGATGGACATGGCCGGCTCCGAGCTGGATTTCTTCAAGCAGAAGGTTTCGCAGCTCACCACCGACCTTTCGCGCACGCTCGAAAACCTGAACGGCCTGATGGAAACCAATGCGGACAACATCGCCGGGACGCTCGGCAACCTGAACTCCGTGACGGGCGACATGGCCGAGATACTCTCGGCGGAGAAAAACAGCCTGAAGAGCGCACTGGACAACCTTTCGAAATTCTCCGATATGCTCGGCGAGAATGCCGGGCGCGTGGACAGCATCATCGGCGACGTGGATCGTTTCACCTCGCAGCTCACCGAGGAACAGTTTGCCCGCAAGCTTTCGCAGGCCGTGGAGCACCTCGACGGTCTCGTGGCGCGTATCGCGCAGGGCGAAGGCACGGTCGGCAAGCTCATCAGCGCCCCCGAACTGTACGATTCGCTCGAAAAGGCCAGCGACAACCTCGCGGCGCTGCTGGCCGATGTCAAACAATACCCCGGCCGTTACGTCCACCTCTCGCTCTTCGGGCGCAACCCCGAAAAGATGAAGGAGCGTGCCGACAGGAAGGCCGCCAAGGTTGCTGCCAAGGCTGAGCGCGATTCGCTCAGGCGGCTGCAGTAGCCCATCAACCCGACATAAAGATGATTTATCCTGCAAACTTCGAGCAGAAGATCGGCTTCGACCGGCTTCGGGAACAGGTTGCAGCACTTTGTACCATGCGTGCCGCCCGCGGGAAGCTCGCCGAAGAGACTTTCTCGGCCTCGGCGCGCGAGATCGGACGGAGGCTGGAACTTGCCGACCAGATGCGCCTGCTGCTCGACATGGAGCACGATTTTCCCGGCGGGGAATATCCCGACGTCGACCACGTCGTTGCCAAACTGCGTGTCGAGGGGACGTTCCTCGACGTGGGGGAGGTGGTGACGCTGCACCGGGCGCTGAGCCTCGTCGGCAGCGTCGTTGCGTTCATCCTCGCCCGCGAAGGGCAATATCCGGCGTTGTATGCCCGCAGCCGCGGCGTCGAGGCATTCCCCGGGATCGTGCAGCGGATCGACGCCATCGTCGATCGTTTCGGCAATATCCGGGACAATGCTTCGCCGGCCCTGCTGGAGATCCGGCGTGCCATCCGCGAACGCGAAGGGCAGGCCGCCAAGCGGTTGCAGGCGGTGCTCGCCGCCGCCAAAGGGGCTGGTATCGTCGATGCCGACGCCCAGATCTCGATCCGCGAAGGGAAGGCCGTGATCCCGGTCGCCGCGGCCAACAAACGCAAGTTGCAGGGCTTCATCCACGACGAATCGGCTACGGGCCGTACGTTCTACGTCGAACCGGTCGAGGTCGTGGAGATCAACAACGAACTGCGCGAACTGGAATATGCCGAGCGGCGCGAGATCGTCCGCATCCTCTCGGAGTTCACTGATTCGGTGCGTCCCGATGCCGGGCTGATCGCCGCGTCGGGCGACTACCTGGCCGAGATCGACATGCTGCGTGCCAAGGGACGCTGGGCATCGCAGAACGGCTGCGTGAAACCGATCATCTCGGACGATGACCGGCTGGTGCTGAAGAATGCCCGCCACCCGCTCCTGCAGCAAACCCTGCGGGCGCAGGGGCGCGAGGTCGTGCCGCTCGACATGCAGCTCGACCGCCGCAAGCATATCCTTGTCATTTCGGGACCCAATGCGGGCGGCAAGTCGGTCTGCCTCAAGACCACCGGTCTCGTGCAGTACATGTTCCAGTGCGGGTTCCCCGTCCCGGCGTCGGAGGTGTCGGAACTGCCCGTGTTCCGTTCGATCTTCATCGACATCGGCGACGAGCAGTCGATCGACGACGACCTGTCGACCTACTCGTCGCACCTGCTCAACATGAAGAACATGCTCGCGGGGGCTTCGTCGTCGACGCTGGTGCTGATCGACGAGTTCGGGTCGGGTACCGAGCCGGTCATCGGCGGCGCCATTGCCGAGGCCATCCTCGAACGCCTGCTGGCCAAAGGGTGCTACGGCGTCATCACGACCCACTATGCCAATATCAAATACTATGCGTCGAATACCGAGGGCATCGCCAACGGTGCCATGATGTTCGACGTGCAGAATATCCGCCCGCTGTTCCGCCTCGAAACGGGCAAGCCGGGCAGTTCGTTCGCCGTGGAGATCGCCCGCAAGATCGGGCTCCCGGAGGATATTATCCGCGCGGCGGGCGAGAAGGCCGGCAGCGACCATATCAACATCGAGAAGCAGCTGCGCGAGATCGCCCGCGACAAGCATTACTGGGAACAGAAGCGCGACCGCATCCGCCAGACCGACCGTAAGGTCGAGGAGCTGGAGCAGACCTATGCCGGGCAGCTGTCGAAGATCAGGGCCGAGCGGCAGGAGATACTCAAAAAGGCCAAGCTGGAGGCGCAGCAGTTGATCGCCGATGCCAACCGGCAGATCGAGAATACGATCAGGACGATCCGCGAGGCGCAGGCCGAAAAGGAACTGACGCGCCTTGCGCGCCGCGAACTGGACGATTTCCGCGACGCGGTGGCGAAGGCCGACACTTTCGGACCACGCAGACGTTTCATGATGTCGGTCGTCTTCATTTTTACACCGGCTATCAGGGTATCGTCGACCATGATGATACGGTCGCCAGCCATCAGGCCGACCTTTTCGGACGGACCGCCGGGAATTACCTGAATGACATATAAAGTATCGGTCAGCATATTGAACTGGATACCGATGCCACTGAAGTTTCCGTCAAGCGGTTCGGTCAGTTCCTTGGTTTCCTCGCGGTTGCTGTACGACGAGTGCGGGTCGAGGTTCTCAAGCATGCCGCGGATGGCATCCTCCACCAACTTGTCTTCATCGACCGTATCCACATAATAGTTGGCAATCGCCGCCTCTACCGCCGACAACTTCTGCCGCGGCGACATTTCACCGTTGCGCCATGAAGTCTGCGCCGTTGCCAACAAAGCCCCGGCTGCCAACACGCAAAGCGGCAAATATTTTCTAAAATTCATCATTGTCTTTTCTATTTAATTTCGGGTAAAACCATTCCCTTCGGAAGCAAAGCCGACACATCTCGACCGTAACTAATCAGTTCGCGCACAATCGACGAACTGATATGACCGTATTCCGGCAACGTGTAGAGCAGCACAGTTTCCAGTCCGGAAATGCTGCGGTTCACCTCCGCCAGGTTCTTTTCATATTCAAAATCCTGAATCATCCGCACGCCACGAAGCAGGAAACGTGCCCTATTTCTACTCGACCTACGAGGACGAGACGGCCCGGGCTGCGCAGACTGTCGACATAGCGCCCTACTCCTATACGATCGTGGTGCTGGATGAATAACCCTGAAAAACCGAAGACTATGAATCTGAAAAGAACCATGCTGGCGGCGCTCGTGGCCGCCGTGCTGATCCCCGGCGGGCTTTGGGCGCGCGGGAAAACGGGCAATGCCCGAATCAAGGTCGACATCGAACGCCAAAAGGGCGAAATCGACCGGAATATCTACGGCAACTTCGTCGAGCACCTCGGCCGCTGCATCTACGGCGGGCTTTACGAGCCCGGATCGCCCCTTTCGGACGAGAAGGGCTACCGCCGGGACGTGCTCGAAGCGACGCGGGCGCTTCGCACATCGCTGGTGCGCTGGCCGGGCGGCAACTTCGTCTCGGGCTACCACTGGGAGGACGGCATCGGCCCGCAGG
>ERZ791822.1142-NODE-1142-length-12936-cov-2.863520_pt1 | contig 12936 bp, 14 predicted proteins | sample MGYA00510299_ERZ791822 | MGnify/ENA primary metagenome ERZ791822 (study PRJEB30046, sample SAMN00791945) | human gut metagenome | study: EMG produced TPA metagenomics assembly of the A metagenome-wide association study of gut microbiota in type 2...
AACGGCACAACCGACCTTGGCAAAATGACTCCTCCTCACGACATTACGGGCAAGGTTATTACAGAATATCTTTCAACAAGCGAGAATGCAAAGCCGCTTATCGAACTTATGAAAAAGAGCTATGATTTGCTTAAAGACCACCCTGTAAACCTTGCAAGGAAAAAGGCAGGCAAAAGACCTGCAAACTCAATTTGGCTTTGGGGTGAGGGAAAAAGACCTGCTCTTTCACCGTTTGAGGAAATTTACGGCATCAAGGGTGCTGTTGTTTCTGCCGTTGACCTTATCAAGGGTATCGGCGGCTGTGCTAAAATGGAAGTTGCCGAAGTTGAGGGCGCAACAGGCTATATTGACACTAACTTTGAGGGCAAAGCCAATGCCGCTATTGACTGCTTAGAGAGAAACGACCTTGTTTACGTTCACTTTGAAGCACCTGACGAATGCGGCCACAGAAACGAGCCTGAAAATAAGGTAAGAGCAATTGAGCTTATTGATGAAAGAGTTTTGCCTATTCTTTTTGAAGGGCTTAAAAAGTATGATGATTACAAAATTATGATTTTGCCAGACCACCCTACTCCTATCGTTACACGTACCCACGCAAGCGACCCCGTTCCTTACCTTATTTATCATAAGCAAAACGAGATTGAAGGCGTTGACACAATCAATGAGGAAACGGCAAAGCAAACGGGCAATTATATTGACCACGGCCCAAGCATTATGAATCATTTTTTGAATGATTGATGTTAAATAACAATAAAAAATAATAAGGTTGCGAAGAAGTAGTCAGAATTGAGCATTTTGCGAGTGGGAGCTGTACGTGTGTACTGACTCCGAGCAAAAGGCTCAAAGCACCTAACGATACGATTACGGTATCTCGATACCTAAAATCGTATCGTTACAAAGTTGTTGATATAGATTATTTAATTATACATATACTTTATTAAATAAAACGTGATAACATTAACAATTCAGGTGCGGTTATGGCTGCTTATTCACAACCTAAATAAGAGGGAATATTATATTATGAAACAAGGTACTATCTGCGTGCAGGGCGCATACCGCCCGAAAAACGGTGAGCCGAGGGTTTTGCCCATCGTTCAAAGCACAACATACAAATACGATTCAAGCGTAGAAATGGGAGATCTTTTTGACTTAAAGAAAAGCGGATATTTCTACTCTCGACTTCAAAACCCAACCAACGATACCGTTGCCGCAAAAATCACTATGCTTGAGGGCGGCGTTGCGGGAATGCTTACATCAAGCGGTCAAGCAGCCAACTTTTATGCAGTGTTTAACATTGCACAGGCAGGCGACCATATTGTAAGTTCCTCTGCAATTTACGGCGGAACATACAATCTTTTTAACGTTACAATGAGGAAGCTCGGAATTGACTTTACCTTTGTAAGCCCTGACGCTACAGAGGAGGAAATTCAAGCTGCATTTAAGCCGAACACAAAGGCTGTTTTCGGCGAAACAATTTCTAATCCGAGCCTTGATATTCTTGATATCGAGCGATTTGCCAAAGTTGCTCACAAAAACGGCGTTCCGCTCATTGTTGACAACACTTTTGCAACACCGATTAACTGCCGTGTATTTGATTGGGGTGTTGATATCGTAACCCATTCCACAACAAAATATATGGAAGGTCACGCTTCAACTATCGGCGGTGTAATAGTTGACAGCGGCAATTTCGATTGGACGCAAAACGACAAATTCCCGGGGCTTACAACACCGGACGAAAGCTACCACGGAATAACTTATTCCGACACTTTCGGCAAGGGCGCATATATCACAAAAGCAACCGTTCAGCTTATGCGTGACCTTGGCTCAATGCCGTCACCGCATGATGCATTTTTATTAAATGTCGGCTTGGAATCACTCCATCTTCGTGTTGCAAGGCATTGCGAAAATGCTAAAAAAGTGGCTGAATATCTTAAAAATCACGATAAAATAACTTGGGTAAACTGTGCTATGCTTGAAGATGACAAGCAGTATGCAAAGGCACAAAAATATATGCCAAACGGCACCTGTGGCGTAGTAAGTTTCGGCATTAAGGGCGGCAGAGCTGCGGCTACAAAGTTTATGGACTCGCTTAAACTTGCGGCAATCGTCACACACGTAGCAGATGCAAGAAGCTGTTGCTTGCACCCTGCTTCAACCACTCACCGTCAGCTTAATGACGAACAGCTTAAGGAATGCGGCGTAACGCCTGACCTTATCCGTTTCAGCTGCGGAATTGAGGACTGCGAGGATATTATTGCCGACATTGAACAGGCACTTGCACAAATTTAATTCAAAAAGGAGTGAGAGTATGAGTGAAAAAGAAAATTCTAAAGCTCAAATTGAGCAAAATCTTTCGCACACCCATACTCATTCCCACGAGCATACAAAAGAGGTTTCAAACCGCCTTGCACGTGCAATAGGTCATCTTCAAAAGGTTAAGCAAATGGTTGAAAACGGCGACGATTGCTCAGACGTTTTAATTCAGCTTGCAGCTGTTAAATCTGCACTTAACAATACGGGCAAAGTTATTTTAAAAGACCATCTTGACCATTGCATTGTTCATGCAGTTGAAAAGGGTGACACCGCCATGCTCGACGAATTCAACAAAGCTATTGACAAATTTGTAAAATAGAATATAATGATTATAGATTTTTAAAAATCTAATAAAATATTTCAGGGCGAGGTGCAATTCCTCACCGGCAGTAAAGTCTGCGAAGCGCAAAAGCGCCCGATACGGTGAGATTCCGTAACCGACGGTATAGTCCGGATGAAAGAAGATATGAGGAAACAGCCCCGCAGGAAAACCCGTCCTGTGGGGCTGTTTCAAATCCAAGCATATCCTCAAGATAGGAGCATTATGAATCGCACCGTTACCATGCAGCAGCCGAAAAGAGCTGCCGCCCTCAATATCCGCACCATCACCATGATCGCACTGCTTTCTGCAATGGCGTATGTGCTTGCCTTTGTGGAATTTCCTGTGCCACTGTCTCCGTCCTTTGCAAGGATGGACCTGTCAGACTTCCCGGCACTGATCGGTGCCTTTGCCTTCGGACCGATCTCCGGTCTGCTTATTGAACTTGTCAAAAACGCCCTGCAGCTTCTGACCACCTCCACCGGAGGCATCGGAGAGGTCGCCAACTTCCTGATGGGCGCTTCCTATGTAGTTGCTGCCGGAGTTATTTATAAATACCGCAAAACCAAGAAAACGGCACTGCTTGCCTGTGTTGCTGCCAGCTTTGTGATGGGCGCTGCCGCAGCATTGGCGAACTACTTCATCCTGCTGCCGCTGTTTGAGACGTTCATGCCGCTGGATCAGCTCATCGCCTCTTTCGGCGCGTTCATGCCCTTCATCCACACGAAGCTGGACATTGTGCTGTTCAATGCCTTGCCCTTCAACATTCTGAAAGGGCTTGTCATCGGCGGTTTTACCATGCTAACATATAAAAGACTTACGCCGGTTCTGAAAGGTCGTTGACGGTATGACGAAACAAGATTATTTGGAATTACTGGTGGAAAATATCCACTCCACCACCGTTGCCACCATCGGCGCAGACGGGCATCCACAGACCCGTGTGATCGACATGATGCTCTGTGACGAGCAGGGCGTGTATTTTCTCACCGCCAAAGGAAAGGCATTCTATGCCCAACTCATGGAGCAAGGCTACATTGCTCTGTCTGCCACCAAGGACAAAATCTCGATCTCCCTGCGAGGTAAGATCAAAAACATTGGCAGCGAAAAGCTGGATGAGATCTTCGAGAAAAATACCTATATGCAGTCCATCTATCCCGGCGATACCCGCAGTGCGTTAGAGGTGTTTTACCTGTACGAAGCGGACGGCGAGTATTTTGACATCAGCGACCCGGCGCACATCGTCCGGGACGGTTTCTCCATCGGCAAGGCTGCACGGGAAGCACTGGGTTACTATGTGGGCGAGGGCTGCATCGGCTGCAAGCTGTGCTATTCCGTCTGCCCGCAGAAGTGCATCGACATTACCAAGAAGCCTGTGGTGATTGACCAACACCATTGCTTGCACTGCGGGCGGTGTGCGGAAACCTGCCCCAAGCAGGTGATCGAAAAGAGGGGTTGACTATGAACCAGAGCGAGAAAAGGCTGTTTTTGATTCAGTCGCTTTTGAAGGAAAACCCGGCATATCGGGATTTGGGTATCCCGGCCGATACAAACAGTCAGCGTCAGCTTTTACGAGGACTGATGAATCTTCGCGCACCGCAGCGCGCGGATGCGGATTTTTTGCAAACGCAGGACGCCTATCTGCAAGGCGAAACCGCGGCAAAGGGCATTACCGATGCAGCTGACCTTGCACCCATGCAGCCGGGGCTGTACCTCTGGCAGGGCGATATTACCACGCTGCAATGCGATGCCATCGTCAACGCCGCCAACAGCGGTATGACCGGCTGCTATATCCCGAACCATCGCTGTATTGATAACGCCATTCATACCTTTGCTGGTGTGGAGTTGCGCCTTGCCTGTGCGGAACTGATGGAACAGCAGGGCTATCCCGAACCGACCGGGCGTGCAAAAATCACGCCCGCGTTCAATCTGCCCTGCCGCTATGTGCTGCATACGGTTGGACCCATCATTGATGGGCGTGTGACCAAAGCAGACAAAGAGCTGTTGGCTTCCTGCTACCGCTCCTGCTTGGCGCTGGCAGCGGAAAACAACTTGGAAAGCGTGGCGTTCTGCTGCATTTCCACAGGGGAGTTTCATTTCCCCAACGAGCTGGCGGCGCAAATCGCCGTGGAAACCGTCAAAGATTTTCTCAAAAAGCAAACCAGTGTGAAGAAGGTGATTTTCAATGTTTTCAAGGATTTGGACAAAGCCATCTACGAAAAGTTGCTCCGAGCAGCTTGAACGGCTACAAACAACTTTGCGGGACTGTGATTCCGTTGTAATTGGTGCCGGAGCCGGTCTTTCCACCTCTGCCGGATTTATCTATACCGGAGAACGGTTTGAAAAATACTTTTCCGACTTTGCGGAAAAGTACGGTATCCAAGATATGTATTCCGGAGGTTTTTATCCATTTGTTACGCCGGAGGAGCATTGGGCGTATTGGAGCCGCTATATTTACATCAACCGCTATATTGATGCTCCAAAACCGGTCTACAATGATCTTTTGAAGCTGGTACAGGACAAAGATTATTTTGTCATCACCACGAATGTTGACCACTGCTTTCAGAAAGCTGGCTTTGATAAAAAGCGCCTGTTCTACACGCAGGGCGATTATGGTCTGTTCCAGTGCAGTGAGCCGTGCTGTCAGGAGACCTGTGATAATGAGGCGGTCATTCGGGAGATGGTCAAGCGGCAGGAGGATATGAAAATACCGACCGAGCTTCTTCCGACCTGTCCCCACTGCGGGAAGCCTTTGACCATGAACCTGCGCAGCGATGATACCTTCGTGGAGGACAAAGGCTGGCACAGAGCAGCGGAACGGTATGAAAACTTTCTCCGGACCCGCGCAGGGCAAAAAATCCTCTTTCTGGAATTGGGCGTTGGGTACAATACGCCCGTTATCATCAAATACCCGTTCTGGCAGATGACAGCTAAGAACCCGAACGCCACCTACGCTTGTATCAACCAATGGCAGGCGGTTTGCCCGCAGGAAATTGAGCGGCAGTCCGTCTGCATCAATGCAGATATTGGGCAGGTTTTGCAAAGCCTGTCTGATGCCGCAGTCGAATAGAATATTCTCGCAAATGGAGAGCCGACCTCTCACGCCACCGTGCATACCGACCGGTACACGGCAGTTCCACCGCATAAGTACAGGGACTCGTAGTAGTTGTGGATACGAAAGTATCCCGCTGCTGCGAGTTTTTTGAAATTATTTATTATACCCTAATAGCTTTTCAGCTTCTTTTGGCGAAGCAGAAATCGGCAGAGCCGAATCATAGGACCACTGCAACTTCCATTCAAAATATTTGTCGCGGGAAATTTTCCCGGTATGGTAGGCATCTTGCATGGCGGCAAAGGACTTAAACAGGTAATTCAGAAGATCGTTCTCAGACCAAAGCATAGCGGGCTGTGCGCCGAAAGGAGATGTTTTAGCGTTTGTCTGGATGACAGGTGCTGTGGCTGCATTTGCAGCTATCTGATTTTTGTCAATTGGCGAGGATAGAGAAAATCTAAGCACATCCGGCATATCCTCGTCAAGCCAGAATAAAGTTTCCATTATGCCGCCAAGGTTGCCGGTATCCGGTTCAAGCAGTGCGCACTCTTTTACATGGAGTGCGTCTGCTATTTTTTTTACCATATCCTCTTTCGGAACGCGAAACCCGGATTCATACTGTGCGATACGGTTGGCAGCACCATCCGTAAAACCAACCAGTTCACCTAATTCACGCTGCTTCATGTGACGATGCAGCCGGACGCGCTTGATTTTTTCTCCGATTTTCATGGGATGACCTCGTTCGTTATTTTATGCTGTCATTATACCACATTAGAGAGAAAAATCAACAATTTAATAACATATATGTAAAATCATTGACAAGAATACTGCGGAGGTGTATTATCAATATAACATATATGATGTAAATTTGGCAAGGAGGTTCCTATATGAAATCCATGATGCAACCCAAGAAGGGCTATACAGTAGCCTATTATGCTAAAGATCCTATTTGCAAGTAACCTTTGTTTACTTGCGCGAGGGCCGCCCGCACAAAATGTTTTATCATTTTTGTTGTAATGAATCAAATCTGATTCACTATTCAGAGGATGAGGCGTAAAAGTGAATCAGTTCTGATTCACTCCCAAATCTCGCCCAAACAAGCCCCGTGTGGGGCGGATGCTCCATATCGCACACGGACGCGATGAACTCCGCAAGCCCGCCGCTTGGCGCGTTTGTGGGGCTGTGGGACGGCGTGAGCCGTACAACTTAACACTGGAGAGTAAAACTTACTACACACAAAACGACGATAGTATGAGATAATAGACCTATACCAAACAAGAAAGGATGATGCAAATGACTTTTACCAAACTTCCAAAGGCAATCTCCGCAGAAGAACTGCTCTCCACGCCGCTGCCACCCGTAAAGTGGATTATCCCCGGCCTGCTCCCAGCCGGTCTTGCACTGTTTGCTGGCCCAAGCAAGGCAGGCAAAAGCTGGTTGACCTTGTGGCTGTGTTTGCAGATCGCGCAGGGTAATCCTGTCTGGAATCGAGAAATAGAACCACGCACCGTGATTTATTTTTCGTTGGAAGATACATTTAACCGTCTGCAAAGTCGCATCTTCCAGCTGATCGACGGCGGAGATGCTCCGGAGCGTCTGATTCTCCAAACAGAATGCCCCAGCATCGGACAAGGCTTGGAAGAACAAGTCGAGGCGCTTGTCCATACATATCACGATGTTGGTCTAATCGTTATCGATACACTTCAAAAAGTGCGTCTAAGCGATGGAAACGGCGGGATGTATGCAAACGACTATAAAGAAGCGGGGGCATTGAAAAAGATTGCCGACAAGTATGGCATCTGCATATTGCTGATTCACCACTTGCGCAAGCAAACTGCAACCGACCCATTTGACCAGATTTCAGGCTCCACAGGTCTTATGGGTGTGGCAGATACCAGCTGGGTTATGCAGCGCAAGCGAATGAGCCAAACTGCTGACATTTTGCTTACCGGACGCGATATGGACGATAGAACGCTGCATTTGCGAGAAGAAAATTGCATCTGGACTTTGGAAGATGAAGAAACCGCAGGGGAACGAGAGATCAAGGCTGTGCCGGACTACTTGTGGAAAGCGGCGAAGTACATCGAAAGTGTCGGAAACTGGCAGGGAACAGCCTCCGAGTTGCTTTCAGCGGCAGGTATTGAAAATGCCAAGCCGAACCAGTTCACTTACAATATGGCCAAGTATTTTGATAAAGTATTTGAACCGAAAAACATCCGATATAAAACCCATCGAAAAAACAAGGTTCGCCTTTTGAACTTCTATGGTGACGATGGTGACGGTGGTGACGATGATATTGACATAACTCAATTATCCGGCTGGGATATCTCAAAAATAGCGTCACAAGCGTCATTAGCGTCATCGGCCAAGCCTTGGCGCGGAAAATATGGGGCGTAACCTCGTGGAAAATAGCTTAAACGGCACAAATATAAGCGTAGAAACGACGATTTTGGTAACCGTCAAGAATGACGCTGCTTTTGAAATGCCAAAAAAGAAAAATGACGCTAAAACCGGCAATGACGCTGATTTGAGTTACAAGCAAGGAGGTATAATGGCTTACATCAAGAAAAAATCCGAACGCAAATTCAAAATAACGGTCTGCAACGGCTATAAGGTCAATGGGCAGAAGCGGATGAAAGCGCAAACCATCACTGTGCCATCATCTGTGCCAAAGCGCGGTATCCAGCAATATGTCATGGCAGAGGCTGAGCGCATTGAGAAAAAATTCAAATACGGCATTGAGGAAAGCAAGCAGACACACTTTGACCGTTACGCCGAGGTATGGCTGAACCGGCAGAAACCGTACTTCAAAGCCACTACGCTGGCCGGATACCGGCGCAATCTGGAAATTGTCTGTCCGTTCATCGGCGGTATTTCGCTTGCAAAAATCCGTCCGCTGACGCTGGAGGAGATGTGCGAGGAGTTGCGCAAGCGGCCGGGTCGAAATGGCTCTGTAAAAGAATGCACCGTGCAGAAGTATCTTGAAACCGTTTCCTCGGTGCTGGAGGATGCCAAGAAAAATGACATCATTCCGTTCAACCCTGCGCACCGAGTCCGCAAGAAATGCGCGGAGAAAGAGAAACAGCATATTCCACAGAAGTACGAAATGCAGCGACTGTTGAAAATTATTATGGACGAACCGATTCTGTACAAAGCCTATTACACAATGGCGATTGCCACAGGGCTGCGGCGCGGCGAGCTGTGCGCCTTGCGCTGGGAGGATATAACAGGTCCCTATGAATTTACAATCCGCCGCTCCCGAAGTTATGTAGCCGGACAGGGAATTGTAGAAAGCGACACCAAGAATCATCGTGAGCGCGTTATCGTAATTCCGGCGCAAGTATGGGAATTTCTGATGAGCCTGCGACATTGGCAAACAATTCGCAGCGGCAAGCCGGATAACAGCCAGCCTACCTTCACGGATTTGGACGGTCATGTGCCCAACCCTGACACATTCACCCGACATCTGCGCAAGTTGTATGCCAAGAATGGCTTCCCGAAAGAGTACCACCTGCACACCCTGCGGCACTATTATGCGACCTACCTTTTGCAGGAGGGAACCAGCAAGCAGGTTGCGGCTGACCTGCTGGGGCATGCGAATACGGCATTTCTGGAACGTACCTATTGCCACCCGCAGAATATGGCAAAGCGTGAGGTTGCGAACCTGATGGAGGATTTGCTTTCACCTAAAAATATCTATTATCAGCCCTTCAAATTCGTTCTTAAAGGCAAAAAAGTAGGATAACATACGCGGCACCGTCAGAAATGGCGGTGCCGTTTTTGTCAGTAATAGGTGAATTTTTAGCATAAAGATTGTTGGGTGTGGTGATAGCTTTCTGTCGCAGTTGTCGGTATGCTTTGTAGTACCGCAGGTCAAAAAATAACACTAAGGAGCGTGCAAAACATGGCATCTATACGAAAGCGCGGCAGCAACAGCTATTTGATTGTGGTATCTCGTGGGTATGACTACGAGGGCAACCGGCTGAAATCTGTGCAGAAAACTGTCAAGCCACCCAAGGAGTACACACCCAAACAGGCAGAGAAATGGGTAAAGGAACAGGCAATTCTATTTGAACGCGAGGTTCAACATACGCCTGAACCCATCAACCGCAGCATTACACTGGCAAAGTACATTGAGCATTGGGCGGCTGATGTTGGACCGAAGAAGCTGGCTGACTCCACATTTCGACGCGACGAACAGGATATTCGCAGAATCTTGCCAGCACTGGGCAACTACAAGTTGACCGATTTGCGTAAAGAGGTTATCCGAGATTTTTACGAAGAAATGCGGCACAGCCCGCGTTTGGACGGCAGAGGAAATCTATCCGAGAAGTCGGTCGAAGGCTTACACAACACGCTGTGCGGCATCCTGTCGGCGGCTGTGGACGAGGGGTACCTTACTCACAATCCCGCATGGAGATGTTACAAACCGAAAGGACAAAAGAAAGAGCGCCCGGTGGCTGACGAGGAAACCGTAAAGAAACTGATTACAGCGTTTGAAGGTCAGAGTATGAAGTACGAAACCTATTTCAAGCTGGTGCTGGCAACCGGACTGCGCAGGGGTGAAGCCTGTGGGCTGAAATGGAGTGACATTAACTGGCGTAAACGGACGATTCATGTACAACGCGGGGTGGTCAAACTCAGTCACCAAGAATCAATTACAAAAGACCCTAAGACGACCAGCGGTGATAGAATGGTCTACTTGAGTAAGGAAATGTGCCAGCTATTGAAAGCGTGGCGGAAAGAGTGCGAGTGGGATAGGCAGCAGACCGCGAACGAAACCGTGGACGAGGAAGACTATTTATTCCGTCAACCTAACGGAAAGCCTATGTGTCCCAGCACATTCACATATAGATTTAAACTGATTGTGAAAGCAAATAATCTGCCGCTGGATTTGAATGTGCATAGCTTGCGCCACACCAATGCCAGCCTGCTGATTGCGCAGGGGGTTGATGTCCGCACCGTGGCTAGTCTATTGGGTCATGCACAGGCAAGTACAACGCTGGATATTTACGCCCATGCATTCGACAAGAACAAGCGCGAAGCGCAGGAAAAGTTGGGAAAGGCGATTGGATTATGATGAGGAAAATCAAGCTGACGCGCGCCAATAAAATTATTTTGCTGAAAGCGCTTGGCGATTACTACTACCAGCAGAGAGCCGTAAACACAGGTTGGAGTGAAACAGGTTGTCTGATACTGAAAGTGGATTCTCTCCAAGTCGGTAAAAAATCAGTTTTCACCAGTGAGGAAATCCATCTAGCAAGAACAGCCGTAAATCAGCTGCGAAACAAGAAAATTCAACAAGGGCAGTACACAGACGCAACCGATGATATGCTGCTGAAGCTGATTTAAAGCGGAAATAGAGTAAACAAAAAATCACCTTGCAAAGTACATTGCAAGGTGATTTTTTGGTGCAGTAAAGCAATCCAAATCCGAACCATTTCCCTCGGATGCAATTTCTGACGCTTCTCCAAAGGTGACGGTCTGTGTTCCTTCTTTATAATTGAAGGTTATCAAAACCTTATCATCATACAGGTAAATCGCATTGATGAAGGTATCCACCAGTGCCTGCCGCTGATCTTTCAGGCTCATGTCCAGCTTGCGGAACCGCAGCAGCCATCGCAATCCAACTTTTTAATCGTTTGCAACATCGTTGGATTGCATATCGCAAAATATGCCGGTCAGAGCAGTATTCCAAACCTGCCCTTGCGATTGAATCGACAAATTCTTCTTTCATCTTCGGTTTTGCCAGCCGTTCCTCTGCAATGCGGGCTTGCAGTTCTTTCCGCTGTTCTTCCAGAGCCTCCAACCGTTCTTTCGTGGAACTGGTCAGAATGCCCATCTGGATGGCATTCAGCATATTGATGATGCCGACTTCCGTTTCCTTCAACTGCTTTTCGTAGATGGGCAGGTCTGTGCTTTCCTGATTTTGCAATTCCATGACTTTGGCAATGATGGCATTCATGGAAGCGTCATCTTCCACCAGCTTCATGGTCTCGTTGACCACTAGATCTTCCAGCCACTGTTTCCGCACGGCCTTTTTATCGCAGGTCTTTTTCTTCTTGGCAGCAGCACACTTGTAATAGGTGTACATTTTCCCGGTGTGGCTGACACCGCTTTCCCCGAACATCAGCGCTCCGCACTTACCGCAGTACAGCTTGGTGGTGAGCAGATAGCTTTCCTCTGCCTTATGACGGGCAGGGGCCTTTTTATTTTTCGCCAGCTTTTCCTGCACCTTGTTGAACAGGTTCGCGTTTGCGCAGCGAAGCGGAGCAATGAAAGCCCCAGTGGGGCTTTTAAGCGACAGAACGGTCTTGCGTAGCAAGATGGAGGGGCCTTGCCCCGACAAGTTCACCTGATACCAACGCCGGAATCGCATTGGGCTGTACCACATCCCGCAAACGCAATTCGCCGATGTACCGTCGATTACTCATCATCCGCTGAATCGTATTGTAGGACATCTCCCCGCCCATTGAATTTTTGATGTTGTGTGCCTTTAACCAATCCCGCAGGTCAGTCATGGTCGCACCGTCTGCATACTTCTGGAACGTCTGCTCCACATACGGAGCCAACAACGGGTCGGGCTGGTAATGCCGGGTCTCATCGATCATGTAGCCGAACGGAATCGTGCCACCATTATAAATGCCCTTGAGAGCGTTCTCGGTCATGCCGCGCACGACCTTTTCCGACAGGTCAGCCGAAATGACTTCCGTAGCCGATACCAGCTTCACACCATTGCGTTTCAGCTGGGTCTTGTACCGTGCGCTGTCGTAACGGTTCCGGGCAAAGCGGTCCAGCTTCCAGACAATGATGACATCAAAGATGCCACGCTCGCTGTCCTTGATCATCTGTTGGAACTGCGGGCGGTTGTCCGTTTTGGCAGAGATAGCACGGTCAATATAGTGTTTGACCACCGTGAAGCCGTTCTTCTCCGCATAGGCGGTGCATTCCCGGATCTGCCCTTCGATGGATTCTTCACGCTGGCTGTCAGTGGAATAACGTGCGTAAATCACGGCGGTCATGGCGTGCACCTCCCATTTATACATCATTGAACGGTGGAGCGTTCTTTTAAAGCAATGTTTCGTATAATGGATATACCACATTTTACAGATGATTGCAAGCATTTTTTACGTTTCTCATAAGATTCATCAAAAAAACGAACGCTCTTTAAAGGCAAAACATTCACATTCCATGGTTCTATGAAAGCACCCGGAGGAATTGTGTCATTTTGACACAATTCCTCCGCTCACCGTGT
>ERZ791822.1156-NODE-1156-length-12767-cov-3.049166_pt1 | contig 12767 bp, 10 predicted proteins | sample MGYA00510299_ERZ791822 | MGnify/ENA primary metagenome ERZ791822 (study PRJEB30046, sample SAMN00791945) | human gut metagenome | study: EMG produced TPA metagenomics assembly of the A metagenome-wide association study of gut microbiota in type 2...
GGTCGGGGCGGACAAGGTTTGCCATGCTGGTCGCTGTGTGCGCCAGCGCAATTTCGCGGTAGCGCGACTGCCCTGTGACCTCACTGGCCCAGTACAGCAGCGGCAGGTTGAGCAGGCAGTCGATGATCAGGCGGTAGTTGTCTTTGGCGCCCAGCGTCCCCCACGCCTGCAAAAACTGCCCTTTTTCCTGAAAGCGGGTACACAGCCGGTCGGCTGCCAGCAGCGCGGCCTTTTTGGCGGTCTCATTGCCGGTCAGCTTGTACGCTGCCACACAGGACGGCATATACAGAAAGCCCATATCGTGGTGGTCCACATCAATGCCGTTTTCAATGCGGTGCAAAAAGCTGCCTACCTGCGTCAGCGCGGCCTGTTCAAAGGCGTCCTCGCGGGTATGCTCCCACGCCAGCCAGTATTCGCCGGTGCAGAAGCCTGTCGTCCACTCAACATTTTCAGACGGCAGATAGAAGTTATGCTCACTGTTGGAGCTTTGGAAATTCTCGGTAAATGCGGCAAGATTATTGCGCAGCAGCGCACAGGCGGTATCCAGTGCGGCGCGGTAGGCTGCCTGTTTCATGAACGATTCCTCCCTATTATAAAAACGGGGTGCAGGGCATTTCGCCTTGCGCCCCGTGCGGGTTGTGATGTTTTAGCCCTTCAGGCCGCTGGTGGCAATGCCCTGCACAAAGAAACGCTGGCAGAACACATACAGAATCAGCACGGGCAGCAGCGCAACAACGCTGGCCGCCATAATCAGCTGGTATTCGCTGGAATACTGGCCGATAAACATGCGGATGCCCAAGGGGATAGTCTTGTTGGCCTCGCTGCTGAAGTAGATCATCGGGCCCATAAAGTCATTCCAGATGGTAACAAAAGTGAAGATAGTCAAGGTTGCAATTGCAGGTTTGGCCAGTGGGAGCACAATGCGGAAATAGCTGCCATACTCGGACAGGCCATCAATACGGGCGGCCTCGATCAGCTCGTCGGGCACGCTCTGATAGAACTGGCGCAGCAGGAACACGCCGAAGGCGGCAAACGCCTGCATCAGCACATAGCCTATATGGGTGTCGACCAGGCCGAATTTCTGCATCATAGAGTACTGGGGCAGCATGTAAATCTGCCAAGGAATGGCGATGGTGGCAATATAGCACAGAAACAGCGTATCGCGGCCGCGGAACTTGCACTTGGTAAAGCCGTAGGCGGCGAAGGAGCAGGTCAGCACTTGGATAAAGGTAACCAGAATGGTCAGTTTAAAACTGTTGAAGGTGAACAGGCCGAAGGGAATCTTCTGCCAAATGCGGGCGTAGTTTTCAAAGTGGAAAGTCTTGGGAATCCACTGGATCGGCACGCTGAAAACCTCGCTGTCCAGCTTGAAGGACGCCGACAGCATCCAGACCAGCGGCAGCAGGGTGGTTACTGTGATAAGTACCAAAAATACATAAATCAGAAGCTGCGGTATATAGCTCTTTTTCTTTTCAATCATGAGAAGCAGACTCCTTTCTTTACATAAAATCGTTGAATTTTTTCTCAGCGCGGAACTGGATCAGCGTGATGGTGCCCACAATCAAAAAGAGAATGATTGCTGCCGCACTGGCTCTTCCGTAGTTCCAGGAGATGAAGGACTGGTTGTAGATGTACATACTCAACAGCGTGGTCGAAATGCCAGGGCCACCTTCGGTCAGGGCAAAAATCAGGTCAAAGGTCTTAAAGCTGTTGATGGTCAGCATCATAAACACAAAGAAGTGGCTGGGGGTCAGCATGGGCAGCGTGATGGATTTGAACTGCTGCCATTTGGAGGCACCATCAATGCTGGCGGCCTCGTAGAGACTGCTCGGGATGTCTTGCAGAGCGGCCAGATAGATGATCATAAAGTAGCCCATGTTTTTCCAGACCTGTACAACGATGACTGCCGCCAGCGCCCACTTGGTGCTGGCCAGCCAGCCGGGCAGCAGATCCGCCGGAACGCCGATAAAGCGCAGGAACTCGTTGATGGGGCCGCCGTCTTTCAGGAACATTGCTTTGAACACTGCGCCCACCGCAACGACTGAGGCAACATATGGGAAGAAGATAGCTGAGCGAAAAAAGTTTACAAACTTAAGCTTTGTGTTCAGTAAAATGGCCAGACCCAGCGCCGTTGCCATACTGAATACAACAGTGAAGCAGGTAAACACCAGTGTTTGCCATAGCGCTGTGCGGAAAACGCGGTCCTTAAAGATGGTGGCAAAGTTCTGCAGACCTACAAATTCCATGGGAGTAAAGCCATCCCACTTCATCACGCTCAACACAAAGGAAAAGATAACCGGGATCAGGATGAACACGGCAAAGCCGATAAAGTTCGGCAGAATGAAGGACATGCCTACCAGCGTGTTGCGGGTGTTCAGGGACATCGTATGTTTTTTGGGATTGTTTTTTGCGGCAGACGGCACAGGAAGTTCCTCCTTTCCTGAAAAAAGGCACAAAGAGAGGGTGGGCGGTTTGCGCCCACCCTGTTTTACAGATAAGTGGTTGGATAATTAACCCATGATTTCGGCTGCGCGCTCAGCCATCTCGGCAAGACCTTCGTCGATAGACAGCTCGCCCAGCATGATCAGGCTGTGCTCCTCGCCCAGCATCTGGTTGATTTCTGCGACCTTGTCGGTGATGGGACGGTCCAGCGTGACATTCTTCACGGTCAGGGCCTCAGCAGCGCCCTCAGGCATGCCTTCCATCTTGGCAATCTCAGCAATGGCATCAGCATCGGAACGGCCAGGGATAGCACCGCCCTTGGCGTAGAAGCTTGCGCCTTCCTCACCGGTGATGAACTCAACCAACTTCCAAGCGGCGTCCTGCTTAGAGGAAGCTGCATTAACAGCGATGGGGGTCATGGAACCAACAGTGTAGCCTGCCTCAACACCCTCAGCATGGGGGAGGGCGGCAATACCCCAGTTGACATTGCTCTCGCCGTCCTTGATTTTCTGGATTATGGTGGACATGAACCAGGTGCCCATGGGCATCATGCCGACGGTGCCCTGTGCAAAGGGGCCGGAGTAGTGGATGTTGCCGGTTTTCAGGGTGCCGTAATCCTGCACGGTGCCCTCTTCCTGCATACGCAGAGCCATCTCGTAGTAGGGCTTGAAGAAGTCGTAGCCGCCCTCATAGTCCATGATGGTGTGCTTGGCATCCTGCACGCCCCAGTTTTCAACGCATGCCTGCCAGGTGTGGATGTAAGCGCCGTAGATCTTGTTGGCACCCTCGCCGCTGGTCAGCTTCTTGGCGGTTTCCTCAAAGTCGGCCCAGGTCCAGTCGTTGGTGGGGTAGGCAACATTGGCGGCATCAAAGATGTCCTTGTTGTAGTACATGACGTAGAAGTCGGTACGGGCGGGCAGGGCATACTGCTTGCCATCGAAGGTGAAGTTTTCGGCCAGACCGTTGTAGTCAGCCAGATTGACGCCATCGGCGGCGATGTAAGCACTGAGGTCAGCCAGCTGGCCTTTCTCAACCAGAGACTTGGCGGTGTCGCCGTCTTTAATAAAGAAGGCGTCCACATCGCTGCCGCCGTTGAGCATGACGCTCAGCTTAGTGGTGTAGTCGGCAGAGGGGATGTCGATGATCTCGACCTTGATGCCGGGGTTGGCGGCCTCAAAGGCAGCGACAGAGTCGGTGACCATGTTCTTGGAGGTGTTGTCCCAGGTGGCCAGCTTGATGGTTACATCACCGGCAGCAGCGGTAGTGCTAGTGGTAGCAGAGGAGGCCGGACTGGAGGAAGCTGCGCCGCCGCAGCCTGCCAGCATGGTGCCTGTCAGCGAGGCAACCAGCAGCATGGAAACACTCTTTTTCATAATGATTTCTCCTTACTTCTTTGTTGTAGAGGGCGCATCAGGAGCGTCCCCTTCGATGTCCTTATTGTACTCTTTTTCCGTAAATGCGTAAACGCAAAAAACCACACAGTTATTATACTTTTTTAGAAATTCGCTTTTTGCGGATAATACTTTTTTACGATTTTATACTATTTTACACACTTTTTCGCAGTAAGCTTGCTGAGTCTTGCAATTTGACGCGGTTCGTTGTACGATGATAAAAGATTGGATGTATACCGCATGTAAAGAGCTCCTATTTTGAGGAGACACCGTATAATAAAGGAACCGTCTATGAATGTCACTGCAGCGCTGTCCGCCCCGTCGGGCAAACCGCCGTTTTTTGCAACCTTAAAATGGAAATTGATTTTGACCTCGGTGCTGTGTACGGCAGCGGTCAGTTTGTTTGGTAATCTGTTTTTATACTACAGTATGAACGCCATGCTGACCCAAAAGGCAGAAAGTATCAACGCGCTGCACCTTGCCACCCTAAGCAATCAAATCAATGACGCATTGGAAGATTTGAGTGACCTTGGTAATCTGTGCGCCAGCGATTTGCAGGTTGTCGCGGCGCTGGAATGGCGGGGCAGTTCTGCCACTGCGATGAAACAGGCACTTGAAGCACAAAACCGCCTCAATGCCTACCTGGCAACCTCGCCTGTGGGGGAGGAAATCTATCAGATTACTGCATTCAATACGGATGGACGGTTTATCTCAGGCAGCGGTTTGACCTACGGTATGGTGCAGGATTACGCGCTGATCGCTGCGCAGCCGGTTTTTCAGCAGATGCTGACACAATCCGCCCCCGGCGGGGTCGTGATGTACACCACCCGCTCCATCCATAAATACGGTGGAAAGTGCCCCTATGTGGTGGCACTGCTTTGCCCTGTGCGCGGCCTTGGCAGCACCGTCGGGCACAGCTTCATTTATATGGAACTGGGATTAGAGCTGTTCAATGCCGTACTGACCCCCTACGACAGCTGGAGCAGCCTGTACTTGGCCGATGAAGGCAACCTGCTGCTTACCCCTGCGGGGTTGGACACCGATCATACGCCGGATGTTGCCGCGCTCGCCGCTGCGGCGCAGAATGAGCGCGAGTTGAAATTGGCTGGACGCGAGTACCGTGTTACCGCTGTGCCGCTAAACGCTGCCGGACTGTCGCTGTATTCCTGCGCGGAGCTGAATGTGCTGGACGATGACGGCGCGCAGACCCGGATGGTTGTGCTGACCGTGCTGCTGAGCAGCCTTGTGCTGACCGTTGTGCTGGCATTTTTGCTGGCTACCTACCTGTCCGAGCCGATCCGGCTGCTGAACGCGCGGCTGCACCGCATTGCCGAAAACGACTTTTCCTACGATCCTGTGATTGAGCAGGCCGATGGCGAGTTGGGGCAGATCGGGCGCACCGTCAACGAGATGACCATGAGCATCGAAAACCTGCTGCGCACACAGCAGCAGGACTACGAGCAGCGCCGCCGCATTGAGATCCAGCTTCTGCAAAGTCAGGTTAACCCGCACTTTTTATATAACACATTGGATTCCATTCGTTGGATGGCCGTCATACAAAAATCCCCCGGAATCGAAAAAATGACTCGCAGCCTGTCCAATCTGTTGAAAAACATTGCCAAGGGCACGCAGGATAAGATCACCGTGCAGGAGGAACTTGCCCTGCTGCACGATTATGTTGAAATTCAATCGGTGCGGTATATGGAGGCTTTCTCTTTTGATGACCGGGTGCCGCAGGAACTCTATTGCTATCGCGTCATCAAGCTGACTCTGCAGCCGCTGGTCGAGAACGCCATCTTCCACGGTATTGAGCCGACCGGCGAGGGTGGTACAATCACAGTATCAGGGCATGAGGAAGGCAGCGACCTGTTGCTGTATGTTACCGATGATGGCGCAGGAATACCCGCCGACACACTGGCCGGCCTGCTTACCGCCGAGCGCCCGCGCAGCCATGCTTCCTTAAACGGCATCGGCGTCTACAATGTCCACCGGCGGCTGCAGATGCTTTACGGGCCTGGTTATGGTCTGACCATAGAGAGTGAGCCGGGCTGCGGCACCTGCGTGACCGTGCGCATCCCGAAGGAGGAGTAAAATGTATCAGGTTTTGCTGGTGGACGATGAACCGTTGATTTTGTCTGGTATCAAGTTTATGATCGACTGGCAGAAGAACGACTGCCAAATCGCGGACACAGCCCGCAACGGCCAGCAGGCGCTGGAAAAACTGCGCACGCTACACCCAAACATCGTCATCTGCGACATTGCCATGCCCGGCATGTCGGGCACCGAACTGCTGAAGCAAGCCGCCGAGGAATTTCCCGATATTGTATTTATCATGCTGACGAATCACCCGGATTTCCAACTGGCGCAGCACTCGTTGCGCTACCGCGCTGTGGACTACCTGCTGAAAAGCGATCTGGATTCCGCCGCATTGGAAGAAGGCCTTGCCCACGCCAAGGCCGAGTGCGACACCCGCGCCAAGCTCAACCGCGTGCAGCTGGTAGACGACTATTTAAGCAGCAACCGCCGCAAATTGCTGGAAAATGCTTTTTTGAATCTGGTACAAAGCCGCCCCGGCGCTGCGGACGCCAAATCCACAGAACTGCTGCAAAGCGCGGGCGTGCTGGATCGTTATGCGGTGGCCTATCTGCCGCTTGATTTCAGCGACACTGATTGGGACTCGGCCCCACCGGATGAGCGTACCAAGCTATTTGCTTGGGTGCAGGAACTGTGCGAGGGTGTGGCTGAGAGCTGCTTTACTCGCCATGCGCTGCTTTCCACCAATGCTGCCAGCCAAAGTCAATCGCTGTTTCTGCTCTGTTGGCAGCTCGAGAGCCCTGTTGCATGGGAGAAGAGACTGACGACCTTTGCTGAGAAAGCGGTATCTGCCTGCCGTACCATCGCTAAGACCGGTGTTTCGGTCATGGGTACAGACTTCTTTGCCGATGCTATTGCGCTGGAAAGCTTCCGCGTGCAGGTATTTGGTCTGCGAGACCACTACTATTGCTTTGGAGGCACGCCGATGTTTTATGGCGCGTTTGGGCCTACCGTTTGGCAACCGCTGAACCTGAACGGCTTGGGCGACCGACTGGCTGCTGAGATACATGCCAAAAACGCATCCGGCTGTGAGCTGCTGCTGGACCGCGCCATAGAGCGGGTGCGCACGGTGCCTCATCGACAGAGTCAGGCGCTATGGCTGTGCGGAGGCATTGACAATGCAGCCTTACAGCTGCTTTTGCAGAAGGATGCCGAAAACCGCCCCTCCATCGAGGCATTGATGACCCGAGACCAAGTGTTGAATTGGCTCATCCGTGTCAAAACTGAGCTGACGGCGCAGCTGGGACAAAACGACCCTGCTGGGCGCAATGCACTCTTGGAAAAGGCTCGTCAATATGTGCGTGACAACGTTGATAAGCGAATCTTGCTACAGGACGCGGCGGACTATGTTTGTTTGTCGCCGGGCTATCTGTCAGCACTGTTTAAAAAGCAGTATGACCAGAGCTTTGTGGAATTTATCAATGAGGAAAAATGCCGCCGTGCCTGCGAGCTGATTCGCCAAGGCCAGCACCGCATCAACGAGATTTCTTACATGTTGGGCTTTGAAAACGCCTATTACTTCACCCGTGTATTCAAGCGATATACTGGTATGACCCCCACCGAATACCAAAAAAAGCTGATTCGGGAATAATAGTCCTGTTATTTTAAAAACTATGCCCGCTTGGCTAAACTTTAAACCCTAGACACTACTCTCAAAAACTCTCCCAAAGGAGGTTCGTCCTTGAATACCCGCACTGTACCTGAAACCCGAGCATCAAGGCTGCGAAAGCTGTTTCTTACAACACTGTACATCAGCAGCTTTACCTTCGGCGGTGGCTTTGTCATCGTCACCTTTATGAAGAAAAAATTTGTCGATGAGTTGCATTGGATCGATGAGCAAGAAATGCTCGATATGACTGCACTGGCGCAATCAAGCCCTGGGGCTATCGCCGTGAACGCCGCCATTTTGGTCGGCTGGCAGGTAGAAGGGCTTCTTGGTATGCTCATTGCCGTGTTGGGCACCATCATCCCGCCAATGCTGATTCTTTCTGTTATATCGCTGTTTTATAATGCTTTTGCTACAAACATCTATGTGGCGCTGGTGCTCAAGGGCATGCAGGCGGGGGTGGCGGTCATTCTGGATGTCGTCTGCGACTTGGGTGGCAAGGTGGTCAAGAGCCACTCGCCGCTGTATATCGGACTGATGGTTGCTGCCTTTGCGGCGAACTTTGTGTTCAATGTTAATGTTATCCTTATCATTTTGGCCGCCGCTGCGTTGGGTATCGTCCGCGTGCTGCTGCAGAGCAGGAAAGGCGGTGCGGTATGATTTACTGGCAACTTTTTTTGAGCTTTTTGCAAGTGGGCATGTTTAGTGTCGGCGGCGGGTATGCCGCGATGCCTTTGATCCAAAGCCAAGTCGTTGAACAACACCCCTGGCTGACGATGCAGGAATTTACCGACCTCATCACCATTGCCGAAATGACTCCTGGTCCCATTGCGGTCAACGCAGCAACCTTTGTTGGACTTCGAATGGCGTCCTTTCCCGGCGCAGTCATTGCCACGCTGGGGTGCATCACGCCGGCGCTGGTGTTCGTCTCGTTGCTGGCGTATATCTACCGCAGGTATAAGGATATCTCGCTGCTGCAAAATGTGTTGGCCTGTCTGCGACCTGTGGTTGTGGCTTTGATTTTGGGCGCAGGGCTGTCGATTTTACTGCTGGTTCTGTTTGATGGCGCACCTGTCGCAATTGCCAATGTGGATTGGATCGGTGCTGCGAGCTTTTCCGTTGCCTTTGTGCTGCTGCGCAAGTACAAGTGGAACCCTATTCTGACGATGTGTTTGTGCGGTGCAGCTGGGTTGGTGCTGCAACTGGCGATTTCACAATAATGGTTCCTATTTAAAACACGGATTTTAAAGCACCCACAAGATTTCATATCAAAGGAGGCCTCCCAATGAACCCCAAGAAAAAGAATGTCCTTATGATCTGCTGCGATCATTGGTTTGCTGACCTGATGGGCTGTGCCGGACGGCATGATATCATGACCCCCACACTGGACTATCTGGCAGAGCACGGCGTACGGTTCGACAACTGTTACAGCGAGTGTCCCGTCTGCATCCCGGCGCGCCGCACCATGATGACCGGCCTGCTGCCTGCCACCCACGGAGATCGCGTCTACTCTGACCGTATGCCGATGCCGCAGGTTGCCACGCTGCCGCAGGTTTTCCGTGACAACGGCTATCAGGCCTACGCCGTAGGCAAGCTGCATGTTTTCCCGCAGCGTGACCGCATCGGCTTTGACGATGTAATTCTGGCAGAGGAGGGCCGCTACGAGTTCGGCGTTGTGGATGACTATCAGGCATGGCTGGGCGAAAACGGCTATGTTGGGCAGGAATTTATGCACGGTATGGGCAACAACAACTACCTGACCCGCCCCTGGCATCTGGACGAACGCGCCCACCCCACCACATGGGTCACTACCCAGATGATGAAGACCATCAAGCGGCTGGACCCCACCCGTCCCGCCTTCCTGTACTGCTCTTATGCGTTCCCGCACCCGCCGCTGGTTCCGCTGCAGCAGTTCTGGGATATGTACGACGATGCGGAGCTGTGCGCCCCCACGGGGCAGGACTGGCTGGATGACCGCTACATATTCCAGGCTCTGCGCGAGCCGGAAATCGATTATTCCGAAAAAGAAAAGCGCCGCGCCCGCCGTGCATTTTACGCCCAGTGCACCCATATCGACTACTCGATCCGTTCGCTCATCGGCACCCTGCGTGAGTGCAACATGCTGGACGATACCGTTATTGTGTTCCTGAGCGACCATGGGGATATGCTGTTTGACCATGATATGGTCGCCAAGCGCTGCTTCTATGAGCAATCGGCAAAGATTCCTCTGATCTTCACCGGAAAGCCGGTGTCTGATATGGCTGGCACCGTTCGCCATGATCTGGCTGAGATGGCCGATGTAATGCCCACAATTTTGCAGCTGTGCGGACTGCCTATCCCGTCCACGGTCGAGGGCAAGGCTCTGTTTGATGCATCGTTGCCCGCACGAGACTTTGTCTTCGGTGAGATAAGCGAGGACAAAAAGGCTACCCGCATGGTACGCCGGGGCGATTACAAGTTCATCTACTACCCCTGTGGCAACGTCAAGCAGCTGTTTGATTTGAAAAACGACCCCACCGAGTCGCATGATCTTGCAGGCGATGCCGCCTACGCCGCGCTGCTCGCTGAGATGGAGGCGCTTATGATTCCGCAGCTGCACGGCATGGATCTGGACTGGGTGCGTGACGGCCGCCTGGTCGGCTATCCTGCACCCGAATACCGACCCACCTCCAACTACGGTCTGTACAACCAGCGCGGCTACCACTGGCCCCCGCCGACCCAGTGCTGACCCCGTTGCATCATAAAAAAGGAAAACCGCCCATGCCCAATCTTTCACTGCTTATCAAGCCGGTATCCGGTGCGTGCAACCTGCGCTGCCGCTACTGCTTTTATCTGGATGAGTCTGCCCGCCGCCAAACCGCCTGCTTTGGCACCATGAGCGAGACTACCCTGCAAACGCTGGTGCGTCGAGCATTCGCCTACGCCGACGGCCCGGTCAGCTTTGCGTTTCAGGGCGGGGAACCGCTGCTTGCGGGCAAGTCGTTTTATCGGCAGGTGTTGGCGCTGCAGAAGCAGTACAACACCCGCTGTCTGCCCGTGACCAATGCGCTGCAGACCAACGGAACCCTGCTGGACGATGACTGGGCAGAACTTTTTGCCCAAGGTCAGTTTCTGGTGGGCATCTCTTTGGACGGCCCTGCGTCCCTGCACGACCGTTACCGTGTCGATGCTGCCGGTGCTGCCACCCACGCGCGCGCTCTGCAGGGAGCAGAACTTCTGAAAAAACACGGAGTGCCGTATAATATCCTGTGCGTTGTCACGCAGCAGATCGCCGCCGCGCCCGATACGGTATTTGATGCGCTGGCCCCGCACGGGTATCTGCAATTCATTCCCTGTCTGGATGCGCTGGATGGGCAGCCGGGCGAGTTTTCTCTGCAGCCAGAAGCCTATGGTCGATTTTTGGTGCGTACCTTTGACCGCTACGAGGGCGCATGGCACAGCGGCCGACCTGTCAGCATCCGTGCGTTTGACAACTGGGTGGGTATGCTGCTGGGGCATCCGCCCGAAAGCTGCGGTATGTCAGGGCGTTGCGGCCACTATTATGTAATCGAGGCCGATGGCAGTGTCTACCCCTGCGATTTTTATGTGCTGGATGAATGGCACTTGGGGAATATAAACGATACATCATTTTTTAAGCTGGCGAATTCGCCGCTGGGAACAGAATTTCGCCGCCTTTCGATACCTCTGTCGGAGTCCTGCCACGCCTGCCCGTACCTTGCCCTTTGCCGCGGCGGCTGCCGCCGCGAACGGGAGCCCTTTGTCGGCACAGCCCCCGGGTCAAACCGTCTGTGCGCAGGTGTACGCCTGTTTTTTGACCAACGCTTGTCCCGCCTGCAGCAGCTGGCCCGCGAGGTTGCCGACCGCAGGATAAACTAAGCCCCTTCCATAAGCGCACCCTCCTGCAGCCAGCAGGGGGACAACGCTTGCTTTTGTGCTACAATGGAAGCAACGATACATGGAGGTCTGTTTTTAATGTCACTTTGGATCAACGATGGTCTGCACAAGGCGGAGGATGGGATTCGCTCGTTTCTTCTGGTGGGACAGTCCAATATGGCCGGGCGAGGGGATCTTTCAAAGGAGAACGCCCTTACAGCACCGGACTGCTTTATGCTGCGGATGGGGCGCTGGCAGAAAATGAGCGAACCGATCAACATAGACCGGGCAGTAACCGAAGGAAGCTGTCCCCGCAGCGGAGCGAACCTTGCCGCCAGCTTTGCTGCACAGCTGCAAAAAGAGACCGGAGCAAAAATCGGTCTGATCCCCTGCGCAGACGGCGGGACCCGCATCTCGCAGTGGCAACCGGGAGCAGTTCTGTTCGATCATGCCGTGTTTCAGGCAAGGCTGGCACAGCGCACCTCCACCTTGACCGCCATCCTGTGGCATCAGGGCGAGGGCGACTGCCTTGCCCCGGAGCAGCTGGAAGCCTACCCGGAGCAGTTCCTGCGCATGATGCGGGAGTTCCGGAATGAACTGGGAGAACTGCCCATTGTAGTCGGCGAACTGGGCTGGCCGGAAAACGGCTTCCACGGCGTGCCTGCAGAACTTCTGCGTACATTCAACCGCCGACTGCCGGAATGGGCAACACAGCTGCCACGGTGTGCGGTGGTATCGGCAGATGGACTGACCGCCCGACCGGACGGCCTGCACTTTACCACAGAGGCCCTGCGCACACTGGGTCTGCGCTATCTGGAAGCCTATAAAAGCCTGATGTAATGCTGGGTGCCCATAAAACAGGATACACATATTATCTATGATTATGGTATCTGGCAGTCGAGGTTAGCAAAAAAGAGAATGAGCGATACTTGGTCATTCAGACCAAGTATCGCTCATTTTACTTCTGCGACAAAGTTCACATTTTGAGATATATCCATTACAAACCAAGTGAAAACAAACGATTGATTGGAGGTATCATCATGGCGCATAACCTGACGTACACCAAATGCGGTGATTACTATATTATGAAAATTGCTATAAGGGGCTGATTTGTGAATAATTATCCCTGTTCTGAAATTTTTGTGTTCGCATCTTCGCACGGTTTCTTTATAATAGTAGGTAATACAATATAAAGGAGTCCCTTGACGATGCGAGCAATAAACCTTAAAACCAACCATCTGACAGCGCCTGTCGGTATTGATGCTGGGCCGCTGTTCTTGTCCTGGCAGTGTGCTGACGGTGTGCGTCAGACTGCCTATGAAATTGAACTGACCGCAAACGGCGAGACGGTTTGGCACAGC
>ERZ791822.1163-NODE-1163-length-12721-cov-2.682694_pt1 | contig 12721 bp, 10 predicted proteins | sample MGYA00510299_ERZ791822 | MGnify/ENA primary metagenome ERZ791822 (study PRJEB30046, sample SAMN00791945) | human gut metagenome | study: EMG produced TPA metagenomics assembly of the A metagenome-wide association study of gut microbiota in type 2...
AATTTTTTTCAATTGTTTTCCTGTTGTTCCCACGTTCTTCAATAATCCGTAGGCTCTAATATCCGTTTTCACGGATATATTAAAAATATTATAAATAATTAAGTAACCAGCCAATATCACAAACAGTACCATTACAATAAGGGAAGTGAATGAAAATGAATCCTCTTCAAAAAGATTATATGCCGGATTGATCTCCAATCCTGTCCCTGCTTTCGTAAATCCTGCTGTCTTAGATATATTTTCTGTTTTCTTTTCCAGATTCCAAAGATTCTTGTACCAGACAGAATACTCCTTTCCCCCATTATAGATACCATTTTCTAATTCTTTCTGTGTAACAGGATAACAATTCTCCTTCGCATAGGCTTCAGATACCCAGACCATCTGACCTAAAACAGCCTTATCACCCTGCCAAAATCCACATATCTGGAATGTATCTGTTTTGTATTGTTTCAGCATTGGATTTACTTCCCACGTCAGCGTGACTTCTTCCCCAATCTTTGGTGTAACTCCCAGTGCTTCCAGTACCAAGCTGCTGACTGCTACTTCATTTTCCTTCTCTGGCAGTCTTCCTGTAGTTGGCAGACAATTAAAGCTTTCTGCCATATTTTTATCTGCATATCTAACTTCTACTGAAAAGCCAAAATGTTTATCTCTTCCTGCTCCCAGAAAAATGCCTGTTCCATATCGTTCCACCTCATCACTTTGTTCTATTGTTTTTTGCAATCTCTCCGCATCTTCTTCTGACAAATTCTGCGCAATAGCATGGGATGAATCCATAAATTGCTTAATTTCCGTTGCTCTTTTGGAAAGTATCATGGATACGCTCCCCACAAAGAGGCTTGTAAATAACAGTGATGTCAACATGATTGCAATAACAGCAATAATATTTCTTGCTCGGTTCATTTTCATAAAACGTTTCGTCAATAATCGTAACGTTTCTTTATTCTCTACTTTTACCATATAATCGCCCTCACTATACCAAACCACTGTCTGAAACAATTTTTCCGTCTTCTATCTGTAAAATCCTGTCAGCCATCTGGGCAATCTCCTCATTGTGAGTAATCATTACAATCGTTTGATGAAAACGCTTACTGGTGACTTTTAAAAGTCCTAATACATCCTGACTTGTTTTCGAATCCAAATTTCCAGTCGGCTCGTCAGCGAGCAAAATGGCTGGTTTTGTAGCTAAAGCCCTTGCAATTGCCACTCTCTGTTGCTGTCCACCGGATAGAGTGCTTGGCAGGTTTTCCAATTTTGTCCGAATACCCAGTGTATCAATAATTTCATCTACATAACCTTTTTCTACCTTTTTTCCATCCAGTTTTACAGGAAGAACAATATTTTCCCATACATTCAACATCGGAACCAAGTTATACTGTTGAAATACGAAACCAATATTCCTACGTCGGAAAATGGTAAGCTCTTCATCTGTCATATGGCTTAAGTTCTGTCCATCCACAATTACCTGCCCAGATGTTGGATTATCTAATCCTCCAATGATATGAAGCATCGTAGACTTTCCGCTCCCAGAAGTTCCAACAATCGCTACAAACTCCCCCTTTTCCACTTCTAAATTTACACCATCAAGGGCTTTGACTTCTGTTTCTCCCTGCCCATATATTTTTCGTAAATTTACTGCTTTTAATATATTCATGCCATCCTCCCATCAAAAAAGCCTGTATTGATCTTTACAATACAGACTTTATCATAACAATGTCTCCATCTGGTTTCTGAAATATCACAGTTTTGATACTATTCCTTTTTTGCTATCGGAAGAAACACAGAAAATGTAGAACCTTTTCCTCTCTTTGATGTCACTTTTATATACCCCTTTTGTGCCTGAATGATCTCTCTTGCAAGGAATAAGCCAATTCCTACTCCTGGTTGGTCTGCCACTGACAGACTCCGATAAAACCTTCCAAATATCTTTGGTATTTCTTCTTTTTCTATTCCAATGCCATCATCAATGATATCAATCTTTACAAAAAAAGAATACTGCTCGACTTTTATCTGAACATTTCCCCCACATGCTGTGTATTTAATCGCATTGTCTACAATATTTCCGATTGCCTCCACGGTCCATTTTGGATCACATCGAACATGCAAATCCGTGTCACATAGGCTCAGAGTAATATTCTTCTCCCTTACTTTTACGTTAAACTGCTGCTGTATGGATTCAAGCATCTGTGTAATAGCAGTATCCTCCGAATGTACTGCGATAATTCCACTCTCCATCCGTGATAATTTGACCAATGATTGTATCAGGAAATCTAATTTCTCTGTCTGCTCCAAAATGGTATCTATCTCCTCCTGATTTTCATGATTCGTTTCAGAGAGTATTTCACCATAAATTTTCAAATTTGAAATAGGAGTCAAAGTCTGATGCGCAATGTCGGAAATAAGTTTCTGTATCACTTCTTTTTGTTCCTGTTGGTTCTTTCGTGCTAGAAAGCTACTGTCTAAATGTTGTTTCATGCTGTTTTCAAGAGCAGAATACTTTTCTTCTGATATTTCTGTCCGTTCCAGTTCTCCATCTATGGCACAATCCAGCATTTGCTGCAGCCGGTTCAAAAGCTTTTTTTCTTTCTGATAAAAAATACTATGCCAGAAGATTCCACTTAAAACAAATATTCCTACAATCAATATAATTGTTTCTATCATCCATTCACCGCCCATGTATAACCAATTCCATAAACCGTCTTGATATATTCAGGCTTCTGCGTATCATCTTCTAATTTGTCTCTGAGGCGTTTGACTGCAACAGTCAGAGCATGAGCATCCACAAACTCTGTATCTCCCTGCCATACCTCGTCAATCAGATATTCCCGTTTCAATACTTTTCCTCTGTTTTCACACAGCACTCTAAGGAGCTTTTGTTCTGTCTTACTAAGTTCAATAGGTTCTCCATCTTTGAAAAATTCCATTTTATCGAAATAGAACTCAAATCCATCAAGCTCCATAGAATTTTTAGCTACTGCCTCTTTATTTCTAAGCTGCACAGACACTCTTGCACGCAAAACCATCAAACTAAACGGTTTCGTAATATAATCATTTGCCCCAGCTTCCAATCCTGTTACAATATCTACTTCCATGTTATTTACTGTAAGCAGAATAATCGGCACCTGACTGTTTTTCCTTATTTCTCTTACAAAATCAATCCCATTCCCATCCGGCAAGTTCACATCTAATAAAACCAATGTGATATCTTCCTTTTTCAAGATTTCTCTAGCTTCCTGCAAAGTTCTGCACTGATAAAAGAAATAAGCATCATTCTTTAAAGCCAGACGGATTCCATCATTTAATTTTTTGTCATCTTCAACAATCAGTAACTTTTCACTCATATTTTCTCTGCTTTCTTACAAATTACGCTAATTGTATCATTGCCAGTTTTATAAATCAAATCATTAAGTCAAAAGCTCCGACAGAATTTATCTTATAAACAGCAAAAAGCTCCCGAAGGAGCTTTCCACGCTTTCAATATACACTAATTCTTTCAACACAATCTCTTCTGCAGCATTCCGGACATTATTTACCGCTCTAACCCATTCCATCTGGTCACGAGCTTTCAATTCTTCCGTAATGCCCTGCTTCTCCATCATCTGACTCACCAGAATATCCATTTTCTCCTGTGTTTCATCGTCCACCGCATTCAGATGTTCTGTCAATCTGTCTTCCAACATATACAGTGAATACATTGCCGGACGATGCTCTTTCAGATACGTTTTCCGTATCATTCCATATTTCCCATAATGCGGTTCTTCATCTGTACTGACAAGATTCGGATAGTAAATTCCGTCTGCGCCAAGTGTGTAGGTTCCACCCATTTTTTCAAATGTGCTTTTCATGTGTTATTCCTCCTTGAAATCAGCGATGTCCTTAGATCATCGCATAATATTTCAGGGCAGCCTTGATAGCATCTTCTTTCTCTTTCGGGCATTGTGGAACTCTTGCATTTTCTGATTTTGGAAGATTATAGTTTTCTCCCACTTCAATTCCACATTTGCGTTTTACCTGAGAAATATATAAACTTGAAACCTTCAAGCCAAATTCTTTCAGCACATAATCTTTGATTTCCTGATAGGTTGCTTTCAACTCGGCACTGGTGGCATCCAGCTCGTCCAGGTCTAAGTCGATCTCTATCGTGTCATCTGGTTTTTGTTGGGACAAAAGAACAACCGTCTCCACATGGCTCGACTGCTCACCAAGTACGTCAGAAGTTTCATTCCGTACAAGGGAACATATCCACGAACCTTTTAACGATAGGTCGTAGCTATCGTTAAAAAGTATAACACGAAAATAACAGGGCTGAAACCCTGTCATTTTAATAATCACCATAACTTACGATATATGTTATTCTTTTCGTTACTGTATGAAAAAATTTCTTAATTTTATATATCCTTCATCATCCAGTAGATAACAATCCTTTATTTTACCGTTTTCTATGTGAAGGATATAATCAGCACTTAAGGACAGTAATTCCAAATCATGAGTAATAACAAAGACCGTTTTACCTTGTTCTTTTGCATGCTTCAGAACATTCGCTGTCTGCACCATGTGTGCATAATCAAGCCCACTTGTCGGTTCATCTAAAAACAAAATATTTTTGTTTGAAACCAATCCACTTGCAATGGCCACTCTTTGCTTTTGTCCTCCAGATAGAGACATTGGGTGTAATTCTTTCCCTTCTTCCATATCAAGATGTCTTAACGTATTCGTAGCCTTTTCTATTTGTTCTTTCGCTGATATATCATCTGGAATACTTAATAAAATCTCATCTAATACACTTTCTGTAAAAAGCATATGATTAACATCTTGTGCAATCATATAACAATGTTCACTCATTTTCTTAGCTAGAATCGTTTCATCTTTGATTGTAACATTCCCTTTCGCCTTACGATTCAAACCACATAGCGTTTTAGCAAAAGTACTTTTACCTGCTCCATTGTGACCTATAATCCCAATTACACGATTTGCCGGAATGTTCGCTTCAGGAATATCAATTCCATGAATTTTATCTGAATATGTGAATTTGACATTATGGATTTTAATATATGTATCACTCTTTTGAGCCGTATTTTTTAACATTACTTTGCTCAAAGAATCTGTTCTCAATCCCATGTCTTCCATCTCTTCTATCTGAAGCTCACGAAATTGTTTTCCTGTCAACTCATGCTTTAAGGCGCCATCCTCCAAAACAAAAACTCTATCTGCTAAGTTTCTTAAAAAGAATAGACGATGCTCTGCAATAACGATTGTTTTTCCAGCCTTTTTCCACTTTTCCAGAATAATTTCCAAATCCTTAATTGCTTCCATATCAAGATTAGATGTCGGTTCATCCAATACAATTACAGGTTGGTCAGCTACTGCAACAGAACCACATGCAATTTTCTGTTTTTCTCCTCCAGATAACTGAAACATGCTGCGATCGAGCAGTGTTTCGATATTAAGTTTTTTTGTCACATCTTTTATATCATGCAATATACTCTCAGGATTTCTCCCCTGATTTTCTGCAGTAAAAGCCAATTCACTTGTAGTATCCACATTAAAAAATTGACTTCTTGGATTTTGGAAAACACTACCAACTTTTTTAGCTGTTTGGTAGATTGGCTGTGAAGAGACTTCCTCACCATCCACCAGGATTTTTCCCTTCAATTCTCCTTCAAAATAGTGTGGAACTAACCCATTAATCATACGGCAGAGAGTTGTTTTCCCACAGCCTGAACTTCCTGTAAGAACAACAAACTCTCCTCCTGGAATTGTCATACTTAAATGTGAAATCACAGGATTTATAATTCTGTTTCCATCCGTGTCACTGAGATGGTACACATAAGACACATCTTTTAACTCTATCATATCAATACACCGTGTATAAAATAAGCATAATACCTAAAATCAGTATTAACACATAGTCTTGCACTCGAAATCCTACTTTGCATATATGTGTTCTCTTGTCGCTTCCACCTAATCCCTTTGTCATAGATGCCTGTGAAAGCTCGTCTGCAATACGAACAGTTGACATCATAACCGGAACCAATTGATACTCCATTCTCTTCAAAAGCCCCATTCTCTTTGTTTTACTTTTTCTTATCTTCATCATCTCACTAATTGCTAGATTCTCTTCGCTGATCGTCGGAAAAAATCGAAACATAACGGACAATGGAATGGTTATTGCACTTGGTACATACATTCGCTCCATAGAAGTAATGAATTCCGACACAGAAATGCTTGCCATGATGGAATACCCCATCACCATCGGAACAACAAATCTAGTGACTAAGCCAGATACTACCACAACAATTAACCCAATTGCTCCTCTTCCTGTCTGAACAAGTGCACCCTCGATTAATAATGCCAATCCAACTACCGTGAAATAAATACTTGCAAGCATATAACGCTTTAGCATGATTAGAAAAATAAAAGGTAGAACACAACATCCAATTCTAATATAAAACTCGATTCCCTGAAGACTTCCGCTTATCATGACAACACTTACCGTCAACATTGCCAGAATACAGGTTCTGGCATCAAGTGGGGACCTCTTCCCATATTCTTTAAAAGTGATGATTCCGTTTCCCATTATGCCATTCCGGCCTTCTTAAAATGTTTTTTTAGAACTTTTGCGCCCAAAAGTCCTCCTAAGATTCCACCTAAAATACAAAGGGCAAATAATACAAAAAACATCCAGTCTGGTGTAATAGAAGATATTGTCTCGACATAAGCGTCACCATAGCCAGCTCGAATAGATTCCAAATATCCTGTTCGATAGCCAAAGAATAATGGCAAAATCATTCCCATCATCCATACGCTAAAAATTCCTGATCCAATTACTGCAAGTTTTATGCTTTTATACTCTTTGCTTTTTAATAAGAAATCTGTAACAAGACCTGCGCCTACTGCAATTAGAATTGTCGGCCAAGGACGTCCCATTAGAAATACAAATAGACCAAGAATAATACTCATAATTGTAATCATTCCAAATGTGTGTACTCTTGATAAAAACAGCATGAACGGAATTCCAACCACGGCTGCACATATAACAGGCAGCGCCGGAAATAGAACCGGTACATATCCCAAGAAACTTGCCATGAAAAATAACACTAAGTACAATGCAGTAAACACTCCGATATTAATAAGGTCTTTCACATTAATTTTATTCATTGATTCATTCTCCTTTTCTTCTTATAAAACCTCTTGATGAGACTTTTTTGTTCACCATTCGATAGAAAACATTACCTTGCGAAACCACTTCCTGATATGTTCCACTTTCTACGATTTCGCCATTGTTTATTACTAATATTTGTTCTGCAGTTACAATTGTATGAAGTCTGTGAGCAATCACTAAAAGTGTCTTTCCTTTCACCAATTCGCTGATTGCTTCCTGAATCATCTTTTCATTATCTGCATCTACACTTGCCGTAGCTTCATCTAATATCACAATTGGCGTGTCTTTTAAGATGCATCTTGCTATTGATATTCGTTGCTGTTCGCCACCAGAAAGACTGGCTCCACCTTCGCCCACAACTGTGTCGAATCCTTCAGGAAGCGCCATGATAAAGTCATAACATCTTGCTTTTCTAGCGGCCTCAATAACCTCTTCATAAGAAGCGTCTATTCGTCCCATTGCAATGTTGTTATAAATCGTATCTTGAAATAGATAAACTCTTTGAAACACCATACTGATTTGATTCATCAGTTCCGATAAAGGAATATCACGGATATTGACTCCTCGAATAAGAATCTCTCCTTTGTTTATGTCCCAGAACCTAGGAAGTAAATTAGCTATAGTTGACTTTCCACCGCCTGATGTTCCAACCAACGCTGTCATTGTGTTGGGTTCTATAGAAAACGAAATATCCTTTAAAACATCTCTCTGATCATATGCAAATGTAACATTTTTGAATTCTATTTCTCTTCCACTATATGTTTCTGGAATTTTTTTATTTCCATCATCTTTTAGAACTGGCTCTTGAAATACCGCTTCAATACGATCTAGGCAACTGTTCATTACGGTCAATCTATTAATCTGACCATAGAACGCTTTCAATGGTCCAAACAGTTCAAACACAAAGAATAAAAATCCAATGTAATAAGTTAATGTTATTGCATTTACTTGATATAAATATGAGGCAACCAACAGTATGGCTGCAGTTCCAACAGCATAAGTCATGTTGAGTGCTATCTGCCAAGGAGAATGACTTTTTTCAAAGTTTATACTCTTATCACAAGATGTAGTAAAGCTGTTCGTCAGAACCTTTGATCGTTCCCCAACCATATTGTACGTTTTTATGATACCAATACCTTCTGTAAATTCTATCACAGCATCTGTCAGTTCTTGACTGGCACGCTGTCTTTCATCTGAATGATGCAGTTCACTGTTCTTCATAGCCTCACCGATGGCATACATAACAATTGAAACCATTAGACTTAATATTCCCAACCACACATTAAATCCGAACATAAATATTACAAACAGAATCGCTGAAAATAGATAACTGATCAAATCTGCAAGTACCATCATCAGATTTTCTTCAATAAACAACATATCTGTCGATAACACCGAACTAATTCGACCGATATTACCTTCTGAATAAAATCCCATTGGTAATTTTCTTAAATGCTTACCAAGCTCAATTCTCTTATCAGCAAAAATTTCAAATCCTGTCGCTGATTGTAAGTGATCTGCCAAATTCTGAAATAGCCACTGTAAAGCAATGCAGCCGATTAAGATAAGTCCAGCAGTTACACACATGTTTATATTTATTGTTTGATTTATGAAACCTGCTACAATATAGAAAGCCACAAAAAAGGGACCTTTAGAACACACAGATTTCAGAAATGAGAAAAATGCTGCTAATCGTATACGTCCTTTGTATTGATCAGCCACACGCAGAATTCGCAACATTAATCCAATCATGCTTTCACCTCCCATGCCGCACTGTCTTCAGAATTTTTCCACAGAACCTTGTATTCTTCACATTCTTCTAACAGACTATCATGTGTTCCCTCTGCAATAATTTGTCCCTGCCTCAACACACAAATTTTGTCAGCTTCTTTAATCGTATTCAGTCTGTGTGCAATGATAAGCACCGTTTTTCCCTCAATAATCTCAGAAATTGCTTCATTCATTTTTTCTTCATTCTCCGGATCAATAAAGGCTGTCGCTTCATCTAATACAATGATTGGAGCATTTTTTAACAATGCTCGCGCCAGGCTGATACGTTGTCTTTCTCCTCCTGACAGCATTTTTCCGCTATCTCCTGCAAGCGTGTCGATTCCGTTTGGCAATTTCCTTAAAAATTCATCGCATTGTGCACGTTTTGCAGCTTGAAGGACCTCTTTTCTCGAAGCTTCCGGTCTTCCAATATGGATATTCTCATATAGGCTGGTATTGAACAGGAACTGTTCCTGTGAAACATAAGCAATCTGCTCATTCAATGTTTCAACGTTCATATCAGTGATATCCTGTCCACCGATCTTAATACTTCCTTCATTCAAATCATAAAAATGAACCAAAAGTTTTGCCAGCGTAGACTTTCCACTTCCACTTGCGCCGACAAGTGCCGTCACCTTTTTTTCTTCTATCTCTAAATTGATTCCATGTATAACTTCCTGTTCTTCATATGCAAAATGCACGTTTGATAAGGAAACGGAATGATTCTTTCCTTGAAAACTTTTGTTTTTCTGCTTTAACGGTTCATCTTTTATCAATTTCTCTAGTTCATCAATTTTATAATTAAGCTGCGGAAATTTACCCGCAAAGCTCATCGCTTTCAAAAGCGGGGTTCCTACTGCAAATGACATACACACAACCAAAATTAAATCTGAGAGCGTACTCCATCCCATTAACACAAACCACGCACCTATTGGTAATGCGAAAAGAGCCACGCAGGGAATGATGCTTGAATAAAGTGCCATCCACGGCCAGCAAACCTTATACCAGTCAAGCGTAAGATCTCTATAACTTTTTACGTCATTCTCAAATCGTTTGTAACTTTCTCCATCCTTGTTAAAAACTTTTACAACTTCCATCCCATTGACATACTCAATGATGGTATTATTCATTCTTGCTCCCGCCGCATAATAGCCATCCATCTTTCCCATTCCAACTTTAAACATTACACCCATCGCCAATATTCCAATTGGTAGCGAAAGAATACATAAACATGCCAGTTTCCAGTCAATAAAAAACATGGATATTAAAACAACAATCGGTATCAAGAGATTTGCTAACCCCTCTGGGATAGCATGTGCCAATAACAGTTCAATATTATCGATATCATCTGTAAAAACATTTTTGATTCTTCCATTTCCAAGATTTCTAATATTACCTAACGGTTGTTTTTCTAATCTTTGTTGCAGGGATATTCGAATATTCTCCAACGTATGATACGCACTATAATGAGAGTAACTGAGTCCCTTCACATACAACACTGCATTTAGGATAAGACATAAAGCTGTCCCAGTTATTAGGAGCAGTACATTGCTCCATAGCAGTGTTCCTTCTGTGACTAATGGATGAATCATTCCATACAGAAGAAAGTATGGTACAACACTACAAAGCGTTGCGAACGCAATACACGCAACAGCTTTTTTCGTATAGAGCATATAATTACCCATATACGGCTTTACCTTTTCAAACATAATTTGCATCTCCTTTTTGGTTAGATTTGGCTAACTGTCATATAAAAAATATAGGCTTCCTTTTAGAAGCCCAAAACTGCACTCCAATCAAACAATTTGGCAACCATTAAGCTATGTCTTAAAGCTTGTTCCCTTGATAGGCCATGGATAACGGGTTCAAACATCGTACTCCAATAAGCGGTAAGCAACATATGCATCTCATCTGCATCAATTACCTCTTCTAACTCTCCATTTTTACACATCGTATTCATAAATTTCATAGATGCACTTGAAACCATATTTACGAAATCGTGAAGAAAATTATGATACTTTGTTCCATCGGAATGACAAAGAAGAAGTAAAAATCCTTCTTTGTTGTCATAGATCATATCAATAAACTTATTTTGAGTATGAGACGTATTTTTCCATACCGTTTCCATATCCTTCTTCTCTAGTTGATTATAGTTGAAGGTTTCTGTCTGGTTAGAATATTCTTCAATCAACACTAACGTAGGCTCTACCAAAGCATCAAACAGTGCTTCCTTATTTTCATATCTTTTATACAACGCACCAGTAGTCACTCCCGCTTTTTTACAAATATCTCGAAGTGATACTTCCTGGTATGGTTTTGTTAAAAACTCTTCTCTAGCTGATTCTAATATGCGTGAATCGATTGTTTTGTCTGGGATAGACATAAGACACCTCTCTTTCGATAACACAGTTATCGGTAACGGTGTTATCAGTATAATATATAATATTTCTTTTGTCAATCCCTGTTTACAGCCATTATTTTTCTATTATTTTCACATTCAATTTCAATCTCCACCTTTGCCTTAAAACAAACTGTGAACTTATCCTCGTACACCTTTATCTGCTCGATGTACTTTCTGACCATTCCCTCATCGTATTCCGTCAGTTCCTGAACTGTGCCCTGAAAGAAATCGGTCAACTCTGCTACTCGCTTTTTCACTCCTTCCATCTCTGCCCTTTGCACCAGAAGTTCCTGTTTCTTGTCCCTGAGAATATCTATCTCATCCGCAAGAGATGTGTAATCTTTCTTAGCATGGGCAAGCTTTACGAGTTCCTTTTGCTTTTCCTTCAGGATAACATTCAGCCTTTCCATCTCCCCGGAATTATCATCTGCAAGTGCTATCTCTATATTATTCCTTAGAACCTGCATCATGCTGTCCGAACAGCTAAGTAGCTGATTGATAGCTTTCAATGTTGCCTCTTGCAATTCTGATTCCTGCACGGTTGGTGCATCGCAAGCCGATGGTCCATTCTCCACTCTGGTGCAGCATCTCCATACCGTTGATTTCTTTCCTCTGTTATTCCAAGCAATTCGCCTGTAAATGTCACCGCACTTGGTGCAAGTGCAAATACTGGAAAGTGCATACTTACTGGAATAAACCCTTTTCTTTTTGCCATCCATTCCACTCGTGAGATTGGCTCGTCTGACCATTTCTTCCTGCACCTGCGTGAAGATGTCCCTTGCTATGATTGGCTCCTGACTATCTTTTACATAGTACTGCGGAACCGTGCCGTCATTTTTGATTCGAATCTTCTCAATGAAATCTGTTGTGATTGTCTTCTGCAGAAGTGCATCACCCATGTACTTTTCATTTCTGAGGATTCCACGAATCGTACTCAAATGCCATTTATATCGTTTGCCTCCGGTCTTGATTTTGTCCCGTTCCAATCCATCCGCAATGTCTCTGAAGCTTGCACCTTCCAAGTACTCTCTGTAAATCCTACGGATGGTCTTGGCTTCTTCCTCATCAATGATAAGGTTGCCTTCCTCGTCCTTTGTGTATCCAAGGAAATGCTCATGATTGACCTGTACCTTTCCTTCCTGGTATCGGAACTGTAGTCCCAACTTTACATTCTGTGACAAGGATGCTGATTCCTGTTGTGCAAGTGAAGCCATGATGGTAAGAAGCAGCTCCCCAGATGCTTCAAGGGTATTGATGTTTTCCTTTTCGAATATGATGACTATATTCTTTTCCTTCAGCTGTCTTACATATTTCAGACAGTCGATGGTGTTTCTTGCAAATCGGCTGATGGACTTTGTAATAATCATATCGACTTTCCCTGCCATGCA
>ERZ791822.1167-NODE-1167-length-12654-cov-2.406937_pt1 | contig 12654 bp, 8 predicted proteins | sample MGYA00510299_ERZ791822 | MGnify/ENA primary metagenome ERZ791822 (study PRJEB30046, sample SAMN00791945) | human gut metagenome | study: EMG produced TPA metagenomics assembly of the A metagenome-wide association study of gut microbiota in type 2...
GCGGAGGCCGTCGAGGGAACGGATGATGGCTTCGCGGGCTTTACAGAGGGCGTCGTAGTGGCGTGCGTTGGTGACGACTACGGCGTTCGGGTCGTTTTCAGGCAGGTTGGCGGCAGCGATGAGGCGTTGCTCGAGTTCGTTGACGGCTATGTCCTGTTTTGCCGATATTTCGGCAATGTCGGCCTGCGGTGCCACTTCTGCGATTACCTGATGGAGGTCAGCACGCTGGCTGTCGGTGAGACAGTCGATTTTGTTCAGTACGGCAATGAGATGTTTGCCGTCGGTGCGTTCCACGATTTCCGGTGCGAGTGTGCGTATGTTGTCCGCCGGCTGTGTGCCGTCAATCATCCAGAGTACGATGGTTGCCTCGTCGAGCTTCTTGAACGTGCGTTCGATGCCCATCGATTCGATGGTGTCCGTGGTTTCGCGTATGCCTGCCGTGTCGATGAAGCGAAAGGTGAGTCCGCCGAGGTTGATGGTGTCCTCAATCACGTCGCGCGTCGTGCCGCGGATGTCGCTCACGAGTGCCTTGTCGTCGTGGAGAAGGCGGTTGAGCAGGGTTGATTTTCCGGCGTTGGTTTCGCCTACGATGGCTACGGGAAAACCGTTCTTGATGGCGTTGCCGACGGCGAACGATTCGGCAAGGCTGCCGATGACGGCTTCAATATGTTCCGCCAGTTCGATGAGGCGCGTACGGTCGGCAAATTCCACGTCTTCCTCGCTGAAGTCGAGTTCCAGTTCCATAAGGGAAACAAATTCAAGCAACTGTTCACGCAGCGATGCGAGCATGCGGCTGAATCCGCCGCGCATCTGGCTTACGGCAATGCGGTGGGAGGCGCGTGAGCTGCTGGCAATGACATCGGCTACGGCTTCCGCTTGCGACAGGTCCATGCGTCCGTTCATGAAGGCGCGTCGCGTAAACTCTCCGCCTTCTGCCGCACGGCATCCGTTGTCGATGAGCAGGGCAACGAGCTGCTGCTGAATCCATAGCGAACCGTGGCAGGAAAGTTCCACAACGTCCTCGCCCGTAAACGAGTTCGGGCCGCGGAAAATCGCCGCTACCACTTCGTCGAGGATTTCGTCGTTTGCATCAACGATGCGTCCCAGGTGTAGCGTGTGGCTTGCCACTTTCGTCAGGTCGGCACCTTTCCATGATTTCATGACCATTTCAATGGCCTGTTCGCCGCTTACACGGATTACGGCAATTCCGCCCACGCCAGCCGGAGTGGAGATGGCACAGATGGTGTCGTCGCTATGTTTGATATTCAGTTGTTCCATAATTGATAGTTGCTTGATTTTTCTATTTCATTTTCCACATCGTCGGGCAGGTTGTAGAAGAAGTCAAATCCCGTGACTGATTCCACGCTGTCCACGCTGACGGCCTGGCGTTCCACCACCTTTTGTCCGCCTTCGTTCTTATATAGGAAGCCGATGGCGCGCATAGGCTTTGCATTCGGAGCCAGCACCACTTTGAAGAAGCCCGGCGGCACGGCCACTCCTTCGCCGATAGTCGGCATCGAATCGCCCATCACGGGACCCGTGACGATGACGAGCGCACCGTCGCGCATCGCCCAGTCGCGCAGTTTCTCTTCCAACCGTTTCCATCCACCGCCGTTCAGCGCATGCTTTTGCGGACAGATGTTGGTCATATAGAACGATTCGCGCATGGCTTCGTTGTCCCATTTCATGTCGGCGGCCGGAGCCATATGTCCGCGGTCGTATCCCGAGCGGGTATAGTCGTACGGTTCGGGGCAGTTGTCCACATTCTCGTCGCGCCGGAACGATTTGGCGCGTGCTTCCTCGCCTTCCACTTCGGTGTTGGTCAGTTCGTAGACAACGTAATTGGGTATGCGGTGCTTGGTGTTGAACGATACGTTGAAGCCCTTGTAGATGACAAACTGTTCGTCAATCGATTCCGGAGCCTTAACGTCGAGCAGGCCGTTGCCGTCGAAGTCGGCCGGCAGTGTCTGTTCCTCCTGGGTCGTGAACAGTTCGGGCATCGAGATGTCCTTCGCGTTCCATGCGCCCAGGGCACGGAAAATGCCGAACGCCACGGCAAAGATGATGACGACTGTGCCTAACAGTTTGACAAACAGCCAATCGCCCTTCTTTTTCTTCGCCGTTCTCCGTCGTCCGCCTTGCGGTTTATGTCTTTTGTTTTGAACCATTCTCCAGCTTTTTCTGCAAAGTTACAATGTTGCCTCGAAAAAACAAAGCCATTCTTCCTAAGCAAAATTATCCGAAACCGACGGGAAAAAGTGTCGGCTTCGGATAATGTATCGGGTTTGAAATTTTTATTACAGTTCCTGCGGTAGGCGGGATGCAGCCCGGCGATAGCCTTCCACGAGGTCGTTCATGATATCGGCCACCGGCTCTTCCTTGCGGAACATCGATGCAATCTGTCCGATTTCGAGTTCACCTTCTTCCAGATTACCTTCGAATATGCCTTTTTTCGCGCGGCCCTTGCCGAGAAGTGCTTTCAGTTCGTCGACGCTTGCTCCGCGGAGTTCTGCTTCCTGCACGGCGTTGAGGAATGCGCCTTTCACCAGTCGTGTCGGTGCCAGCTGTTTTAGCAGCAGGCGAGTGTCGCCCTCTTCCAGGTTCAGGCAGAGCGACTTGAAGTTTTCGTGTGCCGAGCTTTCAGCCGAAAGGGCAAAGCGTGTACCAATCTGCACTCCTTCCGCACCCAGCGACATGGCAGCGGCTATCGATTCGCCCGTACCGATACCTCCGGCGGCAATCAGCGGCAGGGTAGTGGCACGGTGTACGGCCGGGATAAGGCACATTGTGGTCGTTTCTTCGCGTCCGTTGTGTCCGCCCGCTTCAAAGCCCTCTGCTACGACGGCATCGACTCCGGCTTCCTCACATTTGCGTGCGAATTTTGAACTGCTGACAACGTGCGCAACCTTGATGCCGTTTTCCTTCAGCTTGGCAGTCCATGTTTTCGGATTGCCTGCCGAGGTGAACACTACCGGCACTTTTTCTTCGATAATAATCTGTACAATGGTATCCATTTCCGGGTAGAGCAGCGGCACATTCACGCCAAAAGGCTTGTCGGTAGCCGCCTTGCACTTTTGGATATGTTCGCGCAGCACTTCCGGATGCATCGAACCCGCTCCGAGCAGGCCCAATCCTCCTGCATTGCTCACTGCGGCAGCCAGTCGCCAGCCGCTGCACCACACCATACCTCCGGAAATAATCGGGTAGCGGATGCCAAACAATTCACATACTCTGTTCATAGAATTTCAATTTGTTTTTCTTTGAAAACAAAGCTATGAATTTTTTGTCAGAATAGCAAGAGTTCGACATGTGCAGGAACATTCGGGCTTGTTACCATTTCACCGGTTCTTGCAGCAGCTCTGCATCGGCGGCATCAGTCTGGTCGAATGTCTTGCTTCTGTATTGAATGCAGAGCATCACGAGCGGCTTGTCGCCATTGTTGCGGACCGATCTTTTTCCTGAAGGAGAAACGCGCACGATGCTGCCCTCCGCTACGGGGAATATTTGTCCGTCAACCTGAAACTCGCCTTTGCCGCTCAAAAACAGGTAGAGTTCCTCATGATTCTTATGCGTATGCAGAAATCCCGTTTCCGTGCCGGGCTGAAACATCTGGAACGACAATTCGCTTCCGGTTGTACCGAGAGCAGAACCAACAAACACTTTTCCCGGTATTTTCATTTCGGGAGTGATTTCAAGCAGATACTCGTTTAATTCGTCAAATTTTCCGACACTGACTGCCTGAAAATTTTCGGCAGATGCAATTGATTCTAATTTTTTCATAAATATGAATGTTTTTTGTTGTGTAACTGATAAAAAGAGAGTACCTTTATAATTAAAGGCAGCTTTCCGAAAGCGATGCAAAGATAATCCGCATAATATTAATCTGCAATGAGTTACATTTTTGTGTGTAACTTACCTTTAGGTTACTTTTGTTGAATAATAATTAATTGGGATGGTGAAAAAAGGAGAAAAATTTTCGATAGTCGAGATTTGTCCGATCCGAAATGTTGTAGCTCGTTTCGGCAATAAATGGGCATTGTTGGTAATTCTTGTCTTGGATGAAAATAAAGTTGTAAGATTTAATCAGTTGCAGAAACTGATACCGGACATATCAACAAAAATGCTTTCAAGTACGTTGCAAGTGCTGGCGGCTGATGGTCTGGTGAAACGCACGGTTTTCCCTGAAGTACCTGTTCGGGTGGAATATGAACTAACAGAAACCGGAAGGACGCTTGTCCCGATTATACATTCATTGACAGAGTGGGCCTTGAAAAATATGAAATCCATAGTGGCCCATCGGAAAAGTTATAAAGAATAGCACGATTTGATGACTGGTGGCTGTTCATATAAAAAGAGAACCCGGAAAGATGGATAAAAAGGCTTCTGGGTTCTCTGTTAAGTCGTTGTATATATTTCCTTTATCTAATGCGACCAGGGTAGGCTTCCAATGCCTTTTCCAGTACGAACAGTGCGCGCACAAGGTCCTCTTTTTTCAGCACATAGGTAATGCGCACTTCGTCGCGGCCAAGTCCGGGAGTGGTGTAGAAGCCCGAAGCCGGAGCCATGAACACGGTTTCGCCTTCGTATTCAAATTCGCTCAGGCACCATGCGCAGAATTTGTCGGCATCGTCTACCGGCAGGCGTGCCACCGTGTAGAACGCACCCATCGGAATCGGCGAATATACGCCCGGAATGCGGTTCAGCCCGTCGATGAGACATTTGCGTCGTTCCACGTATTCGTCGTAGTTGTCGCGCAAATAATTGTCGTCCACGTCGAGCGACGCTTCGGCGGCAATCTGTCCGATAAGTGGCGGACTGAGGCGTGCCTGGCAGAATTTCATCACGGCCTTGCGCACCTCCTCGTTTTTCGTAATCAGTGCCCCGACGCGGATGCCGCATTCGGAGTATCGTTTCGACACGGAATCAATCAGCACCACATCGTTCTCGATGCCTTCCAGGTGGCAGGCGGAGATATAGGGTGAACCCGTATAGATAAATTCGCGGTACACCTCGTCGGAAAAGAGGAAGAGGTCGTATTTCTTCACCAGGTCGCGAATCTGGTTCATTTCGCGGCGTGTATACAGATAGCCTGTCGGATTGTTGGGATTGCAGATGAGGATGGCTTTTGTGCGCTCGTTGATGAGTTCCTCAAACTTCTCCACTTTCGGCAGCGAGAAGCCTTCCTCGATGGTGGTCGTCACCGTGCGGATAACGGCTCCGGCCGAAATGGCAAATGCCATATAGTTGGCATAGGCCGGTTCCGGCACGATGATTTCATCGCCGGGATTCAGACACGACATAAAGGCAAACAGCACGGCTTCGGAGCCGCCCGACGTAATGATGATGTCGTCGGCGGTCAGGTGGATATTAAACTTTTCGTAGTAGCGGGTCAGCTTTTCGCGATAGCTTCGGAAACCCGCGCTTGGGCTGTATTCCAGCACCCGGCGGTCGATATTGCGGATAGCGTCGATGGCTGCCTGAGGTGTAGGCAGGTCGGGCTGTCCGATGTTGAGGTGGTACACCTTGATGCCACGGGCTTTGGCGGCATCGGAAAGCGGTGCCAGTTTGCGGATTGGCGAAGCCGGCATTTCATTTCCGCGAACAGATATTTTGGGCATATATATTCCTTGTTATATAGTGGCAAACGGCCGGCACGGCAAAACCGCATCCGACAAATCGAGCAACAACCCCGCTTGCCGCAGTTGATTAAACAATCTTTTTTACAAACACAAGAATTACAAAGTTAAGCAATAAAACGAGAAAACCAAAACAGTTGCTCTTTTCCGTTTTTTTCGTTTTTTGAGACGGGCAATGGGAGTGTTGCCGGCTGTGAAATGGCATATTTTGAAAAGAAAAGGAAAATGTGAACATCGTTGGAGTGGATGTGAATAGACAGTATTGGATATAAGTATCTAATTTTGTGACGGATAAAAAACAACAAGTATGATTAAGAAACTGTCTATATTTACGTTTTTAGGTTTGCTTTTCATGAATGGAAACGCACAAACGGTTCTGTCGCTGAGCGATTGCATCAAGATAGGGATAGAAAACAACCTCACGCTGCAGAGCAAGAAAAATGAAATTGAGAAGAATCGGCTCACCATTTCGGAGAACCGCTCGAAACTGATTCCGCAAATCAACGCCTTTGCGAATTTCAACGATAATTTTGAACCGCCTGTATCGGTGACCGACGGTTCTGCCTACGGAAATCCTTACAATGTGACAAAGACACTGCAATACGGTGCCAACGCCGGATTCCAGTTGCAGATGCCGCTTTACAACCAGACCATCTATACGTCTGTTTCGATAGCCCGCACGATGGAAGAAATCAGCCGCCTGGGTTATGAAAAGGCAAAAGAGGACCTGACGATGGAAATCAGTAAGATGTATTATCTGGGTCAGGCTTCCGCCGAGCAAATCAGTCTGATTAAGGCCAACATTGCCCGTCTGGAAGAGCTGAAGGGCATCACGGAAGCTTTCTACGACAACGGTATGGCGATGGAAGTGGACGTAAAGCGGGTGAGCATCAATCTGGAAAACATGCAGGTGCAGTACGACAATGCTTGTGCCATGCTCACACAGCAGCTCAACTTGCTGAAATACGTCATCGACTATCCGGCAGATGCGGAAATCGCCCTTGAACCGGTCGACACAGAAAGTATTCTTGAGGTGGAACTTACCGGACTTTCCGACAATCTTTATGAATTCCGCCTGCTCGAATCCCAACTGGAAATGGCCGAACAGCAGAAACGCATGATTCGCGACAGCTATCTTCCTTCCCTGTCATTGACGGGAAACTTTTCAGTCAGTGCCTATACCGACAAGGCTCGCTACTGGTTCCAGTCGCATCCGTCGGCCAAGTGGTACGACTCCTACGGGTTGGGCATCTCGTTGCGGATTCCGATATTCGACGGACTCGACAAACGGTATAAAAAGCAGAAAGCAAAAGTGGATATCCTGAACTTGCAACTGGCACAGGAAAATACCCGCAAGAATATGGAAACCCAATATGCCAACGCTACCAACGACCTTCGCAACAATCAGCGGAACTTCAAGAAACAGAAGGACAACTACCTGCTTGCCGAAGATGTCTACACTGTCACGACCGACCGCTACAAGGAAGGCATCGCCTCGATGACCGAAGTGCTTCAGGACGAAATGCGGATGAGCGAAGCGCAGAACAACTATATCAGCGCCCACTACAACTATCGCCTGACCAATCTTTCGCTCCTGAAACTGACAGGCAAACTCGACATATTAAGCAAATAAATCAAACATCCGAAACAACATAAAAACAGAAAACAATGGAAACTTCAAACAATACAGCAAACAACAGCAATACAACTAACTCTCGCGAAGAAAAGACCCGGAAACTCAAGAAACTGCGCCGCTGGCAAATCGTGGTCAGTCTGTGCGGTGTAGCCATCATCGTGGCAGGACTGATTGAAGTGGCGCTGTTTTTCTTCGACTACAAAAGCACGGAAGTGAGCAACGACGCTCAAATCGAACAGTATATCTCACCGGTTAATCTGCGTGCTTCGGGCTACATCAAGAAAATCTGCTTCACCGAGCACCAGGAAGTGCATAAGGGCGACACGCTGCTCATTCTCGACGACCGCGAATACCGCATCCGTGTCATGGAAGTTGAAGCCGCTTTAAAAGATGCTATCGCCGGTGCCAATGTCGTCGATGCCACTTTGCAGACAACACAGAACAGCGCAGCTGTCTACGACGCTTCCATCGCTGAAATCGAAATCCGCCTGTCGAAATTGGAAAAGGACCGTCAGCGTTATCAGAACCTCGTGGAACGCAAGGCTGCCACCCCAATTCAGCTCGAACAGATAGAAACGGAATATGAAGCTACAAAAAAGAAGCTCGATGCCGTAAAACGCCAGAAAACGGCAGCTCGTTCAGGCGTGAACGAGGTGGAAACCCGCCGCAAGAGCACGGAAGCTGCCATACAGCGTGCCGAAGCCGCTTTGGAAATGGCAAAGCTCAATCTTTCCTACACCGTAGTGACCGCTCCTTGCGACGGCAAGCTCGGACGTCGCGCTCTGGAAGAAGGCCAGTTCATCAATGCCGGACAGACCATCACCTATATCATCCCCGACACTCAGAAATGGATTGTGGCCAACTATAAGGAAACGCAAATCGAAAACCTTTCAATAGGACAAGAGGTGAAAATTACGGTCGACGCTGTCAGCGACAGGGAATTTACGGGCAAAATTACGGCTATTTCCGGTGCTACCGGTTCGAAATACTCCCTTGTCCCGACCGACAACTCTGCCGGAAACTTCGTGAAAATCCAACAGCGTATTCCGGTAAGAATCGACTTTACCGACCTTTCCAAAGAAGATAACGAAAAACTAGCTGCCGGCATGATGGTAGTCGTCAAAGCTAAATTGTAGAAAAAAAGACTATGGCTTCATATCCTAAAAACTATCCATTCTATAATTGGGTGCCGAAACCGCTCGGCATTCTGATTCTCCTCTTTCTGTTTCTTCCGATACTGACAGTGGGCGGAGTCTATTCCTCCAATGTCGGAGAAATGGTGGGCGGATTGGGCATCATTTCCGAACATATCCAGTTCGCCACATTTGCCACCTCTATCGGGATGGCTGCATTCGCACCGTTCTTCTATCGGCTGGTGTGCATCCGCCGCGAAAAGATGATGTGTCTGGCAGGATTTGTGATTCTTTATCTGCTGAGCTATGTCTGCGCAAAGACCGACAGCATTTTCCTGTTGGCTCTCAGCAGCCTTGTGATGGGATTTGTGCGTATGGTGTTGATGATGACCAATCTGTTTACGCTTATCAAGTACGCTTTCAACATGGAAGCTACCCGCAACATCACTCCTGGACTGGAGCCGAAAGATGAAGAAGGCTGGGACAAGCTCGATGTGGAAAAGAGCAGCAGTCAGCCGATGATTTATCTGTTTTTCATGATTCTCGGTCAGATGGGAACATGGTTGACCGCATGGCTGGCTTATGAATACGAATGGCAGTACGTGTACTACTACATGATGGGAATGGTGCTTGTTTCGATATTGCTCGTGTTCTTCACAATGCCTTACCACAATTATATCGGACAGCGTTTCCCGATTAATTTCCGCAAGTTTGCCAACGTGGTGGTGTTCAGTGTGTTTTTCCTGTGTATCGTCTATGTGCTGATTTATGGAAAAGTGCTCGACTGGTACAGCGATTCTTCCATCCGTTGGGCCACTGTCATTGCAGTTGTAACCGGCTTGTTGGGAATTTATCTGGAACGGATGCGCGGATCTCATTTCTTCCTGTTTGACATTTTCAAGTTGCGCACAGTGCGAATGGGAATGGTGCTGTTTCTGTTGCTGATGATTCTCAATTCCAGTTCCATGCTGGTGAATGTATTTACGGGTGTCGGCATGAAAATCGACAACTGGCAGAATGCCACGCTCGGCAACTGGTGTCTGGCCGGCTATGCCATTGGTGTCATTCTGGTGATACTGCTTCGCAACAAGGGCGTGCATTTCAAATATCTGTTCGCTTTGGGATTCCTGTTTATCGGATTTTCAGCCCTGTTCATGTATTTCGAAGTGCAGACCGACGGACTGTTTGAACGGATGAAATATCCTATCATTATCCGTTCGGTGGGAATGGTGATTCTGTATGCTCTGACAGCTGTTTATGCCAACCAGCGTATGCCGTACAAATATCTGTCTACATGGATTTGCATCATGCTGACGGTGCGAATGGTACTTGGTCCGGCTATCGGAACGTCGCTCTATTCCAACGGTCTTCAGGAACGCCAGCAGCATTATGTCACCCGCTACGCCCATGAAATTGATATGCTGAATCCCGATGCTTCTGCCTCGTTCATGCAGACCGTACAGGGAATGCAGTATCAGGGAAAGAGCAAAACGGAAGCCGTCAATATGGCTGCCATGTCGGCAAAAGGCCGCGTACAGGTTCAGGCCACGCTTTCCGGTGTGAAGGATTTGGCCGGATGGACATTCTATGCTTGTCTTGCCTGCACGATATTTGTGCTGGTAATACCGTATCCTAAACGAAAATTACTAACTTAGCGGAAGTTTGGGAAACATCCCCCGGACTTTCGCTTATGGAAAACCACGACGAAAGATTGAAACAACTGAATGATGCCCTTGAGGCAAAGACTTATATATGCAGCTCCGGCGGCACTTTGCACACATTCCCGTCGATGCTAAAGGACGCCGCCTATAAGGTGAACGGTATCGGACTGATTATATGCAGGTCGGGCGGCTTTGATTTTCGTCTCGACGGAAAGGACTACAAGGCAAAGCCGGGCGACACGCTTTTTGTGCCTGAATATTCGTCGTTGGAAGTGACGGAGGAAGAAGAAGGGCTGGAAGTCTGTGTATTGATTTATCAGGTTGAACCGATTCGCGACATTATGGGAAATCTCGTTCTGTCGATGTATCCCTACTCGCAGTTGTCGGCTGAGCCCTGCTATGTATGGAAAACGGGCGAAGAGCAGGAGGTGGTCCACTATATGCGGTTGCTGGAAAGTACGCTCCCTTTGGAGGACAGCCTTTTCAACCAACATGAACGGAAGTTGCTCTTGCTTGCGTTGACCCATCGGCTTTGTTCCATCTATAGCCGGAAAGTGGCAGCGCAGCAGAATGGCGTGGGCCATAAGCATGAAGTGTTCATGAAACTTATTGAACTGATTGACCGCTATTTCATGCAGGAGCGGGGCGTGGAATTCTATGCCGACAAACTCTGCTTGTCGCCGAAATATCTGTCGGCGCTTTCAAAGTCGGTCAGCGGCTACACGGTGCAGGAACTGGTGTTCAAGGCTATCATGCGCAAGAGCATGTCGCTGCTCAACAATACGCAGATGACCGTGCAGGAAATTTCCGATATGCTGAATTTCCCGAATGCCTCCTATTTCGGCACGTTCTTCCGCAAGCAGATGGGCATGTCGCCCCAGCAGTACCGCAACAATCTTAAAACTCAACCGTGATGCCTACCGTCGGCAGGATGGTGCCGCCGAGGTCGTGGCTGATGCGTTCCATGACATAATGCCCCGGACGTTCGGGGTCGGTGAGTTTGTTGCCGTTTTCGTCGGTGGCCGGAGTCAGCAGGTCCTGTCCCTTCACACTGAAATCGTACACGTTCTGCACGTCGATGTAGCCTCCGATTCTCCAGTTTTTGAAATACCATGTTTTGTCGATACGCAAGTCGAGCTGATGATAGGCCGGGTTGCGTTTTTCGTTGAATCGGGTGTTGTCGGTGTAGGGGCGGTGGCGTTTTTCCCACTCGTCGATACGCGATGAGCGGTCTTCATCGTAAGGCGTATAGGGGAGTCCTCCCGAGAATTGCCATTTTGCGCCGAGTGTCCAGTTGCGCTTGAAGCGGTGGATGGCCGTGAGCGTGATGATGTGGCGTACGTCCCATGGCGAACTCCAGTAGCCTCCGGTCGGGTTCAGTTGCGCATCGGTGCGTTGCAGGAAGGAACGCACGAAGGTGTAGGCTGTGTTGATGGTCGTGTTCCAGAGATTCATGTGGCGCCACGAGAGTTCCACTCCGTAGCTATGGCCTTTTCCGGCAGAGCGTGCCGGCACGTCGCCGATGATGTAGTCGGTGAAGTCGGAGGTAGTGACGGGCATTCCGTCAAGCAGTGACAGGGGTAGCTGGGAGTAGTCCTTGAAGAATCCTTCGGCGTTGATGACAGTCATGCTGGAAGGTGTGAACGACACTCCGGCTACGTAATGGTTGACAGCCGAATAGCGTAGTCCGTCGGTCTGTCGGTAGCCTTCGATATCATTACCGCTGTAGTCGAGAAGCGTCATGGTCGGTTCCTGGTAATAGCGCGCTACGCTGGCCGAAACCGTCAGCTTGTCCGTTGCTCTTGCTGAAAGGTTGAGTCGCGGCGACAGTTGGCGCAGCGGATTGCTTGTTTGCGACGAATAGGTCATGCCGTCGGCGCGAAGGGAGAAACTGGCAGAAAGCCGTTCGTCGAAAAAGCGTCGGTTGATGCCTCCGTAGATGGCATATCGTCCGAAATGCACGTTTGAACTGAAAGCAGCTCCGCCCGATACACCGGCAATGATTTTGAACCCTTTCACGTCAAACCATTCCATGTTGAGATTCGTGCGGAGATTCGTTTCTCTGTCCTTGATGTCGAAAAGAAGGGGCAGTTGCTCGTTGTTGTCGGCATATTTGTACAGACGGTTGTAAAGATAGTCGCCGCTGGCAGTGGCACGCAGACGGCCGAAAGAGAAAAGATGTTCATATCCGATGCCCCCTACGAAACTTGTCTGGTCGTTGTTGGGCAGATAGCCGAGTATGTATTCGCGTGATGCAGGCAGGTCCTGTTCCTTTGTGTTGAGTCTGTTATTGTCGAGAGATCCCAACCCGAGAACGAAGATTTTGTCCTTGTCGGTTAGGTCGGTGGTCACCTTGAACTGGTAGTCGTTGTAGGTAGGCAGGAACGGGAGTTTGAGTAAAGAAAACAGCATGCTCAGATAGCTGGTCCGCCACGATGCCGTCATGCGTGTCTTGCCTTCTTTTGTCAGCGGTGTGTTGATGTGCAGTCCGGCGTCGGTAAAGCCCACAATCAGTTTGCCATGGAAGCGTTCGCGGTTGCCTTCCTGCATTTCCATAGACATGACGGAGCTAAGTCCGGGAGCATAGC
>ERZ791822.1170-NODE-1170-length-12632-cov-12.041266_pt1 | contig 12632 bp, 9 predicted proteins | sample MGYA00510299_ERZ791822 | MGnify/ENA primary metagenome ERZ791822 (study PRJEB30046, sample SAMN00791945) | human gut metagenome | study: EMG produced TPA metagenomics assembly of the A metagenome-wide association study of gut microbiota in type 2...
TATATCCGTGGAGCGAGCCGTAAGCGCCTGAGCCGCCCCCCGCACCTGAGCCGCTGCCAGAACCCGAACCCGAACCGGAACCCGAAGAGCCTACCTCCCCCTTCACCACCGTGAATGCAAGCTACTTTGACGATGCGCTTTTCATCGGCGACTCGCACACCGACGGCTTCAAGGACTACGCGGGCCTTTCCAACGCCGACTACCTCTGCCACAACGGGCTGACCGTCTGGTCGGCGGTAGAAAAGGCGGAGTTCCCCGGCAGGCAGACGCTCGCCCAGGCGCTAAGGGGCAAGCACTACGGTAAAATCTACCTGATGCTCGGCATCAATGAGCTTGGCGCCGGCACGGCAGAGAGCTGGGCCGCGCAGTACAAGGTGCTGCTCGACGAGGTACGCGAGTTACAGCCTGATGCCATCATTTTCCTGCAAGCCATCTTCCACACGACGCAGGAAAAGTCGGATACAACATTCTTCAAAAATTCAACCATTGACGCGCGCAACGCGGAGATACAAAAATTTGCTGACAACGAGACGGTCTTCTACATCGACTGCAACCCCGTCTTTGACGACGACACCGGCGCGCTGACGGCAGAATACTCCGGCGACGGCGTGCACGTCAAGGCTCCCTACTACGTGATGTGGCGCGACTATCTTTTTCAGTTCGGCGTGGTGCGATGATCTCAGCAACAAAAAAGGAACCGCTCTTGGGGCACCCTCCGTAAGGAAGGTGCCCCAACTGCTTTACATTTGACTCCTTTTCGGATTGTGTTGTCACAATCCGATGCTCGCTATCCCTATGGACTCGGTGACGTATGCTTCGTATTATTTGTTTATAACTTCTTTGTACCAAGTTGGAACGGGTTTTGTCATATTATCATACCAAATTAGTACATCTTTTGCTTGATTTACCATTACTTGAATTTCGCTCTGACCAAAAGGAATTGCCCAAGGCACAGAAGATAAAGTATTACTGCTGATATAAAGTGCGAGCAACTCCCAAAACTGAACCGGCACATCATTATCGAAGTACCCGTTTACCATTCCGGTTGCAAATAAAGGAGCAGCTTGAGCACACCACACAATGCGGTTAAATTCTTCCCACGGATCTCCAAAGTCATTTCTGTTAAAATCAATAATGTAAAGTTGCTTATCATTCCCTATCATCATATTGCCGATATGATAATCTCCGTGCTGATAAGTTCGAGGGCGACCGCTGAGTAAATATCTGTGAGCATTAATGTAATCAATGAAGGCTTGCCCATTTTCGTACTTGATAGGACATTCTTCATACATTTTGATTTTGCGGTCTGCTTTACGATTAAAGTAAATTTCCCAATCTTCTATTCCTTTGGGAGCTGGGATTTTGTGAATCTCCTTCAGTATTCTTCCCGCTTCAAAACCATAAGAATATTGTTCTTCGCATGTTAAATTATGTACATTTTCTTCTACATCAACGCCATCTATCCAAGTTTGAATAGAATAAACTCCTTCATCAGATGTACCGAACTCTAAAGGTTTGCACATTGGCACACCGAGAGTTGCTACCTGACTCATAAGTTCATATTCACTTTTCTTTCTGTCATACTGTTCAATCGGAGAAACACGAAGCAAAAATCTTTTTCCTTGTTCGTCAGTAAGACAGTATTTTTTATCTTCTGACCAACCTTTATCTATTAGTTGCTTTGTAATAAACTTATGTTGTGGCACAGTCTTTCCCTCCTTCAGATAGCAAATAGTTATTTGCTATCTGAAAAATATTATATCATAAAATGATTTTTCCGCAAACCAGTCATTTTGACGACTTACAAAAGCAAAAAGGGAAACGACTTCCTTGCGGAGTGTTTCCCTTTGAGCGGTTCCTTTTTTATTATTTTATTATTCTTCGTTCGCAAACATCGGATCCCATGCCGGCAGGCGAATCGGTTTTTGCTTGAGGATATCCAGCACCTTGGCAGGGACATATTTCTTTTCCGCCACCACGCGGAACATATACTCATCAAACCATTTGTCCGTCATAATGAGATGGCCTTTGTATCCGTTGGTGCTTCCCCAACTATTTTCCACCATCCATTTTTTCGGTTTCCCGGCCTTATCCAAATCCACAGCCATCAGCGTCATGGCATGGCTGCTGCCACTGGCAAATGTCTGGATACGCTGTTTCTTGTCCATACCGAAAGTTGTCCCCATCAGTGACTCATAATCGTAATTATCAGGGTCCAGCAGTCCTCTCTTGCTATCAAGGAACTTACCCACATCGCAAGAAAAATACATCATTGTGCTGTCTTTGATGGAAGCAATGGCTATTTCCTTGATATCTTCTATAGGCAGATTGACATACGTCCAGTTCTTACCGTCATAGCTATGGCGGTCATAGTCTATCTCGTAGCATTTATAAAACTCACGGCTGGGGTCGTTCATCAGCATCACGTAATTATTGGTCAGGTCATTGCCCAGAAATTCCTTGTAGAAAGACAAGGGAGTGTACTCTTTCGCTTCGCCTCCCTTCAAGCTCCAAGTGAACGTAGACACCGGCTCACCGAGTGTCAGCACCAGCATGCGATAGACCGTAGCCAGCATTTCCGTTTTCTTTTTTTCCAGTTCGGCGGGCTTGGCTCCGGCAGCAGCAGCCTCACGGAGTTGTAAGCCGAATTCTTTCAGTTTCAGTCCTATCAGATTATTCATTTTTCCTGTGTTGTCACTGCTGAAAGTCTCCACCATCGCGCTCTTCGGTACAAGTCCGTATTTACCTATAATGTCCGACACACCAGTAAATTGCCCTCCATCGCTCAAGGGATGCTTAAAGAGCCACTCCACCATCTTGTCGTCCATCGGCTTTTCACGCGTATCAATGATTCCCTGTAAGAAAAGATTCGATTTTTCCAGCTGGTCATAAAAGAAGCAGTAGTTCTGCGAAAACTCCATTTCATCCAGTCCGTACTTGGCTATCATCTGGCTGCGAAGCACATTCAGTCCCGTAAACAACCAGCAGCGTCCTGACGAGCGTTGATTGGTAATGCCTTTCGATAAGACTTTATTAGAGAAATGAGTGTCAAAGTCTGCCTGATTTTCCTGATTAAGTGCCAAGGTATTGATACTTGTTCCGCCTAAAGCATTGCGGATTGCCTTGTCGGTAGGAGTTGCCTGATAACTTTGTTTGATTTGATTCAGCATCTCGCTCGAAATGCCTCCCTGTTGTGCCTGCGCGGTCAATGCTGCCGCAAAAAGCAAGGCAAAAGTGATGTGTCTCTTCATAATATGAAAATATAAATTGATTATTTTTAGGTCTGTAAAAATACAAGTTATTTTTGAAATCCCCACTCTTCGGGACATTTTTTTCCCGGTGTACCCATTCCTGTCTGCACACCGGGGGAAAAATTATTCGGTTATTTTCTTCTTTATCTTATAACCGATAACCGCCACCGTGATACTCATCAGCGGACTAATCAGATTAAAGAAAGAATATGGAAGATAAGTGAGTGTAGGCACACTCAGAATAGTTGCCTGAGTCATACCGCAGGTATTCCAGGGGATAAGCGGTGAGGTGACTGTTACAGAATCTTCGGTGGTACGGCTCAGTAATCGGCTTTCATATCCGTTTGCCTCATAAATATCCTTAAACATATTGCCGGTCAGAATAATGGAGATATATTGGTCGGCAGTGGCCAGGTTGAGGAACAATCCCGATGCAACGGTAGAAGACACCATCCCTATACGTCTCTTGGTGAAACGGATAAACACAGAGGTGATACTGCCCAGCATGCCTCCTGCCGTCATAGCCCCTCCAAAGCACATGGCACAGACAATCAGCCAAATGGTATTCATCATTCCCGACATACCGCGTGTGGCAACCAACTCATTTATCTCTGCACTGCCTGTCTCCAGTTGGGTGCCACCGAAGAGCATGCCCATGCCTCCTTTGAAAAGTGCAGTAAGACCTGCTACCCCCTGCCCTGCTATCTCGCGCAACAAATCCGGCTGGAATATAAGTGCAAAGACAGTGGCCAGTGTGGTGGAGATAAACAAAGTAATGACCGAAGGAACCTTGCGGGCAATCAAAACTCCCGTCACGACGGGAACAATCATCAGCCACCAGGAAATATTGAATTTGGAGTCGAGTGCCTGCATGTATTCGGTAATATGACCTGTGTCCGTTGCCTCGTGAGACAGTCCGGCAACAGTGAAAATAATCAATGTGATGACCAATGAGGGGATGGTGGTTATCATCAAATAGCGTATGTGTGTAAACAGCGGAGTGTCCGTCACGGAAGACGCCAAAATAGTGGTATCGGACAGCGGGGATACCTTATCGCCGAAATAAGCACCCGAAATAATCGCTCCCGCTATCCAGCCTTCGCTGAAACCTTGTGCCTTGCCGATTCCCATCAATGCGATGCCGATAGTGGCTATGGTTGTCCACGAACTGCCTGTCATGACTGAAACAATGGCACAAATCACACAGGTAGACACCAGAAAAAAGTGAGGATGTATCACCTGAATGCCATAATAAATCAATGTGGGAACCACGCCGCTAATCATCCATGCCCCCGACAAAGCACCGATAATCAGCAGAATAATCAATGCCGTACTTACTCCGGCTATATTATTCGTAATAGCCAGTTCAAAATCTTTCCAAGCTCTTCGGTACCCTGCCATCCCTATCAATACACAAACAGCCGTAGCCGTAAGCAAACAAACCTGACTTCCGCCCGACAACGCATCGCTGCCAAAAACACGGATGGTGACAAACAATAATAAAATAAGTACAAATACGGGTAACAAAGAAATAAACGGAGAAGGAATTCTGTTATCTTTCATTCTTTTTTTATTCAGTTTTTATTCAAAAATGCTAATAAAGTGAATCTTTTTGCTTTCACCGTGCAAAGTTCGGAATATTTTTTGAGTTCTAAAAGTCAAGTGCAGCTATTTAAATACTTTTTTTGTATTTATGGGCAAACATTTTTGTATAGAGGACGTTATTAGTTGAAATTATAACCTAAAACTTAACAAACATGAATGAATTAGTTGGTGGCTTGGGCTACGCGGTAAAGAACTGGTGGATGTCCCTATTATTGGGATTGCTTTACATCGCAGTAGCATTATGCCTTTTGTTTGCTCCCGTGAGCAGTTATGTGGCACTGAGTGTCATTTTCAGTATTTCAATTCTGGTCAGCGGTATCCTCGAAATCTTTTTTGCCGTCGGCAACAAAAAGATTATCAACAGTTGGGGATGGTATCTGGCAGGCGGTATCATTGATTTGCTGATAGGTATTTATTTGGTATTCTATCCGCTGGTAAGCATGGAACTGATTCCGTTTATCGTCGCATTCTGGCTTATGTTCAGAGGATTCACCCTTTGCGGTTATTCCACCGACCTGAAACGCTACGGCACCAAAGACTGGGGATGGTATCTGGTATTCGGCATTCTGGCCATTTTATGTTCCATGGCTATCATCTGGCAACCGGGACTCGGAGCAGTCACTGTGCTTTATATGCTGTCCGTTACTTTCCTCATTATCGGTTGTTTCCGTATCATTTTCTCGTTTGAGTTGAAAAGATTGCATAAAAACAAGTAAAAATCCAAGTTTATTTTGGGCTACTTCGGACGTATTTCGTACCTTTGTTAGCCCAAAATAAGCAATGATATCAAGCAAAAGTCTTAAATATACAGTTCGCATACTGCTAGGTATTCTCTTGGGAGTTTATCTGGGGATAATTGTGCTTCTGAACATTCCATACGTTCAGGACAAATTGTCTTATATAGTGACCAAAGAGCTCCGCAAAGTGCTCAACACGGAAGTTTCTGTAGGAAAAATCGACATGGGCCTGCTGAACCGCATTATTGTGGAAGATGTGTTGCTGGAAGACCGCCGGGGCAGGGAAATGCTGAAAGTGGCGCGTCTGTCTGCCAAATTTGAAATACTCCCCCTGCTGAAAGGGAAAATCACTATTACCAGTGTTCAGCTTTTCGGCTTTTCGGCCAATATGGAGCGGGAAACGCCTCAGTCTCCTCCCAATTATCAATTTGTTCTGGATGCTTTTGCTTCCAAAGACACGGTGAAGACTCAGACAAATCTGGATTTACGCATCAACTCTTTATTGATAAGACGCGGACGTATCACATACGATGTCTTGTCGGAGCCCGAAACCCCCGGACGGTTCAATACCGGCCATCTTGCCGTAAAGAACTTCGCAGCCACCGTTTCGCTGAAGGCGCTCCGCAACGACTCGCTGAACGCCTCCATCCGTCGTCTGAGCTTTGAAGAGCAGTGTGGATTTGCTTTACAAAAGTTCTCAATGAAAGTCACTGCCAACAATAAGCGACTGAATATAAAGGATTTTTCCCTCGAGCTTTCCAATTCTGCTTTAAGCATTGACAGCCTTTCCATGCGTTACGACAGTTTGCCGGATCTTCCTAAACTGACAGACAATGTGCAATATCAAGGAAGCGTCAATGCCTCTGTCGTACTCAAAGACATAGCCCCTTTTGTCCCGGCCTTGGCCAAGTTCGATACTCCGTTACATTTCAACATGGATTTCTCCGGTAAAGGAAAGAATATAGACTGCCCTACCCTGCGACTGACCGACAACCACAGTCTGATGATCAACGGAGAAGCATCCGTTGCCGACTGGAACGCAGGAAGAAATATGTATATCATGGGAAAGCTGACCGACGTAAACCTGAATAAAGAAGGCATCAGCACCGTTATGAGTAATGTGGCCGGGAAAGTTCCTCCTATTTTTCAGCAGTTGGAATATGTACGTTTTAGCGGTGATGCCACCGGATATCTTCACGATTTGATTATCACAGGACTCTTGCGCACCGGCGTAGGTACAATCAAAGCCGATGTTATGATGAGCATTGACAAACAACAGAACCGTACCTATTCGGGAAATATCGCCAGTGCCGACCTGAATGTGGGCAAACTGCTTGATAACGAAAAGAAATTCGGTACGGCAGACTTCAATCTGGAATTGAAAGGTTTCAACTATAAAAATCACTATCCCGAATCTTATATCAAAGGGAATATTGCCTCTTTCGAATACAGCCAATATAAATATGAGAATATAGCACTGGACGGCGTGTATAAAGACGGAGGCTTCAACGGCAAGCTGGCAATGGATGATGACAACGGCTCTGTTCAGATAAACGGCAATTTCAACGTGGCGTGCGCCATACCCGAATTCAACTTGAAGGCCGTCTTAAAGAATCTCCGACCGGATAACCTGCATTTATCCGACAAATACAAAGATACGGACATTTCCCTGAACGTGACAGCAGACTTTACCGGGAAGTCTATCGACGACATGAACGGAAAAATCCGTTTGGACAGCTTGCAAATGAATACCCCCGAAGGGAACAACTATTTCCTTGACAACCTTACCATTACGGCAGGACAGGTAGAAGGACAAAAAGAAATACAAGTGCTTTCCTCGTTCATGACGGCTGTCATACGTGGAGACTATTCTTATAACACAATTCCGGCCAGCATATTGCAGACTGTTCAACGCTATATCCCTTCCCTGCTGACGCTGAACGAAAACATGCCGGTTCCTCACAACAACTTCAAATTCGACATCAGAGTAAATAATACGGAGTTCTTTCAAAAACTCTTTCAAATACCGCTGGAATTAAAGTTCCCTGCCTCCATCAAAGGGTATTTCAACGACCGCGAAGAGAAATTGCGCGTTGAAGGACATTTTCCGGCTTTCAAATATAATGGAACCCATTATGATTCGGGGGTACTCATCTGCGAAAATCCGTCAGACTGGTTCAAATGTTCCCTCAGAACCGGTATGTTGATGAACAGTGGTGCAATGGTGAATCTTACTGTCGATACCCAAGCCAAAAACGACCGGCTGGAAACAACTGTCAATTGGGGGAATAACACAAATGTCACTTACGGAGGTAAGTTTGCTGCCGTGACCCGATTCTATAAAACGGAGGGGAAACACCCCATCTTACAGGCCGACATTAACATCAAACCCACGAAAGTGGTATTGAACGATACGATTTGGAATATACATCCTTCGCATATTGCCGTAGACTCCGGACGTGTCTATATCGACAATTTTCTGTTTGAACATGAAAACCAGCATTTACGCATCAACGGAAAGTTGACAAAAAGCAAGGAAGACTCCTGCCATATCGATTTAAAGAATATCAATTTGGAATATGTACTGGATATAGTGCATTTTGATGATGTGGCATTCAATGGCTTGGTTACCGGGACTGTCAACATGAAGGGAGTAATGAAAGAGCCTGCCATGCACACCAAACTCAATGTACATAATTTCTGCCTGAATAAAGCATTGTTGGGTGAAGCCGATATTACAGGCGTATGGGACTCGGAACTGGGCGGAGTACGCCTTGATGCAAAAATTGCGGAAGAAGGTATTTCGGCCACTCATGTCACCGGATACGTATCTCCGAAAATGAAAGGACTGGACCTGATGATTGAAGCAGACAGTACCAATATCGGACTCATCCAGCCCTTTGTGGAAGGCATATTCAGCGATTTAACCGGACGTGTCAACGGTCATATCAGACTCTATGGAGACTTCAAGCACCTGGATTTGGAAGGAGAGGCACGTGCCAATATAGATACCAAGATTGATGTACTGAACACCTATTTCCAAATACGCGATGATTCGGTACATATTTCCTCCGGACAATTACTGTTTACCGATGTACACGTGTACGACCGCGAAGGAAACAGTGGAGTAGTCAATGGCTATCTGCATCATACCAAACTAAAAAATCTGATGTATCATTTTAATATCAGTGGAGACAATCTGTTGATGTATGATACCCACGAAGGCGGCGATATGCCTTTCTACGGCAAGGTGTACGGTTCGGGAAGCATCATATTGGACGGAGGAAACAATGCCATGACCGTAGACGCCTCACTGACAACAGGACACAACACCTCTTTTACTTATATCACAGGCATCACGACAGAGGCTACCAATACCCAGTTCATTACCTTTGTCGACAAGACCCCCAAACGTATCCATGATAATGTGGAAACCAATCTGTACCATCACTCGAATGTGCAGAAAGAAAAAGAAGAAGAGGGTCCTCCCATGGACCTGCGCATCAATATGCTGATTAACGCCACCCCCAATGCCACCATGAAAATCGTGATGGACCCAGTAGCAGGCGACAATATTACAGCAACAGGCAACGGCAATCTGCAAGTGAACTACTTTAATAAAGGAGACTTTAAGATGTTCGGTAACTACATTATCGATCAGGGAATGTATAAGCTCAGCATGCAGGAAGTGATTCGCAAAGATTTTACATTGAAGTCCGGCGGTACAGTCACCTTCACAGGTGACCCATATCAGGCCAATCTGGATCTTCAGGCGATTTATACGGTAAACTCTGCCTCATTGAGTGATTTAGGTATCGACACTTCACTTTCGCAGGGACAAAGCACCGTTAAAGTAAACTGCCTGATGAACCTGACCGGCAACCTGTCCAGCCCCGATATTAAATTTGACCTGGATTTACCGACAGTCAGGGAAGAAGACCGTGATGTGGTGCGCAGCATCACCAGTACAGAAGAACAAATGAACACACAAATCATCTATCTGCTGGGTATCGGTAAGTTCTACACCTACGATTATGCCAACAACGACCAATCTTCAAACGCTACCAGTTCATTAGCCTTCAGCACTTTATCCGGTCAGCTCAATAATATGCTCTCCCAATGGATGGACAATAAGAACTGGAACATCGGTGCCAACCTGAGCACAGGAGACAAAGGATGGACAGATGTAGAAGCCGAAGCTGTCCTTTCCGGCAGGTTATTGAATAATCGACTGATAATCAATGGTAACTTTGGTTATAAAGATAATGCAATGGCAAACACCAACTTTGTAGGTGACTTTGAAGCCATTTGGCTGTTGACTAAAAACGGAGACTTCCGTCTACGAGGATACAATCAGACCAACGACCGTTATTTCACAAAATCAACCCTGACCACACAAGGTATCGGCATCATGTATAAAAAAGATTTCGATAAATGGAATGATTTGTTCCGTTGGTTCTTATGGAAAAGAGCCCATAAAAAAAAGGAAAAGGAAGACACCACCTCTTCCTCCCCTGCTTCGCAAACAAAGCGAAACGACAACTAATTACATGCTTTCATATTGATATATGTACATGAAATTCTGTTTTTGTCTTAGATAATATACTTTTGCGTATTTATCTGACATTAATTAATAATAAGTTCTTGATAACGATTTGAAAACATTACAGCCGCATTAATCTGCTACATTTTACTAATAACAAACAATTCTGAAACAGAAGTAGCCAAATTCCTTATTAGGAGCAAACAATTGATCACTTTTTCTTACTGTTTATTCTTATTCGTTTCATAGTGGAAAGAATTACACTATTTCAACTTTAATCTTTATATTAAACATATTGGCTATACGTTCTATATCCCGTTTCTTGGTAAGCGTATTGCTACATGTCATCAGATACCAACCATTACCGACAGGCTTTTGTGAACTTTTATATTTCTTATCAAGCGTATTGGAAATCAAAGGCACTTTATTTTGTTTCATTCCTAAAGTACGAATGCGTTCGGCACCTACTTCCATCACAAACTTACGAAAAGTCTCAGCTGCTTGTGGCTCTTGAATCACGTGACCATCAGCAAATGTAATCTTTAATCGAGTAGCCGGTGCAATTTCGCCTTTCGGCCCGGTCTTACCTATTTCCTTATGTTCCACCTGTGGATCAGGAAGAATCTCTTTGGCATCCGCTATATCTGCTGTGAAATTTCGTTTGCGAGACAAATGTACGCTAATAGGCGAGCCGGGTACATAATCCACAACAAGCACTAATTCACGCTGCACTTGCTTTAAAGCCGGTGCAATCGTCTCGGTTACAATCGGAAGGATTTCTTTTTTGATGATGTTCTCTTCCAAATCACTTACTTGTTTTTCGAGGTCTTCATTTAACGAAAGACCTTCTTTGCGCAATGTTTCCATTGCTTTATATAGGTCACTTAGTCGGGACATAGATTATTTTAGATTTTTCTCGATTGGATTTAACCGATTGAAGAATAAACTCTTAGCGAATTATTTGAGAAGTAGCGGTAACGAGTCAGTAACCGTGCGAATTTCAGCGCTTTACATTGCTATGCTGTCAAATAACTCTTTCATTTGCAAATGTAACATCTTTTTCTGAAAGTACGAACTATCGGCGGCAATTTTATAAAATCGGTTGGCAAAAAAAATCATTCAGCCCATTCACGGGCTGTAATGTGTTAGGGGAATCTGCTTTGTCATTTTGTTACCGGAATTTATCCGCATGGAGGGAGAACCACACCGATCAGCCAAGTATGTCGTTTCATTATGCAACAGCCAGCAGAGCGTTTTTGGGGTGTAATACTCCGATATTACTTTCTTTTTGTTTTCTGATATGTGCAAATGCAAAAAGCCTCCGGAGAGCTACCTTGCCGGAGGCTTTGTTTATCTCTGTTTTTCCTTACTTTTCCCGAAGTAGAACTTTGGAAAAACCGGATATTTATTGATATCTGTTGCTGTTGGTTGATGACAGTTCTTGACCGTTGAAATAGAGTCATTCCCAACTCTGAAGTTACAGTGAAACGGTCAAACTATCCGGTACGGCCCAAAAACGTGATTCATCCGTAGTTAGTACTGATTTGTCGCTTAAGTCAAAGCCACTGAACCCTTTAGGAACAAGTATTATCTCGCGGTCATGGTTGCTGAATGCAGGATTATTATCTTCACGGCTATAACCAGTTACCTCCCAAGATATAAACCAATAGAGGTTTTTGGCCCAATACATCTTGTAATAATTGAAATTATTTTCTGAATCTAATAAGGGGCGGTATATAATTTCTTGTCCGTTTATGTAACGTTCGCGCATTTCAGCGAGAGAAAGAGGTGTTCCGTTTTCATCTTCTGCCCAAGCTCTCATATCGGAATCAAGCATAGCCCATTTTTGTATTTCGGGTAGCCATACTTGATTTACCACATGACAGTCAGAATCTAACGAATCAGCGGGAAGGCAAGTGACAAAACGATTCACTATTCCTTCCGACAGCAATAACTCATGCAAAAGGATTGAATGGAGGCGGCAGTTAAAAGCTGGCTCTATCGTGCGGGTATATTCCCAAAGTCCTATTGCGTTACATTTCTTTGGATAGTTATTTTGATTGGCATGAGGAATATTCTTGGCTACGAAACGTGCCAATGCAATAGCTCTATTCCATGTGACTTCTGTAGGTTTCACAATGGTATCCAATCTGAAGTATTCACGGATTTGCTGTGCTTTGGCAGTATCTTGCTGATAAACAAAATTATATGACACACTATCTGGTGCATACTCACCAGCGTTCTTTAATAGTTCTATCTTATCCTTTCCTAAGGGTTCATTTAATTGTCTGTTGAATACATAACGTACTAACAATAGGGCTAATACAGTTAAGAGCAATAAGCCTAATATGCTCAAACTAAAAACTTTAAATATCTTCTTCATGATGTCAATAATAGGAATTAAAACTTCTGTTTATTTAACTGCAAATATAGTGAAAAAGCGGCACAGTTGCAAATATCCGTGGCTTATTTTTGTAGTATAGGTCTATATTTTCT
>ERZ791822.1172-NODE-1172-length-12617-cov-7.753702_pt1 | contig 12617 bp, 10 predicted proteins | sample MGYA00510299_ERZ791822 | MGnify/ENA primary metagenome ERZ791822 (study PRJEB30046, sample SAMN00791945) | human gut metagenome | study: EMG produced TPA metagenomics assembly of the A metagenome-wide association study of gut microbiota in type 2...
CCCACCTGTGACGGAAACAAGGTCGCTGTGGAGCAGTGCAGCCTGCTTCGCAGCCGGATGTTGTTCCTTGGAAAAGATGGTGTGCTCTATGGAGGTATTGGGGGGAGCGATGGCCAATGAAACAGTCTGATATTTATACCGAGGCTCTGACCTGTCTGCGCTCCATCCTTCTGGCAGACCATCCAGAGTTCCAAAACTGGATCGACTGGTTGGAGCGGGACATTCAGGACTGGAACCAGCGGCGGGAGGTTGCCCACCATCTTCGGGCATACGGAGGTATGGGCTCGTTCAACGACCTGCCCAGTATGCGTGGAAATCACGACTATATTTTCGACTTTCTCAAGTCCGTGTGCTATGCCTTCGGCCATCTTTATGGCAAACGGGAAGGCATTTCTCCGGAGGCATTGATGGAGGAGTGCCTGCACGATGTAGAGCAGGCAGCCTATCACCCCCATAAGGCACTGAACCAAGCCATTGCCCAGCACTTGATGCAGGGCGATTTACAGGAAAACCTGGATAGGCTGTAGGAGGACTTGTTATGAACAAAAGACTATTCCGCACCCAATTCAATCAAATGGAAAACATCGAGAAGCAGGTGCTGATGGAGAGCCTGGCTGCCCGTTATGATATGACCTTTCTCGGTCTACATACTTTTGACCGCTGGGGCCAGAGCTGCACCACCGGCATCTTCAAGAAAGATGGTCGGGAGTTCGTCTTTGTCCCCGGCGATACCGTCACCCTGGGCTGGGAGCAGTTTGCCGTGGGATTGAATCAGGAGAGCCGGGAGGAATTGGAGTATCTGTTCCGAGAATGGGAAATGGAGCGGGACCCGGAGGAGATGATTCGGGAAAGCATGGCTCCCGTTCGGCAGGCGGCCATTGGCCCCATGCTGGTGGGCCGGGAGCTGGAGGAAATTAACTGGGAGCCAGTCAAAATGGATGATCCCAGACTGACTGTCCACCCTGACTGGCTGAAGGAATTCCGTGATTTTGCCTGGAGTGACAGCAGCAGTCTTACCTTGCATCAGTCGGCCCGCATTGAGCGGACGGAAAAGGGCTTTCAGATCTGTATCTATAACCACACAGACTACGATGCGCTTCTTGCCATGCTGGAAAACAGGGGCTTCTCCCTGCCCACGGCGGACGAGTGGGCCTACCTGTGTGGCGGCGGGTGTCGGACCCTGTTTCCATGGGGAGATGGGTTAGACTACTCCATGCGTCTGCACTGGTTTGAGAACATGGATGAGGATGAGAACCGGCCCTATGACATGGAGGAGCCCAACTTCTTCGGCCTGTCCATCGCCTACGATCCCTATATGCGGGAAGTGGTGCAGGCTGATAGGCTTACCACCTGCGGCGGTGACGGCGGATGCAATATCTGCGGTGGGCTGGGCCCATTTCTCGGTTTCCTACCCTGTTCGCCCCACTGTAAGCCAGAAGTGCAGGAGGACAATGAACTAAACGGAGATTATGACTTTTATCGGCCTATCATTCGGTTGGAGAACTATGATTGACAATAGAAGCTTGATACGAAATAAAGAAAGAGAGGTGCCGACATGGGAGCATGGGGCATAAAAGCATTAGAGCGTGACGAAGGGTTGGATGTACTGGACATCCTCAAAAATGAATATGTACCGGAGCATCCGGTAATGGATCTGGGCGAGATGATCGAACTGATGAAAGAGGAAGTCATGCTGGGATCTGACTTCTCACAAATCGACTTCCTCTTTGACAATACTGCGATGGCTCTGGCGGAGCTGTATTTCCAATGGAAGGATAACAGCAAACTGGACTACGATCATGAAGAAGCTATATGGGATAAAGTCACCGGTTTCACAGCATCCAAAGAAGCCCTTGCTTTCCTGCTGCGGCAGCTCACCGACATCAAAAACGAGGTGCCGGACGAGGACGGCATCCGTGAGATTGTGGATCTTTGGAAGAACGAGGACAGCGGTGAGATCGCTCCTGCGTGGTTGGAACACTTGAATCAGCTCATTGATCGACTGGATTCAGAACAGGAGGCACGACAAATGTATATCAAAAAATACTGGGGCAACTTTATTGGCGGTTCTGATGACAGTCTGAACCTTGTGGCATTTTTAGAGGATCAGAAAAAGGAGGAGATCCCCCTCAGCGAGATTTTCGCCAAGATCGGTCTGGACAAGCAGAGCTGGGACTTCCGCCAAACCGTGGAGTATCTGGAGTTTACACACTCCGATGGCGTGGAGATGGACTTCCACTTCGCCATTGATGTGGTCACCGATCTGGCCGCCATCCTGCTGGAGTGCAGCGTCAGTGGCAGTGTAAACCTTCAGGATCTGGACGAGTACAACACCCCTGCCCGCCGCATCCGCATCACCGTCACGCCAGAGGAGCATGACGCCATGAACAAGGCACTGGCGGATTTTGCCCAGAATCCGCTGGAATATGACCTCAGTGAGATGATGGACGATGAGGAGATCCAGGAGATGGCTCGGGATGTGGAGGCGCTGCGGAAAGAGCTGTACGAAGCCTCCGGCCGCAACCGGGACTACCATGTAAAGGCGGAAGATGTGAAACATCTGCTTCCCGACTGGGAGGGCGCCGATGGCTGCATCGCCACCAACCGCATCACAGTAGAGGGCCGCAAGGTGGGCTACTGCTACAGGGAGGAGCCGGACGGCGGCTGGGACAGCGGCTGGCGCTTTACCGCCGGTGATGAGAGCGACGAGTACATGGACGACCCTAACAACGCCGGGATCTACAAGCTGAACACGATCTGCAATGACGATCCCGACATCATCCCTTTGCTGAACACCCCCGCTCCCTGCGCCTTTGAGCGGGATGAAAATGGCGTGTTCCAGCAGATCAAAGACTGGAAACCAGATGAGGACGAGGAGGACCCTGATATGGATATTTTGAAGCAGTGCCAGAAGTGGCATGAGGAGGACAAACACCAGAAAATCGTTGACGCACTGGAGGCAATCTCTGCCGAGGAGCGTACCCCGGAAATGGATATGGAGCTGGCCCGCGCCTACAACAATCTGGCGGACTCCAGCGAGCCGGAGGGAAGGAAGCTGCTTCACCAGGCACTGGAACTGATGCAGTCCCATGAGGAGGAACTGGGAGATACTTATTCCTGGAATTTCCGTATGGGGTATGCCTATTATTATCTGGATCAGGAGGGCCGCGCTCTGCGGCATTTTGAAAAAGCTCTGGAACTGCATCCCGGTGATGATCCTAAGCTCAACACCCGACAGGACATGGAGGAACTAATTGACTCGTGCAAAAAGGGTATTTCTCTGCCGCAGTTCTGGGAGTGCTTCCGGGAACGGACAGAGAACTGGTGGGAAACCTTTGCCGAGATGGAAGCAGAGCTGCGCCAGATGATGGACGAGGACAAAGATCACACCCGCGGTGCGGAGATCGTGGCCCAAATGGAGGAAACCCTGAATTTGGTTTTTGACGAGATTTCCTTCGAGATTGGCTTCAACGGCGAAAAGCATGAGCTGATCCTCACCCCGGAGGGGGATAAGGTCAAACTGTTTGAGCTGGTCTACTTCCAGAAGCACGCCCCCAAGGAGGTGCTGGAGCACTGGAATATCCTTGTGGGCCGTCAGCCTCTCCAGAACATCGGCCTGCGTACTGAGGATGTCTGGGACATCTCCGGGGAGGATGTGCAGATCTGGCTGGAGGAGCAGGGTGAAAACAGCTTCGCCATCTCCGCCTACTGCGAAAAGCTGCTGCCTATGCTCCGGGAGGAAGAAGGCCGGGCCTGGTGGATGCTCACTACCTTCACCGACCAAGTGCTGGGCGAGATCTCCCACATGAGATACATAGACAGCTTTGATGTGCTGGAGGAACCCAAGGCAGAGCCGTCCTTCCTCCTGTCCCAGCTGCCCGACAAACTGCGGGAGCAGGGCCTGGAGCTCTCCACCGACCCGGAAGCCTATCTGGAGAGCTACCTTGGTTACAAAATGGAACCCAAACAGGACCCGGACGCCGATTGGCGGCTGGATGTAATGGCCGGTTCCACCTGCTGTGTGCCGCTCATCAACGGCTATCTGAATGCCGACAATGATTTTATGGACGATCTCCATGCCGACGGCGCGGTGGCGGGCTTCTTCTGCTATCCCCTGGATACCCTGCGGGAGGAGGAAGGCAGTCAGAAAATTTTCGACTTCCGGGACAAACTGGAGGAAGTGCTCACCGGCGGGGATGGTTCGGAAGTGCTCACTCTCACCGGCGGGGCTACCGGCCTCTACTGTGGCTATGTGGACTTCATCGCCTGGGACATCCGAGAGGCGCTGAACATGGCGAAAGAGTTCTTTGAAGGCACGGACATCCCATGGGCCATCTTCCACACCTTCCGCCGTGAAGCCGGTTCTGTACCCCTAAAGCAACAAGATGATGGGACAGAAACTGAGAATCAGGATGATGAGTTGGATGAAACGCTTATGGGCATGGATTATATTCCTTATACCCAACAGAACGCCGAAGCATTCTTCGCTCAGCTGGAGCAGTGGAACGACGAAGACGAGTACACCCGCTGTATCCAGGCACTGAATGCCATCCCGGAGGACTGGCGGAACTACCGCACCGCCTACGCCCTGGCCCGTGCACTGGAGAACTACGCCATCATCGGGGACCATGACGAAGGTACTTTGAAATCCAAGGGAGACAAAGCCCTTCTGAGGGCCATTGAGGTGCTGGAGTCCGTCCGGGAGGAAGGCCAGGACAAGGCGGAGTGGAATATGCGGATGGCCTATGGCTATCAGTATCTCTATGAGCAGGAGGCAAAGGCCATTCCCTACGCTCAGCGGTGGGCGGAACTGGACCCGGAGGACGAAAATGCCCCGGCGGTGATTCAGGAGTGTAAGGCGGAAATTCGGAAACGCCAGCGCAGACGGAAGAAGAAGGCCAAATTCGTGCCCGGTGATACCCCCTTTGAGGGTTTCGACCTCACCAACTTCTGGGATGATAATTGGTATGCACTGAAAGAATATGTCAGTGATCCGCCTTCCGATGAGCTGATTGCCAGCGTGGAGGAGGAACTGGGCTACAAGCTGCCCGCCGCCTACATCTGGCTGATGAAGCAGCACAACGGCGGCATTCCGGTGAATACCTGCTATCCTTGCGATGAGCCTACCTGCTGGGCAGAGGATCATGTGGCCATCACCGGCATTTTCGGCATCGGGCGAGAAAAGAGCTGCTCCCTCTGCGGAGAGCTGGGCAGCCAGTTTATGATCGATGAGTGGGAGTATCCTGCCATCGGTGTGGCCATCTGCGACTGCCCCAGCGCCGGACATGATATGATTTTCCTGGACTACCGTGCCTGCGGCCCCCAGGGAGAGCCTGCGGTAGTCCATGTGGATCAGGAAAACGACTACAAGATTACCCATCTGGCAGACAGTTTTGAGGAGTTCATCCGCGGACTGGAGCATGAATCCCTCTATGATCCGGATGAAGATGTAGAGGGTCTTGAGGATGACGCCGACGAGGAGGAAACCGACCATAAGGGTTCCTTTGCCGGATCTGTGCTCCTCTCCAAAGCAGAGTGGGACAAGGAGCAGTTGATCCGAGATCTGCGGGAAGAATGGGGCATCGTAGATGAGGAGCCGGATGAGGGCGACGAAGATGATGAGAACAGCGATGACGCTGTGGTAATGCGGGTCGGCGGCATGATGCTGATCGTGACACTCTTCCACGGTCACATCCCGGACAATGAAGCGGAGATCAACGCCGAAAACAACTATATGTGGCCAGAGGCCGTAGAGGTGGCCAAAGCGCACAAGGCCCATATTGTGGTGGCTGTATTGGGCGAGGAGGAAAAACTGCTGGAACGGGGTAAGCTGTTCACTAAGGCGATGGCAGTGTGCTGCAAGCAGAAATATGCCACCGGTGTCTACACCAGCGGCGTGGTATTTGAGCCTCGTTTCTATGAGGGCCTTGCCGATATGCTCAAAGAGGACGAACTGCCCATCTTCAACTGGGTTTGGTTCGGCCTGTACCGGAGCGAGGGGGGCCTAAACGGCTACACCTACGGCATGGATGTGTTTGGCAAGGAGGAAATGGAGGTGCTGAACACCGACGCTGAGCCGGAGGAACTGCGGGACTTTTTGGCCAGCCTTGCCTCCTATGTGCTGGCGTGTGATGTGACACTGCAAGACGGCGAGACCATCGGTTTTTCTGCGGACGATAAGCATACTATCACCCGCAGCCCCGGTGTCTCTCTGCCAGAGGAACAGATGACCCTGAAGATCGGTTACGAGCCTATAAAGGGAGATCCAGAGGATGACAGCTGCGACCACTCGGACAATGATGACACGCAGGATGAGGAAAAATTCAGTAATCCCGAAGTCTACACCGAGGAGGAGATGGAAGCCGTCGAGGGGCACATTGAGCAGTATTTCGGCAAGTTCGAGAATGTGTTCCATGAGCTGGTTTCTCCCGACATCCATGTGGACATCTGCGTGGTGCCGCCCTCTGAGGAGCGGGACTACTGCACCCTGGTCACCATGGGCATGGGCGCTCACCGGATGAATGTGCCGGAGGAACTGGCGGAATATAAGCTGGAGCGGGCGGAGCTGGCCATTGCCCTGCCTGCGGACTGGAAGCTGGATCAGGAGTCCATGAAAGACGAAAAGTGGTACTGGCCCATCCGCCTGCTGAAATCCTTGGCCCGCCTTCCCATTGCCAGCGATACCTGGCTGGGCTTCGGCCATACCATGGACAATGAGGAGGATTTTGCAAAGGACACAAAGCTGTGCGCCGCCATTCTGACTGGTCCCCAGGATACCGAAGATGGCAGCGAGGTCTGCATCCTGCCGAGTGGCGAGGAGGTCAACTTCTATCAGGTGATTCCTCTCTACCGGGATGAATTGGAATATAAGCTGGCCCATGACGCGGACGCCTTGCTGGGCAAAATGAACGGCATCAGCTTTGTGGTGGAACCTGATCGTCAGGATGCTATCACCCGTGGCACCCTTTCCAATGATGATTTTGACGGTGAGATGGACGATGCCTCCTATCATATCGAGAGCATTGAGGAGAAGGAACTTCCTATTGACCCCATCAATGCTTATAACCACATGGCCATCTACTTGCGCTGGTGCATGGAGCACGACCTGATGGGCGAGGACTTCCTGAAAGAATACAGCGAAGTGGCCAAACAGGTCAAAGCCGACCCTGCCAGCGTGGATCTGCGGGAGTTTATCCGGGATGAGCTGGACGGCTGTCTGTTCTCTGTGCTGTTCAATCAGAAAGGCCGTGCCTTTGCAGGCTATTACTACGGAGAGGGCGACAGCCCCTACTATCCTGCCGATGTTGACGACAACGCCCTCCGCTTCTTCGGCCCGGAGCGGTATCACTCTGATGAGTTCCAGGATGAAGCCTACCTGTTCATCCCCTTTGACGAGGACTACTATCAGGCCATGGCAAAGGTGATCGAAGAACGCTTTGAAAACTGGCAGGGACAGGACTTCGACGAGGACACGCTGGAGCCTTCCGAGGTTGCTCAGGCCATCATGGAGTATCTGGACTGCGAGTGTACCTATTTCCCATCCATGGCAGATGATGACCCCATCATGTCGGCATACAGCTACGCCCAGCGGCTGGGGGTACGGGAGGGCTTTGTTCCCGTGCTCATCAAGGCGGATGATGAAACGCTGTTGGAGTGTCTGGTGATGAACGCCGACCCGGAGAACGATGCGGACTTTTATGAATTTGACCTCAAAACGGTAATGGAGTATCGAAAGAAGATGCTCTCCGCTCCCGTCAAGGACGGAAAGGCGGTTCTGGAGGAATTGACTGGCCAGCGCAAGGAAGAAGCCGAGGACGATGACATGGACTGGGAGGAGGAAGTCCTGGGCGAGATGGAGGGCGGCTATGACAATGACCGCTTCTCCTGCTATTGGGATTCGGATAGCCACATGACCTATCCGCTCATTCTGGCCAAAATTCCGGTCAAGAACCCCTGGGAGATCTTCGCCTATCTGCCCTTTGGAAATTGGAATGAGTGCCCCGACACGCCGGACCTGATGGCAGTGGCGAAATACTGGTTCGAGCAGCATGGTGCCATCCCTGCCGCCATGAGCCACGATGAATTGGAGTTTGAACTTCCGACTCCGATCTCCAAGGAAAGAGCTATGGAAGTGGCTGTGGAGCAATATGGCTTCTGCCCAGATCTGGATCAGAATGAGGATGGAAGCATTGGCTCCTTGGCAGATGTCCTGTGGCAGTCCACTGTCTGGTATTTCTGGTGGGATTGATGGGAGGTGCGACCAATGACAGAATATCAGAAAACCTATATCGAACTAAAAAAACAGTTTGTTGCGACCAATGAAGGTCCAGACAATGTCCGCGCTCTATATACCTTCAAGGAAGAACTTGAGCAGAGTGAGGATCAGCAGGCCAAGGAAGTGCTGGTGGATGTATATGACCTGCTGGACTTTAAGAAGGACGCCTACGAACTGCTCTGCCAAATCGGAAATCGTTCCGATAAAAAGACCCTCAAGCGGCTGGGCACGCTGAAGGACTATGCGGAAAACTGGGGCAATCATTATGCTCTCCCCAAGCCCAAAACGCCGGAGGAAAAGCAGAAAGAGAAGGAACGGCAGGCCCAGCTGGGCCTGCCCGCCTTCCGGTATCACCCAAACCCTCTGGAAACTGGGGCTTTTGAGGAATCCGCAGACGGCGTTGTCTGCGACTGCTGTGGCAAGACGACCCATATTTTCTATACAGCCCCCTTTTACGCCGTGGAGGATATTGCATATCTGTGCCCAGAGTGCATCGCCAACGGCGAAGCAGCCCGGAAATATGACGGTAGTTTTCAAGATGATTTCTCTGTGGATGATGGTGTAGACGATCCGGAGAAGCTGGACGAGCTGATCCACCGCACCCCCGGCTACTCCGGCTGGCAGCAGGAATACTGGCGCGCCCACTGCGGCGACTACTGCGCCTACCTGGGCCATGTGGGTGCCAGAGAACTGCGGGCCCTGGGTGTGCTGGAGGAGGTACTGGACGATCCGATGTGGGACGATGAGCAAAAAGAAATGATCCGGGAATCTGTCAATGGCGGGCATCTGCAATGCTATCTGTTCCAGTGCCTCCACTGCGGAAAACACCTGGTCTGGATGGATTTTGATTGAGGTGGCAACATGGAGAAGAAGGATTTTCCCAAGGGAACCAAGCCCCGCGAGATCTTCGTCTATACCTGTGAGCGGATCGCGGAGCCCTTGATCCCGCTGGGTTACAAATACCGCAAGAGCAAAAATGACATCTACAAAAAAGACGGCATCTTTGTGTTCTCCTTTTACTTTTCCCCCTCCATCCGCTTTGGCTCCACCACTTTTACTGCCTTCTTCGATGTGAGTTCCCCGGTGATTGCCCAGTGGCGCAGTGAGCAGGAAGGGACGGAGGAAACCTATGATGGTATCGTGGGTACCTCCATCGCCCGGCTGACCCGCCGGTATGATGACTTCCCCCGCTATGAGGTATCTACTCTGCTGGAGCGGGAACGCTCCATCCAGGAGATTTCCGGGCAGATCCAGGACTATGCACTACCATTCTTTGCCCGGTTTTCCAATCTGCCCAAGCTGCTGGACGATGTGGAACAGGAGGGGTTCTTCCCCCATCGGAAGGGGTTCGATGTCCCTAAGCGGAATCGGGAGTTCATCGAATGCTTCCGGGAGTATCTCCAAAAGCAGTAGGAATCAGCAGAAAGGAAACAACACCTATGTCAAACAGTAGAGTATCCACTTGGAGTGGAATCCGGAACAAATTGGAGAATGACTACCTGTGCCCGGCACTCCGGGGCCACATCCAGTATTTTGCCACCAGTTACAGTAAGAGTGCCGACCATGAGGGCCGGGCAGCCATTCGTGTGGACGGTGTGGAAGTGCTGCGGAGCAACTACTACACCTATTTTGAGAATGTGTGGACGAAATTTCATCATTTGAGGTCCACAACGCTGAAAGATTGCGACTCCGCAAAAGAGGCCATCAACCAGGCTCATGCCTATGCGCTGGAGCAGGGCACCTTTGACCAAAAGGTGTTCTATGAGGCGTTTGGGATCTTTGACAACCAGAGCATCGAGAAAAGCCTTACCAGCGAGAATCCGCTTGTCCGTGTCTTTGCCCTTCTGGACCGCAGGCTGGGGAAGCGCCGCCTGCTGGCTTTGGAGGAATCCATGGAGCAGGAGCTGGACTGGGTGCGAGCCTTCTATGTGATCCGGATGCAGGCAGAAGGGCTGATAGATAAAGAATAACATTCAGGAGGAATTGCCATGTCACAGATCGCATCCTTTTATCTTCTCAAAGACGGCCGGCGGCAGGAACTGTCCAACGGCGACTGCTCCGGCGCGGTCTATATGGCCATCTGGGACTGGTGTGAGAGCGAGCTGGATCTGGATGTCCGTTTTCCTGCTCCCCAGACGGAGGACACCCTGGACTGCGCTTTGCTGGAGGGAGAGCTGGCGTCTAATGTGCTGGCAGCTCTGCAGGAGCAGTACCTCCCAGAGCTGGCCGCTGAAATAGCCCCGGACTGGGATCTGCCCACCGAGGCGGTGCAAAGCGGGCTTGAAACGCTGCGCTCCCATCTGGAACTGGTGCAGGGCGACGCTGCCCTGCTGTATGAGATGACTTGACGGGGCCATGCCCCATAGAATATTGCGAGGAAATTATGATCGAAATTAAAGGAAAATACAATGAGGCCAAGATCTTCACCGATGTGGTGGACAGCGCCTCCATCGCACAGGTTCAGGAGCTGTGCAATCAGGAATTTACGGCGGGCAGCCGCATCCGGCTCATGCCCGACATTCACGCCGGGGCGGGCTGTACCATCGGCACCACCATGACCATCACCGACAAGGTGGTGCCCAATCTGGTGGGTGTGGACATCGGGTGCGGCATGGAGACCACCCGCATCCGGGAGGGGCGGCTGGAGCTTCAAAAGCTGGACAAGCTGATTTATGAGAAAATCCCCTCCGGCTTCTCCATACGGGATAAGGCCCACCGCTATCTTGATGAGATCGACCTGAGCGAACTGTGCTGTGCCCACCATGTGGATCTCCTCCGGGCAGAAAAAAGCATCGGCACCCTGGGCGGCGGGAACCACTTCATTGAGGTGGACAAGGACGACGAGGGAAATCTCTACATCGTGGTCCACTCCGGCAGCCGTCACTTGGGTGTAGAGGTGGCCAGCTATTACCAGGAGGCGGGCTATAAGGTGCTCAACCGTACCGATGATGCCTCTCTCCAAACTCTGGTAGCCCAGATGAAGGCAGAGGGCCGGGAGAAGGAAATCCAGAAAGAACTGAAGAAGCTGAAAAACCTCAAACAGACCAGTATCCCCAAGGCCCTGGCCTATGTGTCCGGGGAACTGTTTGAGCAGTATATCCACGATATGAAGATCGTCCAGCACTTCGCCATGCTCAACCGGCAGGCCATGATGGATGAAATCATCAAAGGCATGAAGCTCCATGTGGAGGAGCAGTTTACCACCATCCACAACTATATCGATACCGACGCCATGATCCTGCGGAAGGGGGCTGTGTCCGCCAAGGAGGGTGAGCAGTTGCTCATCCCCATCAATATGCGGGACGGGAGCCTGCTCTGTGTGGGCAAGGGCAACGAGGACTGGAACTGCTCCGCTCCCCACGGCGCCGGGCGGCTGATGAGCCGGGCGGACGCCAAGCAATCCTTCACGGTGTCTGAATTCAAAAAGCAGATGGCAGAGGTCTACACCACCTCGGTGAACAAGGCCACCCTGGACGAGTGCCCCATGGCCTACAAGGGGATGCAGGATATTCTGGACAACATTGGCCCCACGGCGGATGTGGTAAAGGTCATCCGCCCCATCTACAACTTCAAGGCCGGGGACGAGGAGTAAGAAACGGAGCAGAATACCATGGTGAGAGATGGACTTGTGTTCAAAGATGAGGATGGTCAGGTCATATTCAACCAGTACAGCTTCTGTGAACTGGTGAAGCACCTGCTGGTGGAGCTGGTGGGGATCTCCTATGAGGAAGCCTCCCAGATCGTGGAACGCTCACCGCTGGCAGAGCCAGTGGCCGATGCCATGGGAGTGGCGATATTCAGCCATGACCTGCCTTATTACTGGGCTATGTTTTTCTACTATGGGAACGGTTATTGGCAAAAGGGTATTCCAGCGCAGCCAGAGGATATGGATGCCTATAAAGCCTTGGAAAATAAGATCATGGAGAAATATGACTTAAAGGAGCCGTTTATATGGACATGAGAGAGGTGTTCACCATTGACGGCCGCCGCTTTTCTAACATGGCCGGTTTTTATGACGAGGTGGAGCAGGTGTTCACCTGCGGCTTAGATTGGAAGATCGGTCGGAACCTGGACGCTTTCAATGACATTCTCCGGGGCGGTTTTGGGCGGCATGAGTATGGCCAGCCCATCCGCATCCAGTGGCTGGCCTATGAAAAAAGCGTCCGTAATCTCGGAAAAGAGATGATGGACACCATTACAGAAATCATTTTGGATACGGACCATTCCGGGCACGACTGTACCCTGGAACGGCTTTGACCAAGCAGAAAAGGAGGAATCACCATGGGACTTGATATCTACGCCGGAACATTGACCCGGTACTATTCTCACAACTGGAAAACTG